>Ga0116227_10000877_pt1 | contig 63182 bp, 43 predicted proteins | sample S1TSphgellanicum_FD_89693 | JGI IMG/M metagenome (GOLD analysis project Ga0116227, IMG submission 89693) | Host-associated microbial communities from peat moss isolated from Minnesota, USA - S1T2_Fb - Sphagnum magellanicum MG | ecosystem: Host-associated > Plants > Peat moss > Unclassified... | reverse complement strand
ATTATTTTTTTTTTGTATAATTTTCGCTAATTTTTGAAATTTTTGTTGTAAAGTAAATATTTTTTTCGTATTTTATTTCATTTTTTATAAAAAAAAAATTTTCTCCCCCCGCCACCAAAAAAAAAAAAAAAAAAAAACCACCAATCTTTTCATTACAAATTTGCCAAAAATCGTCACAATTGCCTACAATATAAAAGGGTGCTTAAGATTTTCTACTTTCATATTTTGAGTATTGCCAGATTTGGCTAAATATAATTATGGATGATTGTCACTTGAGCAACTCCACAAAATTGAATGAAATTTTCAAATAATAATAATAATAATAATAATAACCTGCTGCTTCTATTGATAACCCAGCCCTTTTATTTTTATTTGGTGTGAAATTTCCAGTGTTGAGCGGTTATTTGAATTTTCAATCAGCTGTTGGTTCCGGTGTTTTTTGAATATTTCAGAATCAGAGAACCGTCGGTTCTTTGAGAGAAAATACAGAAATATACGTATTATAGCATGTATATGTATACAGACATCTATTCACAAGCTCTGAATACACACGTATTAGACCTGCTTCTACCCATTGGGTGCGAAAAATCTCCTGTGTTGTGCACGGTTATTTGAATTTTCAAAGAACCATCAATTTCAGTTCTTTTAAAGCATTTCAGAATCAGAGAACTGCATGCAACAGGCAGTTGTTTGGGAGAAAAACTTCAGAATCAAAGAACCGCTGTTCCCAGTTATTCCAAAAGCCTTGAAGAACCTGCGGTTCTCGTGAAAAAACTGGTAAAAGACCAGGTGGTTTTCCTGACTGGTTATGCGATTTTTTCCAATTTTCGAGAACCATGGTTATACACCAACAGCCGGTCTTGGACTTTTCAGACCTGCAGTAGGGACTCCTAATAACCTCCCTGATAACCGCAGGGGGGGTCTGTTCTTGCCTCTAATAACAACCCAACAAACCCAACAATTGAGAGACAAGGCATTCTGTGAGTTCTAGATCTATTGCATTACATTAGCCCACCTTGCCAGAAGTAATCTGTTCTCTGGTGAAACGGAAGCTGCAATATACTCCACAAGCTTTGCTTGCATGCCACGCTCAGTTAGCCATTGCAGCCTCCCCGTATCAATCAAGCGTTTACACTTCCTTCCCAGCACAGCCCGAGCTGTTGCATCTATTGCATTCATGGCTTCTGACAATCTTGGCTTTGAAGAAACATATGCTACAGCATGCCTGCATAGACAGGTTCAAGGTTCAGCATCTGGACACCCTCATTGAATAACGACTATATCCTTCCATATGCAGAATGATGGTTGCATACAAAGGTGTTGGACAGCTTACGCATGATCAACAGGCAAGTCAGAAGCCTCCACTAAAACACCAGATTCTGTCAATCCATGTTCCTCAGTCCCAGATAATGCCCAACTTGTTAACCATGTAATGGCATGAAAATCTTCAATAGAGAAACCCAAATTATGAAAGAATTGTTTGTCTGCACACTCAACAAACACTAGGGTGATAAGTTGTTCTCAACAAAGGACACAGTACACCCTAACACTGTACACCATACAGCATAACATGTAACTCACATCATTGGTCCACAATCACGGTAACAAAGTAGGAGAAAATGGTACCAAATAGCACCACTACCAATTTGCTGACAAGGGTAATCTCCAATCTGGAGCCAGAACATATAAAGTCCAATGTAGTCAAAGCTTCACGCAGAGACTTACTAATGTATGAACTCCACTGACACAAATGATGACAGCAGGTGGCAATGCCCAGACCATCAAGCATTGGGTTTCCTGGCCCTTCTCTACAACCTTCATTGTTGGGAGTGCCATTTCTCAATCCAGAATCAGCTCCATGGATACAGCACCGCAATGACAAATCTGTAGCAAAAACATTATCATGTCAGAATCAACTCCATTATTTGCAGCATGAACTACACTAGAAGATCTTTGCTGGGTCACATTTTAAGAGCAAGATGAAGTGGCAAGAAGGTTATGAAGATGTTGAGAAACTAGTATTTTATTAAAGGAGTTGGGGGGAAGAAATTACCTGTAGCTGGTCCACAAAGATGCTTGCTGACCGCTATAAAATTGCAGCCTTGCAAGCTTTGTACTTCCTGCAGATTTAGGTCCTCAACTGCAGCAAGAACAAATTCAGGATCAAGTGCAGAAAGGACACTGCTGTGAAGACAAAACACCCATCACAGACAACAGCAAGAATCATTCAACTCCAGTGGGCTTCAAGAATTAGGTTATAGTATAGACTTACTGTCTATTCTCAGACGCTCCAGGGCTATGCCTTTCAACTGTCGCAGAGTTCTGTCTGCCTGGAATTCAAATATAACAAATTATGAGAAATGCAGTACACAGTCAAATCCATATACTAACTGGTCAATGGGATGTAAGAATCACCAAGGTATCTAGTCTATAAACAATAGATATGGATGCAATCAAGGCATAGGCTGAGCTATGCAAATTGCTGTCCACTACTGCAGAGACTAGTAAACGAAATCAACATTCAGATAGCTTCGGTATCCAGGGCAAGCTGCTTATAAATTCTCAACAACACTGAGAATCTCACTGCAGGAAATAAAAGGTCTAATGTGGGGGGGCTTACTTTGAACTTATATGAACGCCGCTCTATCATCACAACATTCTGAACATTATAGCAATCACAAAGCATGTGTGATAGGTATCCTCTCCCAGCTCCCAATTCCACAACCGCAAAATTTGATTTGTTCCTTGTATTTGCAGACCCATTTCTGTCATCTGCAGTCTCCCCATTCTTAGTGCTGAGGAGGCCAAAGGATTCCAAATTGCCAAGTAACGATGCTTGCTGTAGTGCATGCTTTTCTTGATAAGGCAGTTTCCTGCAGAGTCATTCTGAAAATCACTTTCATATTGTCTCCAGAGACACAGTGATTGACAAGACCACATGTACGCAACAAAATTGGGTCTAAACTTGACAAAAACTAAGAGTTGTATGATATGATGAACTGTGGTCTGACCAATTCAAATTACATCCTTGGCATTATGGAGCCCTTTTTGAGTCTGCAAAAACAGAAGTGAGCAAAAGCCATAATCACAAAGATATAAGCAAAGTACCTATCCCTGTCAGGAGACAGCCATTTACTGCATGCCTGAGGCTGCAATATGGATTCCTCAATCACCTCTCTACAGCTCTGCTCAAAGGCTTTCTCAATCCTTCTGAGAAGATCTTGGAAATCAGCTGTTGACATTGCACTCACTGCTGCACGCTTTGACCCTGGGCTCAGAAACTTATTTTGGCTCTGTACAGACTCACTTGCACCAAACTCCTTAATAGTCTCTGCTCGATCCTCAAATTGTTGAACCTGCACCAGTCTGATGGGTTTCAGTCAACACAAGGATGAACCAAATGAGATCTGGACAAGGGACAAATCTCAAGAGAAGAGATAACCATGATTGCTCAACAATGCAATCTCATCCACACCTGTCTTTCAAGTGTGATATGCTCACAGTAAATCAAGGAAGTTGTGTAGCCTAATTCATTTTGAGCACTGACTCCAGGACCAAGGTGATTCATACCAGACTAGAAAAAGTCACAAACCCCGTGAATCATTTGGGCAATGGTAGGAAGACTGTGCTGACATTATCATTCTACACACACTTTACTGAATTGCAATGTGAAAATTCATCAACTCTCCTTAGGACCCAATCTAAGCTTACCTTGGCTAAATTGGCTAATCTGCTTGAATCGGTTGATAAATGTCCAGACCAAGCAGTTCTCTCCACATCATCACCTCCAGCATTTATGCCTTTGGCAAAATAGGTCTGCTTCTCAAAGCGTTCCAGCTGCTTGACTGCAGGGCATTTCCTGGCATGGATGGCCACTTCCTCCTGTAGAATTGTGCTGAGATTATTCTCATACAGTTAGAGAAGGTTCTCTCCACAAGAAAATTGATGATAACATGGCCTCCTGATAAAATTGTGATGAAAGGAAACTCAACCTTGGGTGAACTTTTGAAATGAAGAGATGAGGGAACGTAAGATATACTGATCTGGAAGATAGTTTCCAAATCTTTTCACACTGGAATACCACAATGAAAATTTGAGTGAACTGGTGAAGGAGCATTACTGAGAGGGGTCAATAGGGCAGCACACTCTGGTCTGTGCTGCTGATGGCTTGTGATTCCCACAATACCTGAGACACAATCCCCCAAGGAAGCACGCCACAGAGTGCACACACAAATCATGAGCAATTCCAAAACAAAAATGATAATGGTCTTCTCAGCTCTACAAGGCTGAGATTCTGCTGAGTTTCTGATTGCAGGCAATTCACCAAGGTATGGGCTTTGCCACAAACATCCCTGAAAATGAAACTTGGCAGATGTCACGAAATGCTACTGGAAACTGAGAACTCTGCACACCAGGCACTTGTTTTAACATGTCCTCAAGTCACCACTTGGCAAGTGATGTGACTATCTCCTAGATGAAGCAAACTTTTTTGTATAGCATCCAACACACTTTCAAGCCTATATTTGCAGGATTCCCATCAAATGATTGTCAGCTGGCCAGAACATACCTACCTGCTGTTATACACAATTTTCCAATGTATACACAGCAGGTGACACAAAACAGGAGTCTTTATAAACACATGGTTATGCCTTCTCCTGTTTTAGACAACTAGAGCTGCCTGTGTCAAACATTGTGCGCAGACCATACACTAAACAATAACAGCAAAGCCCTAGAGGGGAAATATCTGCTGCTCAGAAAAAATGCTTCAGAGGTAGAGAAGATCAGTTCTTTCTTCATTGTACACTGGACCCAAGCCTAAACCCTAAACCCTAAAACCTACATTGTTATTCCTCTTAGATGAACCCTATTGTCCAACAGAAGTAGAAGAAAAGGCCTCATCGATCTAAGTGGTATTTATGTCTAATCAGCTGGTGATTAATACACCATCAAGAGTAGCAAATAACGGTTTAATCATTGGCCATACTCTTCTCACTTTCACTAGAAAGTTCTTATAAAAGAAGGATTCAAAACCCTGATGTGCAAATTATGATCTCAATGTTCTATACAATTACAACTACTCTCACATGGCAATTAAGATTTCTCCACTCTCAAATGATCTGTCATTTCCTGGCTGTTATGTTAGGTAGCAATTTGCTTCACAGTCTGCTGCAGCCTCATCTCCCAAAAAGAGAATATGGACTTCATGATAGCATACCGAGAAAATCAAGTGTATTCACATGGCCTGAATAAAATGCTCTCGACAACTGCATGCTGGTATTTAATGAAGTACATGATTGAATACTCATGGAGTCTGAGTTTCCAGCAAAACTTACCAAAACACATAACAGAATGTACAAACTGACAATATCATTTCTCCATAAGACTTTGAGAAATTCTCAACACTTAGTATTAAGTCCAACTGAAGATGTCCTGAATAGGAATTTCTAATCAATGGCTAAAGATTTTGTTGCAGCAAAACTGCAGGAAAGCAAAAGGAAAAAAAACCGTCCCTAGCTAGAAAACACAATCAAGAAGATGCATTATCGATTTAGGGTTGTGACTGCAATCAAGAAGATGCAACATCGATTTAGGGTTGTAACCACGATCAAGAAAGATTTGGAATGAGGATTAGCATTGGAAAAAAGGATGTTTAAAAATGGAATTGCAAGGAGGAGTAGTACGCAACTGTGAGCCTGGCATAGCAGGACTGGCGCAAAAACGCCGCTTGGATTGCAACCATGATTGACACCGCTGCTGCTGCTGCAGGCCCTTCTTCTCTGCCTCCTTCTCCACCACCCCCTTCATTGAACAACCCTCCGAAGCTGGAAAAAACAAAAAACAAAACACACCATGACTAAAAACTCACTTACTGCATTCCTCCCACCGCTCATTGCTTCTTCCCTCTTTGGTGTGATTTTGACAAAAAGATAAAAGAGAAAGAAGACTCAATGGTACAGATTCCGACTCCAAAAAAAAAAAAGCAATAATTTATTGAACATCAAAGAAAAACCTAGGAAAAGATATATATATATATATATATATATATATATACGCGCACGCATACATACACATGAAGAGTAGAAGAGAGATTACAGCGAGGAGTAGTAGCAGGGAGCGCAAGACTGTCTGCCATCGCCAATCCTCTAGTGCAAAACTCGAATTCAGAGTTTCTCATACAACAACAAAGAGCCCCAAACCCTAAGGCTAAACCCTAACCCTAAGGAAAAACCCATAACATGATGTCTATGATTTTGGACCCTAGACATATGAGCCTTCATCTAGTTTTTTTTTTTATTGGTCATGAATAAGGTAAAGCTATTGTTGAAGACAATGAATGGTAAGAGGTTTTTGTTGCCAATGTTGTTGAAATGTCGTCAAATATTACATCTATTGCCATAATCAATTTATTTGGATATTTTCAATATGACAATTGAAGTAAGTGCATTGATGAAGGAGCTTGTCAGCATGGAATTGTTGATGTTCATGTGATACCAAGTGGGGAGGGATATCAAGTGAAATACAATGATAGCTTTCCAATGATATAAGGAACATCACAAGCCATTGAGTTTTGATCCTTAAAATTACTCTTTGAAGTTTTGAGAGTCCACTGGGACTCCATCTCCCAAAGTGGGAGTTGCCTTGAGAATGTGAGGGGTAAACATGAATCAATGTCGTTCATTGTTGAATTTTTTGTTTATCAAATTTAAGGCATTGTGAAATCACAAATTGAGATGGAAAGGAATTTTTTCTTTAGTTGGGATACTTCCAACCTAAGAAGTTGTCACTTGCAAATGGATAATTTAAACAAGTTGATATTTGTGAATAATAATTGGCCTAATGCTCCAAAAATTGGTTGTATTTTTCCATCTAACTTGGTGGAGTTTATTTAAAATTGTAATGATTTAGAAAAAGAATTTGAAGAGTTTGAAAGTGCCTTTGAACAAGATGAAGTTTTGGAAATACGAAGAAAATAACATTTTTGAATTTTCATCAATTTTCATTAAATCCTTTCAATTTTTATTTTTTCTTGTTTTAAAAATGTTGGTTTGAAATTTAGTATATATAAAATTTGATAACAAGTTTGATAAGAACATTAAAATAATTTCTTGTTATTAGATTTGTGAACACTACCTATTTGAAACCAACTTAAGAATTTAAAAAATCAAAAGTTGAAACCTCTGTCAAATTTTTAAAATATGACCCCAAAAAAAGAAAAAAAAAGGTCAATTATTTAAATTGCCCTAAGAATTGGAATCAAAGATTTTTCAAAAAATGGGAGAACCACCCAATAGTGTTCAAAACTACCTATTATATTAATTAGTAACATTGATGAAACTCTTATTTGAATCCTATTGTTAATAATCATAAATAGCTTCAAATGCATAATTGTTTTTTTGGATGTTGCTTAATGACATGTCAATTTTGTATTCACCTATAACACACTTATCCAAACACAATAGCTTGCAATTAATACCCTTTTTGTACTTACTTTATTTTCTATCGTGTTGGTTATTATGATTCATTAACAAAAATAAATGTTACAACAAATGACTATAAGAAACAAATGCTTCCATGGATGAAACAATAAACATCTTCAAATTACAATTTGGCACCATATTACAACTCATGACATCCAATCACAATATAGATAACATCGTGCATGTTTAATCATTAATTACATCGAGTAACATTTATACAAATAGTGGTTATGGAATGGGTAACTTGTTACCAATACAATGTTTTGTCAATGTTACAACTTAACAAGTACCAATAATAGGCTACCCATTGGTAGCTACCTTTTGCATAAACATTATTTTATTCATTTCATTTGTGGACAAAGAACTTAATCATCTTAAGTTGTAAACCTTGAATCCTCTCTTACTTATATAATCAATTGTAATTTTTAAAAATATATGTCTAGTGACTTAAGGTTGGTAGTTGAATTTCATCAAAATTGCAAGCAACTAAATTTGAACATTATATTTGAAGATCCAAAAACATAATCTTGTCCAATTTCAAATTTCGTTTATTTGATAGTTAGAACCATAATTCCAAACATGAAAGTCCTTTTACAACATGGGGTTTTTTCCAACCCTAAAATTTGTATAATAAAGTGTGTTTGTTTGTTGAAGTCATTTATATGATTTTAGATTTATCATTTCTCTTTGTATAGACCTATCATTTCTCCTTGTATACCCACTTTCAAACCTATTATCTTGTCATTGCTTACCTCTTTTCCAATTGCTTGGAAGACTTGGATCAAAGTTAACAAATTTGCCCCTTTTGTATTTGTGATGTTTTCCATATTTTTGTTTCTTTGCCACAATTGAAACAAATTAAATCTCTTCATTATCAAGAGTGATGAGAAAATCCTAGACAAATAAAAAATCACATTTTCTATTTACATGTGATATGTTTATTGATTAACTTCTAATATTGATGTGCATTGAAGAAGTCTATGTATAAATACTACAAAAACCATGCTTCAAAATTCAATATGAAGAATATATCAAAAAAATATATTCTTGTGAATGCCTCATAAAAAATAGCATGGGTGAATTTGCTAGAAGGAAAAAGATCCACATGTTCACATTTTGATACCAATGTACAATCTAGGCGACTTTTATTTGGTGGTTATTACATATGAACCTTCTTGAAAATGAATGACTATTAAGTTTAATTGGTCTTGTAAACCTTCTATTTCATAGTGCCCAAATCTCCAATCTCAAACTCCAACTTGTTTATCAATCTACGCATTTAGACTTCTTGAAATTAACCAGTGGTGAAATCAAGTTCAAACACATTGTCACTTATTTGATGCATGAGTCTACCATGGGTCTACCATGGAAGATCAATTGATAGCATTAATATGGCTTAAATTTAATCAAGAACCCATCTTTGTTAAGATGCAATGAACCTCTATTGTTAGCATGAAAACGAAAGATGCCACATGCATAACCTATTATGACAACATACTACTTTTTTTTCCTTTTTTTTTTGGCCCTTCATGCATGGTGCCATTGTCTCTTGCATTTTCATCAATTTGTTGTCACATGGTTCTTTTCCTTCCTTACTCAAATATTAAAGTTATTTCATTTATCTTGTTCAAAGATTCCCAACATTGTGTGAATCACTTCAATTTAACTTGATTCACCTTTTCAAATCCTACTTTCAATGATTGAATCACATTCGATCATTTTTCATGTTTCAAAAGTTTGCATGTTTCTTGTGTCAAAACTTTGAAAGCTTTTCAATGAACTTGGAAACATGTTTGATTTAAACATTCAACAACATTTTTTATATGTCTTGTCAAATTATATTTAACATTAAATCAATTGCTTCAATTAGACTTAAGTTCCTTTTTGAAATTCTCTTTTAAATCCAGGGATCACATTTGTCACAATTTCCATGCTTTGAGAATTCATGTGCTAGAATTATGAAGCATCATAATTCCTATAAAACATATATAATTCAAACTTGTGTCACCATTATCTTATTACCTTTGCAAAAACATTTCCAACATCAATTAAATTCTATCGATCAAAGTTCATTTGTGTTTTGATTTTGTATTTTAAGTGTGTAAAACACATTAAAACACATTCCACATTTGCCATGATTTTGTAATTTCACTATGAAAAAAATAGGTGTTTTGCAACTTGCCTTGCAACTCAATTTTTGAGCTATAGAAAACACTTACAACTCATTGTATTTATACGTCATGAATGCTAATGAACAAGTTACATGAGTTGCATAGTTGCAATTCATTGTATATACGATGCAACTCATTACAAGTCAATTACAACTTAGTCAAAACAATTCATTTTCAACTGTTATGCAACTTCATTATAACTACACCCATGATGTCATTAATTGTCGTCCATATATTAAAATATAACACATGGCATTATGAAGATTTTTTGACATAAATGTTTTTTTTGAAATATTGATCTACATCGTCCATTATGATTGTTAATGTTGGTCCGAGATTATGACATGTGACATAATAAAAATTTGCCACATGGCATATTAATTGTGTTTTAGAAAAAATTAAAAATTTATAAAAATTTATTTTAATAACTAAGTAGGTTGTACATAACCATAAGTAGGTAGGTTGGTAGGTTTTAAGAGCTACATACCTATGTATTTACTTATGACCTCATTACTTACCTATCTACATAAATAGGTAGAAAAGTAGGACCTACGTATTTACTTACCTAGGTAGGTAAATAAATAGGAAAACACAAGACTAAGTGCACTAAAGAATAACTATGAAATTTTATTTTTAATTTTATGTTTTACCTTTAAGTTAAAATTTTTAAAGCTCATCCCAAAATGGCACATATATTTTAATGTGAGAACATAAAAAAACAAGCCTTCTTTATATAGTTTGTAAAATGAGATTCAAAGACAAAGCATATGGGTTAAATCTTTTAGTTGTTCAATAGTTGCAATTGAATTGCACCTATAACATTTAAGCATTCAAGGCAAGCTAGATCCAAGGGGAGGGCTCCATTGTTTTTTGTGTCTAAACAAAACTTGAATCCCTCCTATTAGCTCATTTGGTGCACTAAACCATCAGAAAAAAAAAAAGAATTAAAAAAGTTATGGCCATTCAAAGTAAAGGGGGTCAAGAATTCAAAAAAACAAACCACGAAATGCTACAAAGGTCGGTTCCCAAACACCCACAAAATTCCTTGTATGTTATTCAATTGTTATTAGAATTCAAAAATGATTTGCAAAACTTTAGTTGGCATTTATGTAGCACTTTAATTTGTTTAAAATGAATAAAACATGATAAAGTTATGAGGTTTGAAAGTAGGAGGGGTCCTAAGAGGGGAAAAAAAAAACGTGTTTTGTAAGTTGGAAAACTTATTTATTTTATTGTTATTTTTTCATTATTCATTTTCCTTTTCACTTCAAAGATGATTTTTAGAATTTGAAGTAACACTTTCATAATATTTTAAATCACTCAAAATGAAACACATATGATGAAGACATAAATAACTGATGAATATGTATCCTTATTAAGTTATAAATAGTTGTATTATAGTCATAACATAGTTGAATAATAGTACTTTAGTAGAAGCACACTAGTGTCCATATTAATTGTATCAATGGGAATCATAATAAAAAACTAGTTGCAAATGTATCCCATAATGGGGGTGGAGATGTGGACACGTGGCAAGATCACATGTATGTACATTATACATTAGTTGTAACATAATTGTTGTTTTATTGGCATATTTACAATAGTTTTAAAATAGTTGCCACATGCAAGTATAATGCAATTCCTAAAAAAGTCCAACATGGTTGACTAAATATGTATGTATGATGTGTATAAATTTTTATATATGAAACCCATTTTCAACTCACTTACAATTATAATACAACTAATTGATTTTTTGAAGTGGCCATTTACTTATTAATACACCATATTTCTAAGGGGATGGTTGAATAGTAATTGTAATACCTAAGGGATAGTTGCATAACAATTGTATATGAGTTTTTTTTGAATTTTAATTACATGGTAATGTGGTTTTGGTGGACACGATTTTTCATAGTGTTTGCACATGTTTCAACTTTAAAACCTAAAACAAAATACATTGAATCATTTGATTATTGAATAAAAATGGGATAATAGGAGTTTTAAATGCATGTTAAATTACATTTAAATGGTCTTGAAAACTATTGATGGGATGTTATAATAGATTGACAGTGATCACACATTTCATTTTTCATCTATTATAATGTTTGAACTATGGTTTAAAACATTGATTATAGTTTTTTAAATGTGTTTTTGATATTTTATATTCATTAAAATCACTTCAAACTTATCCAAAAACATTCATAATATATTATATACTTAATTATATAAATAATTGACACATTCTCAACATTAACTCAAGTTACCATGGTCCAAGCATGATAAAGTATGCCAAAAAAAATAGTCCTAAAAAAATTTAATTTCAAAAATATTCTATTTTTAACATTCACACTCAAAAAGATATTAAAAACATATTTGAGTTGCATTTGAAATCATAGAGCACTTCATTAAATTTATTATAAGTTAAACATAAAGTTTCAAGAATTTCTATATAAAACAAGTGGATGAAAAATATGTTCTAAATTAACTGATTGTTCAAATTTTTCAAAAACAAATTACATGAAAACTTTGATAGATTATGATTATAATATGAAAAGTTGAAATTATATCCATACACATTATGCCTTTATCAACTTGAAAATATAGTAACTTTAATTGATGTCTTACTTTCATGTATTTATAACTCTAATATTTTTTAGAATTATGACATGTACTTTCCAATGCTTGCATTTCAAATAATGTACTTAAATGCATATTAACACATATGATTCTTCAATATTATGTAATGAAATTAAAAATCTTCCTAATGTTGATCATTTGAATTAAATAATATTCACGAATTAAATATATTAAAATATATTTTATGAATAATTTCAAAAAAACAGCAAGTGTTTCCAAGTAGCACACTTTATCGTGCTATGCCCACCACAAAAAACCATGTAGAACAAAATCTATTTATAGTTTTGTGATGTTATATATTGTGAATGTACCCTATTTTCAAATCTACATTTATAAAGCTTGATGATTAAAGAAAATATATAGAAAATATACATTGAAAATTTTGATAAACCTCAAAAAACCCTGAAATAATTAATTTTTTAAAAAATGAAACGAATTAAATGAATAAAATTGTTTATGATCTACCAAAGACTTGAACCTTGTTGTTTGCCCATCTTGCAAAAAGATCTTCAACTAAGTTTTTTTCATAATGGTTAGAATAAATGGAATCAACAAGAAACAAATAATATAAAGCCCTAAAAATAAATTGGCAAATGAAAAGACAACAAATTTATCATTAAAAAAATTCTATGAGAACCACTAATGCGACAAGTTAATTATAAAAAAAAAAAGCCCAGAAAAAAACCAACAACCAACAAAGAACAAACAATCAACAAGCAAAGAAAATAATGTGAGCAAAATTAACAATATTTGGTAATAATTTGAAAAGCAAATGCACCTTTTCTTGCAAATTTTTGAAGGAAAAAATTTGCATTCCAATGACCCAAAACATGAATTGAGCCCACAACGACTAGCAAGCTAGTGATGTTTGTGAGTTGACCAAATAAATTATTTTGTATTGATGTGTGACAAAGAGTTGCATGATATTTGAAACACTAAATCTCCTTAAAAGAAATTTGATTATTAAAAAAAATGAATTTATTGGACCATGATCCAAAAGCTTTGTCAAAATATTATTTTTGTGCCTTTAGCATGGTTGCATTTTTGTGCTACTTGTGAAATGGCCATGATCTGATGATCATTGGGCAAAGGACTATATTATTATACATCAGATTTTATTTTTTACTAGTGAAAATTTGCCAAAAACTGAGTTTAAAAATTAAGAATGCAAAAATGGAATGATTTTGAGTTCTTTTTCAATTGCCAAAATTTGAATAAAATAATAATAATTAATCACCAGATTTCTATATTTGGTTCAAGTAGGTAGCCAAAGTCATAGAAGGATGCTTTAATATTTTTTGCTTTCATATACCATTTATAACCAAATTTGACTAAATCTTCCTGTGGATGAACACAACTTTGGTTCCATCACAATTAAAATTGACCCCAAAAAAAAAGGAGTACTACGGAATGGTTTGAATTAATGGCATTCTGTGTACTATTGAAAATATTGTTGAAAATAATTTTTATTGTGGAAATTCCCATGACACTCCAAAGTGGGTATGAAACAATAATTCAAAGATCGAAACTAGGGCCCAAAGACAAGATAATTTTTTCAAGGACTTTGTTGTGCATGTTGCAAACCCTTACAACCTCAACCATGCATGTGTGTGTGTGTGTTTTTTTTCCCAATTTTCTAATGTATCATGGTTAGTGATCACGGAGATCATCCCAAACAAGATCAATATTAAAATCATTGCTTCCAAATTAAGATACAAGTCAACCAACATGTTGTGAAAATTTTTCATTTTTTTGGTTGGAAATTTGGTGATTTTCCCCCCCCCAAAAAAAGGGAATATTCAACCTATTTTTAAAAAATTCACATTTGTTCAAAATTCCACATCAACCAAAAATAATAATTGGCAAAGATTTGAACCACTACTTGTATGACAATCGAGAAATCTGCAAAAAGTCACCCTGTCTTCACCCTGTCTTTGGGCCTCCTTTCACCCCTCTAACCCCTCTTTTAGAAGTATTCATAAAGTAATGAAATTTTATTAAATCTCAGTATGAAATGTTGAAACTCAGTACCAAAATGCTGAACCTCATAATTTAATGCACAATGTTTCGAAAAGTAATGAAAGCTCATAGAGAAACCTTAGGACATTGGCTTCTTCAAAGAATGACTGCCGCTTTTTCAGTAGCTCATAGAGAAACCTTAGGACATTGGCTTCTTCAAAGAATGACTGCCGCTTTTTTAGTTCCAACCATTCTTATAGCAAATGTTTCTCTTTGATTTTGTTAAATATCTCGTTATTCTGGCATATTCATGTGGGAATCAAAGAAATTTTAACAGATTATGTTCATCATGAAATAACACGAAATTGGATCTTGATTCTTCTTAGAGTGTTTTGTCTCTTAATCTTTTACACAATATTATTTACTTGCTACTCCTTTATAAATTGTGCTTTTCTTGCATTTTTATAAGTTTGGGTGTGCCTTGCATGAAAATTGGATAAGCTTGAAATTTTTGCAGATCAAGTGTAGATTGAAAATTTTTGAGAGAACTCAATGATCTGGATCAAAGTATAATTTCCCACTCTCGCCACTGTTGGCATCTGATCTTCTTGCATACAAAGCCATACCCTTTACTATTTAAATGTGGACCAGTTGCTTTCCAATGCCTGAGGCAACTGGTACACATCTCTTGCAAGTTTAGCACGTATCAGTTACATTCATCTCTTGCAAGTCGGAACCATTCCCTTCCACACCTTGTAAATCTCAATGTTTTTCTAAACTTTTGTCATAATTTTCAAGTGTACACTTTGGGTTTTTCTTTTGGAAAAAAAGTGGCAAATGCAAATATGAGCATGATTCAGATGCAACCTAGACAGTACAACTAGTCTCCCATCTGTTACCTACAGATTAGCTTCCAGTTGAAGCCAGAAAATTGTCCCAAACATGTTGAGGGTTTTTGGGTATGCTCATAATCTCCTGCATGCTACCCCAGATACAATCCACATAGAATTGAACTACCTTTCAGACAGCAGTTTCCTTGACTTGGTTATACAAAATTGCATTTGGAAAAACATTCGACACTGTTATTGTGGAGAAAGATAAGAGTGTATTCTTCACAATTTGTGGAATAAAACTAAAAGACACTCTGGATTTGGATATCAAGATTCAAGATTGAATCTTATGGTCCAGTGGTGAAAATACTGACATCATAGCCATAGACTTTTCTCGAGTCATGAGATCCACAACCACTTCAAAACTATTTTTCTAGACAATATCAGCATACATCAAAAGAACAGCAGGACATTTCCTCCAAATAGAGAGGATCTATTTGGATCCTTTCACACAATTGTGTCCTGATTTACTGAGCAATACAGACATTTGTCCAAAACCGCACACTCAAAACACCCACTAAACCCAACTGTCCCTACTATCATTTCAATAGTAACAGAGAGGTTTTATCACCCAATTTGTGTCTCCTGCATTACATTGTATTTTCACAATGCACATTAAAAGTACTGAACTTCAAGTTTTTGTTTTCACATAGGAACAAGATATTCACATGTTTGCCTTTCCACCCACATGTGCTGCAATCTTCTGTCCCAGAGTCTTGTCGCACTGCACAAAACATACAATGCCCCAATAGTCAGAACAATAATAACCTGCAACCATTTTAGTTCCAGTTGCAGATCTAATTTGCTTGTGAGTTAGACATTGTCAAAAGAGAAAACAAAAGTTTGCATCACCATGTGATTTCTAAAAGCATATAGCCGAAGAGAACTCTTCTTTACTCACCTGTGACCAGTAAGACAACCAAATGCTTCGAACCTCAGGAGTCACACGGGGGTCTTGCAGTGCCTCCGTCCACATCTTGACGAAGCGCTCTTGTCTACTCATGGACACACCTCCCAGTAGTTATTGCAACAGGAAACAGTGGAAAAACTCAACTTGGGAAATAGGAAAAGAACTCAACAACTGTACTAATTAGCAGCATCAAAGCTTCCAACGAAACTATCAAAACTCTCATCTGACCTTTGAGCCGTTTTGAGAAACAATCAGGTGATACACACATCCAGTTAATGGTATATTTCAACAATACACATGAAGCAAAAGCAAACTCCTTGATATCTCACTTCAAACACATCTAAACCTGAACGCAAAGATGTGATTGGACACAGCAAAAAAGCATTTTTAGAAAGAAAAAGTTTCATACTATACCTGTCAGGTGCCCATGACCTGTACCTTGCTCCAGGTTGTGCAAAGTTGTTCTCCTTTTCAATCATTACCTGCACAATCCAGATGAAAATGCTTGGTTTTACTTGCACATAATGATCCTGAGCACGCATTTGCTGCTTCCTCAAAAAAGCAGCAACCAATTCCAGCCTCAACATCAACTTTTGTGATGGATGGATGATGCATCATCAAGTCACTGCAAGTACAAACAAGGCAAGGTCAACTGCAACTCTAAATAAATTGGTATAGAATTCTCTTACCTTCTCACGCTTGCCTGTTAGGACATGTGATGGAATTGGAACTTTCTCTGAGTGACGCACAGGGTCAAAGCGGGATGGGAAGTAGTTCACCTGTAAGAACAATTAGCAAGCACACTCTTCACATATTAGCGTTCAGTCCTTTCTACTATACTTCACTGTAGCTCAAGCGTGGATCACAGTTATGGCAGTCCAGTAACTGTGCACTGACCTCCTCATCTCTGTGCATGAAATTCATGAAGCCTTCATGATGATTGTTGTGGTGAGCACACTTGGGAGCATTCACAGGCAGCAGCAGATAATTCGGACCCAGGCGGTGTCGCTGGGTATCGGCATAGGAGAAGATACGGGTTTGCAGAAGCTTGTCGTCTGTGTAATACACCCCAGGGACAACAATTGCTGGGCAGAAAGCAAGTTGCTCATTTTCAGCAAAGAAGTTATCAATGTTCCTGTTTAGAACCATGCGCCCCACTGGTTGCAGGGGGAAAAGCTCCTCGGGCCAAGTTTTTGTCACATCTAGTGGGTCAAAATCAAACTTGTTCTCATCAGCAGGATCCATGACCTGGATGTAGAGCTTCCACTCAGGGAAATTCCCAGCAGCGATGGAATCATAGAGATCCTTGGTGGCATGACTATGATTTGAGCCCCCGACAATAACGGCATCTTCATTGGACAGGGATCTCTCCCCAGCTGCAGGAAGCCAGTGGAATTTCACAAAGGTTGCCTTTCCAGCTTTATTAATCAGTGTAAAGGTGTGCACTCCAAACCCTGGCATGGTCCGGTAGTTTTCTGGGATACCAACATCATCAAAAAGGAAAGTGAACATGTGAAGGCTCTCAGGATGGTGAGAGAAAAAATCCAAAATGCGCCAAATTTCTTGGATGTGGGTCTTGGGGTTGGGCTTCAGGGCATGAACCATATCTGGAAACTTCATCCCATCACGCACAAAGAAGACTGGGAAGTTGTTGCCCACCATATCAAAGTTCCCCTGTTTTCAAACACAGACTCTCAGAGTATGTGAGACTTGATATGAATTTGAAGAAAAAAATTCAGACAAATTAGGTATCAAATCCCAGCACACAAAGATTAGCTACATCATCATGGACATGAAATGCAAATCATACCTCACGAGTGTAAAACTTCACAGCAAATCCACGGGGGTCTCGAAGAGTCTCGGGACTGCCCCGCTCATGGATTACAGTGGAGAATCGAATAATCAACGGGGTCTGCACACCAGGTGCCCGCAGAAAGTCGGCACATGTTAGATGTGAAATGTCATGGGTGACTTCAAAGAAACCCTTTGCACTTGCTCCCCGAGCATGGACTACACGCTCTGGTATACGCTCCCTGTCAAACTGTGCAATCTTCTCAAGAAGATGGTAATCCTCAAGCAAGATTGGACCTGCATATTATATGACATTACATACAGATCAGAAAATCCACTGTCAATGGTTCAAAATAATGCAATAACTGAAGGCCCATCATTCTTCTGCATTCTTCACTTCATATATGATGATTTGGGGGTTTTTTTTTTCAAGAGACGAACTACTGCAAAAACACAGCTAGCAAAGCGCACACTCTAAGCTTCTGGGTGGCCAACTATGCATTCTTCTAATGTGGTTAATTAGTTTCAGAAGGCTCTTGAAGTACCTCGCTCGCCAACTGTGAGGGAGGCATTGTTGTTCCACACAGGAGCACCTGAATTGGTGGTCCAGAAGTTTGAGTTGTGTGCACTTGATGGCCGAAACTGCAAAACATGCACATATGTTCTCAGCTTTCACAAAATGAAATTTGGTACCAAAAAAATCCTCGGATCTCCATCTCCAAAATGAAGAGTTCCAAGCCATCCAGCAACAAAGACTTGAGGTTGATACTTTAAAGCAAAGAAAAATCATCTTCGTGACACCCAAAAGAAAAAGACCACCACAAAATCCAAAAAGACCCTAAATCAGTGATCCAAAATACAAAAGAATTGCTCCAATAACTTCAAAGGAAGTGTGGGAGCAACAAAGATTCTCATCACAAAAAGATGCTACAGAAAGAATGAGGGACCCTTCTCCCCCCCCCACCCCCAACAAAATCCCAGCACTAAATTGGTCCAAACTTTGGTTGCATGTCGAACCAGGGAAGATAATCCATGGTAATGGTATCAAATCTATAAAAAGGTACCAAAATAGCAAAAAAATAGTTGCAAAACTCAACCAGCCTCAAAATTGGGGGGGAAAAAATCGAAAAACACTTCAAGAAAACCACCCCAAAACCGACTGACACCCAAAACTTGTAAACCTCAAATTGCAGGAAGAAAAATTGGATGCGAATCCCAAAGAAAAAGGAAACGGAAGACAGAAAAACCCACCGCGGCAACAAACCCTTTCAAAACCCTTCCTGCTTCCCCGACCAAAATCCACCAGAATTTTTTTTAAAACCACCACTCACTGCATGAAACGTTCAGCTTCACACACATACCTTGTAAGGATCCATGTTGCAAGAGCGCCAAGAATTTTCCCAAGCAACGATTTGTTCTCTCTCTCCCTCTCTCTGTCTCTCTCTCTCTGTCTCTTGATCGATCGCTCTCTCGACCGCGCGGTCGCTGCGGAAGACTGTCGCGGCAGAACAACGGTAACGAACACGACTGCGGAGAGTAAAGAAGAAGCGAAAGGGAAAGGGGGGGGAGGGGCCTAACTCTTTTAGTGCCGTCGATTTTGGACCATTGGATTGAGATCCGACGGCGAGGAAAGATGCCACGTAATGTTCCGTGGCGTATTGTTCGGACGGTGGGAGCGTGGCCAGTAACACACCGGGTGTGGTTTTTAGCTCTTATCTGCTACGTGGCTTTTTTTCATTCGTCTATGTCCGAATGATTGGGGTTTGTCCATGTGAATGAATGGTGGAGCGGGCAGTCTGGTTCATTTTATTTTCCTGGCCACAAGGCTATTGATATATGGCCCACGGGCAGATACAGGATAAAAATAATCATCCCCCAGGTACATGACTCTGGGTGCTGGTGGTCCTTTTTTTAAACTTAATTAATTTTTATACTTTTAATATTTCGAAATAAGGCGATTTTTTTCGCTTCACAAACACGTTTTACGTCTAGGAATAACAAGGTTTTTTTTTTAAAAATTTAATTCCAAAAAAAATTCGACTTTTTTTTCAATTTTTTTCAGGATATTCAAAATATTCAAATTTTGTACTTGACTTTGGGTGGTGGTCCTTGTTTTTTTTTTTTTTTTTAAAAATTTTTGGGGGGGGGGGGAAAAAGAGAAAAAAAATAGAAGGAAGCAAAAGTGGCTAGTTTTTTTTTTTTGGCTTTTTAAAAGCACGTTTTTTTGCCAATTTTTTTCTCAAATTTTTTTTTTCCAAAATGAACTGGAACTTTTTGGCAAAAAGCCCAATGCTTTTGGTTTTGGATGAATAGGTAGTGATAACATTTCACAATCACTTTACGGACTAGAAAATGCATCGTAAGAGCATATTCTATGGCATAAAAAGATCATATAATGTGGAGTGAACTAGCTAGTTGAGGTAGGTTACAAAACAAAGAGCATTTGGCAATGGCATAATTTTTTAGAAATAGTGACAAAATCATTTTCCTTTCAAAAACACGTTTTTTGGCAATGAAAAAAATTTAAAATTTGGCATTTTTTTTCCCCAAATAGTATTAAAATTTCACAATCACTTTACGTACTAGAGTATGCACCTGTAAGGCCATGCTCCACGGCATAAAAAGATCATAGGGTAGGTATGAAATAGCAGTTGCGGTAGATTACGGAACGAGAGAGAGAGAGAGAGAGAGAGTTGACAAATGGTATTTTTTTTTGTTTTTCTTTTTTTGGGGGGGAATTTTTGAGAAATAATAATAATAATAATAATAATAATAATGCTTCAGATGTTTTCATTGCTAGCAGGACATGACACCAGCAAAGCAAGTGTGCAAGTGTTCATAGATAATTATGTATTACGGAATCGTCAAGCCCCTGCCCATTATGTTGTGTAAGGTACCAGGTGCACCACTGACATTAAGGTCCAGAATGGCAGATTTTAACGGCTTTTTATTATTAAAAAAAGGGGTCATGTTCAGTAGACATATTTTGGTCCCTATCATCACCGGAAGGTTATGTCTTATAATGTGGTCAAGAAGATGACATAATCTGCCACCTCAGGAGCTCAATCTATCAAGGGAGCTTTGAAGGTGCATAAGCCAATCAAAAAATTACTTTGAAGACAAAAAACTTATTTGTGAAAACTATTCTCTAAAATGTTGAGAATTTTTTTGGTTTAGGGAGGGTTTAGGGTTTAGGGTTAAACCCTAAACCCTAAACCCCTACAATCAGACTCTAAGGTAAGTATTGATTTATTAATTGAATTGAAATTAATTAATTAATTAAGTAGAACTCAAGGCTTGGGGCTACATTCAAAATCATCCTAAGTGTTGCTTAAGGGGTTACATAGAACCTACCTAGGGGGTTACTTAGGGGTATCAAAAGCCTACATAGGAGCCTACATATGATTTACCTAGATGGTTATTAGGGAGGCACCTAAGAACCTACCTGAGTTATTGGATACTTAAGGATTATTTAAGGGACTACTTAGGACCTACATAGTGCATTGCCTAGAGAAACACATAGGGGTTTACCTAGGTTATGGGACACCTAAAGGCTATGTAGGAGGTTACATAAAATTTACTTGTGGGGTTGGCTAAAAGGATTTCTTAAATTCTCATTGCCACAGTAAACCTCTTAATTAAATATTCAGATTTATTATTGAAAATTAGTCCTATGATACCAAGTGGACTTATATGTAAGAATGAATTAGTATTAGCCTTGTCGCCTTCCGATGCTTAATTGGATGAATTGTAACCCTTGGGACTAACTAGTTAAACAAGGGAAAACACACACATTGTTACAATGTTGTTTTTTTTATGTTTTTTTAAATTTAAGTTTTAGTAAAAACAAACATTCGGACAATATGACTATATAATTTTTTTAAATCATTTGTTTCAAAATATAGTTACCAACATCTTGATCGTATAGACATGATTAAATTGTTAATTATGTGAACATTTGTCATGTTTGTTTTGATTAAAAAATGACATATGTTAATTGATGTGTCTTGTCTTTTTTGACAAAAAAAGAACATATGCTAGTTGACGTGGCTTGTCTTTTTTGACTAAAACATAACATTAATTAAATAATTAATTTAATTTCAATTGATTGAATAGTTTTTTATTTATTATAATTTTTAGGGATGTAAAATGTAAGTCTCTTGAGGCATGTAAGCCTTAAGGCATGAGTAAGGTGTCACAAGATGGAATTGAACCTTTCATCTTCAAAATGACAAGCCAAAGCATTAACTATCCAACCACCACTTTGTGTGATGTCAAACAATGTTATAACAAAAAATATAAACATTTTCATTTTGAATTTCACACATTATAATTTCAAGTAATAATGTATATGTTAACACATAGTTGTAAAACATGAATCAAGGTTGGTACTAAATAGATAGATGGTGAATATTTCATTACACCAACCTACAAACTACCATTTATTATCTACCTACCTATTACCAATTTTAACCTACTCACTTACCAACTTATTACCAACCTAATCTACCTATATTACCAATCTACAACCTATTTATTTACACATTTAAAAGACTAAACACCTAGTACATGTCCAATGGGCCTACACACACGCACTTGACGCAAATGTACATTAGTAGCATTTTCAATGATTAAAATTTAGCACATATAATAAAGTTATTCATAAAGTAATCATGCATTTCAACTTGCCTTTGATTTTGCATGTCATTCTCATCTTGCGTTTTTCAACTATTTGTAAAGTGCATAAAAGTCAAGACCAACCCTGAAAACACAAGATATAGTCTTCAAAAGTTACACCTCTAGTCATTTTTTTATCACACAACAATCTACCTTTGTGGCCACAAGCCACGGGCTACTATGGGATGAAATAGGGTAAGTGCACCTACCTAGTTATATATGGGCTACCAACCTACCTAGCCATGGGTTTGAGTACGGGTTACCTTGGGAATTATCAAGAGTTACCTAAGGAACTATTTAAGGGTTAATTAGTGATTTTTTACGTTAGGAGATACCTAGGGACTATTTATGGGGGGCTACATAGGGCTTATTTAAAGGACTACCTAAGGGCTTTTTAAGAGTTTAGGAATATTTGTGGGGTTATTTTTGGGGTACCATAGGGGACTATTTGGCACATATTTAGAGACTATTTAATGGCCTACCTTGGTTGGAATGCTTAGGGACTTTGTAAATAAAGGGATACCTAAGGGGCTATTTATGGGCTTACATAAGAAGTTATTTAAAGATTACATAGGGAATTATTTAAACAAATTTGACTTAGATGAAAGGGTACTTAAGTTCTTACATAGGACTTATAATAAGGACTATAAAAATCTTAGTTTAACATCATAATCAAAACCCTTAATCCTTATCCCCACTCATAATTAAACCCCTAAACCAAGAGTGCCATCCAGCATATAAATCTTCAACTTTGTGCAAAACGGGTTTTCATAACCTTTGCTTCAAACCCATATGTTTTGTCTTATGGGTGGAAACTATATAATGGGAACACCTTTCACTCATTTTTTCTTTCTTTCATTTCATTCAAGTTGAAGGATTTTCTCATTTGGAGATATGGCTTCATCTTCGAACCATGGTTCTAGTTCTATGTGAGATAATTTTAGTACTTCCGAATCAAATAGTTATAGCTTTTCATCCTCAGTGACGATGGGATGCAAGAGATGTTTGAAGACGTGGATAGAGATAAACAATGTGTTTTTGCAGTTGTCGTTATTGCTACCAACTCATCTGACATGTTCAATGCCAATGAGTTAAAGGAGGGCACATGTCACTTAGTGGATTCAAGTGTGGGAGTTTGAGATGTGCTTGCTACTATGCGAGCAACACCAGGGTTGTTCAAAATTTTGACCAATTTCACTTTGGCTGAGTTTGACAAGTTAATGTTATTAATGGCACCCACCATTATGCACCATGCACAATTTACATGTGAGCATCACATTTAAGTTTTGGATATAAAGTTTATATTAAAGTTTTAATTTTAGTAATTTGGATTAAGGTTTTAGGGTTTAGATGTAAGGTTTGGATTAAGTTTTTGTTTTAGTGCTTTAAATTAAGGTTTTAGATTAGGGTTTTGTGCTTTGGATTAGGGTTTTAGGATTTCAATTTAAAGTTTGGATTAAATTTATGTTTTAACGTTTTATATTAGGCTTTTAGTTTTTAAGGCCTTGGATTTAGGTTTTGGATTTAGTGTTTAAATTAAAGATTTAGGGCTTTGTGTTTCACATTATAGTTTTAAGGTTTAGATTTAAGGTTTGGATTTAGTTTTTGTTTTAATGTTTTAAATTAAGGTTTTAGTTTTAGGGCCTTGGATTTAGGGTTTGGATTAGGGTGTAAAGGTTTGTGCTTTGCATTAAAGTTTTAAGGTTTAGATTTAAGGTTTGAATTAAATTTTTCTTTAACACTTTAGATTAAGGTTTTAGTTTTCAAGCTTTGGATTTAAGATTTTGGGTTAGGGTTTTGTGCTTTGCATCGGAGTTTTAAGGTTCAGTGTTTTGGATTAGGATTTTAAAGTTTAGATTTAAGGTTTGGATTGAAATTTTGTTCTAACGCATTAGATTAGGGTTTTAATTTTAGGGCTTTGGATTTAAGGTTTTGGGTTAGGGTTTAGGGTTTTGTGCTTTACATTAGAGTTTTAAGGTTTAGTGCTTTGGATTAAGGTTTTAAGGTTTAGATTTAAGGTTTGGATTGAGTTTTTGTTTTAGGATTGTAGATTAAGGTTTTCATTTTAGGGCTTTCGATTTAAGGTTCATATTAGGGTCTAAGGTGACTTTAAACAAGGGTCCAAGGTTTAAGGACTAATGAATTCAAGCAATTTTATTAGTCGAAAGCTTTAAATTGATCCCAAGGCCTTTAGATGAAGGTCCAAAACCAGAAAATGGCAAATTAAAGTTAACCTTACATGGCACATGTTTTGGAGGGAAATCAATTGGTTTAAACCAAAAAAAAATGTTAAAAAGATAACTTCTAATTTGGAAAACCAAGAATGAAGCTAGGGACAAAGGTACAATCCAACTCAAGGATTCAACTTGTTTCAAATCAGTCCAAATTAGTTCCTAGGAAATTGGACTCTGGACCCTCATATAAAATGGGCCTTAGTTTTATAGTTAAAAGTTGGGATTTATAGGTGATCACCACATTTGGACTGGGTGTCCTTCAAAATTGACCCCAAAGCAACACCTTCTACAATTCATTTTGTATATGAAACATGATAATGTTTCCATGTATGATGCATTTGTATGGAATTGGTCAAAGAGTGCAATTTGTGATGATGTCATCTTCACTTCATCTTGCACTATTGATGCAATTGGAGATGAAATTTGATGGCCCACAGCATAGGAGTGAGTTGTGTTGAACACAAATATAGTGGAATTTCAAGATTACATTGGATTCATTGATGGCACATTCATCAAGATTTGCAAGCCTTGGAATGATGGGGCCCACAAGGTTTGGTTCAATGGGTGAAAGCAGATTTATTCAATAAACAACACTATGGTTGTTGATCATAGAGGTTTTTTCATTTACCTGGACTTTGGGTATCCATGTTCTTACCATGCCATCACCATTTTGCACCAGTCTGAGCTACATAAGAATTAACATCAATTTTTTTTGCATGGTGATGAATATATTGAGTATTCGTTGGGAGACACCTAGGTGAAGATATGTTCGTCATGAAGAGGATTAAGAGGTGTGAAATAGGTCCTAATGTTGACCAAAATGCTATCAAAGCCTACAACAAAAATGCATGTTGGGTATAGAGTGCGGCTAGAATGGGGGATTAGTGGATTGAAAAGGAAATGGAGATGGTTAATGAAAAGGTTTGATTCCACCAAGCCCAAATATATAGTTTTGTTAAAAGCTACAACTATATTGACAAACTTTTTGCACAAACGCCAAATGGATTTCACATTTGAAGTCACAGGTGAATAGTTACCCAACCTTGCTGACCATGGATGGGACGAAGACTTCTAATTTTATAGGTTTAAATTTTGTTTAATTCTTGTTTTAAACTCCTCTTCACTAATAACCCTTAACTTCCTAACAATTTTTAGGCAATTGATTTTAACCCTATTTGTTTTGCCAACAATAATTTGCATATGTGCTTACGTTAGAATTAGGTGTTGTTTTGAATCCACTTACATGGTGGATACCATCCGCTCAATGGTTTTGTGACTATTGCTCCAAATATTCACCCTTCATCCTCCCATTATTTGTTGGAGTTGAAGTGGAAGTAGATGAAGGGCCTGAATTTACAACATGCCCAACTAATGGAGGATTTGAGTGCATATGGATATAGGAACAAATGGAGGAATAGATCCAAGAATATAGTTTGAAGTAGATGGTGTTGTTGGATTATTATACCATTAATCAAATTTTGTCAACGTTTCAAAACATTACGCATGGCATGCCCATTTGTTGATTTCAAGCAAACCAACACTTCTTCATCAAAACCATTCTATCTAATCCTTCCTCATTAGATGTCCCTATTTTCAACTCCCACAACATTTCTCACAACCTTTCTTTCAAGTTTCCTCCTGGAACTCTAATTCTAGGTAATCTGATTTATATGAAGCATAAACAACCTTCCACACTACATTAGAAATGAGTTGTGTATTTTTGACTTGTATTTGTTATAGATGACAAAATGATGGTTATAATAAGTAACACACGTGTTGCTCAAGTGAGTGGATTCCACAATGGCACGATTTCTTTTTTCTCATTTGGGTGCCTTTGACACATGCATATTTAAGAAGTTTTCTTGTGTTGAGAACCTTCCACCCCAACATAAATAGACCCATGCACACTTAAAAAACCTTCAAACCTCCACATCATTTTATCTCAATCTCTTTCTCTTTGTGACTCTTTGTTTTTTTTCTGTCTTTTTCAATCTCTCTATGTCTCTCTCTATTTTTCACTTTTAATTTCTTTGTTTTCTTTCCATACATATATAATTGTCTCTAATTTTGTGCCTCTTTGAGTTTCCATATTTTTTTTTCCTCTCTATCTCTCTTTGTCTTTTTCTGCACCTCTTTAAGTATCTAAACATCTATCTCTTTTTTATCTTTTTTTTTGTTCTCTCTCTTTTTGTTTCTATCTCTGTCTCTCTCTTCGCCTTTAAGTCTTTCCACCTCTCTTTTTGCTTTTGTTTCTCTCCATCTTTCTTCATTTTTGTCTTTCTTTTTTTCTTTTTCTCTTTATTTGTTTTTTTTTCTCTACGTGGTTATACAATGGCTCTCATAAAAATATGTGTATTTTATGCACATACAAATGTGTACATATATGTATAGATGTGCAACATAGTCGCATTTATACATACTTTTATAAAAATTGTGTACACATATTTCCCTTGGAAAAAGTTCGATTATCATAAAAAGGTTTGATGGATCAGTGTGACAAACCGGTTTGATTGACTAGGTTAAAGTTATGAGGACACCATTATTCACAAAAAGGCTTGCAATTTGTAATTATTAATATTTCTAATTAAATTTTTTTGGGCCAGACTATGGAGAAACATAAATAGAACAACACATAAAACAATCCTTGGTTTTTTAACAAAGGATTAATAAATTTATGAAACCCACAATGGCTTACGAGCTCAAGTCAAGGGGTGCATATTAGAAATCATTAAATATGTTTTTGGTTGCACTTCAAGGCTTTAACCACACAATTTTTTTAAAAAATTGACTATACCTAAAGGGGCAAAAAATTAAAAAAGAAAAGAAAACACACAAGCCTATTGAGCTTCTTGCATATATCAATAATGAACATTCAAGGCTAGACCATACTTTGGTAAACATTAGATAACATGTCCCAAGTGTTTATGTACAATATTAGTATGGATGTTTGGTAAGAATATTGATCACCAAACAAAAGGGTTTTTAAAAAAGAACGCAACTGACACCATATTACATTTGGTTCGGTCCTGATAATACAAGTTGAACATCGCCTGTAATTTTTTTTAAAAACAGACAAGGATACACAATTAGGCAATTGATTTCCTTGATTTAAATACATTTCCATATGGGATTTTTACATAGGGAGAATTTTTTCCAATAATTTTTGTAACCTTACAAATTGGAACTATTAATGATACTATTTATGTACTGCCTAGGGTAGTCTTAAATACTAGTTAACAAGGTTGGCTTATTACAAAAATCTTTGTGGGAAGAGGAGTGACTAGCAAGGATGTGTAGGGTAGAATCAATTTATTTTTATGGTTGTTTATTATAACTAGCCATCACTTGTCATTTGGGTCTACCCAAAAACCCTAGGCACTTACATTTGTTAGAACATGTGCTCAAGTAATCACAATAAAATAATTTATTCAAGCCCTTGGAAACTTCTACATTTGGTGGAGGGATTTGATTAAGGGCATTGGTTTAGGCAACTTGAAACAAGGTATTTGTAAAGTAAGGAGACAATGTGCATTCTTACTTTTGCAAACTTTGGTTTCTGTAGCAAAAGATTGTGATATCCTAAGATTTAGTGATCGGTGAACTCCTATTAGGATTCACACACTACTATTGGCTAAGATGTCCAACAATGAACACGTAACATTATAAGAGGTTGGATGTATAATCTTTATGTAAAATTGAAGGACTGTAAATGGAACAAGTGAATGGATCATTGTATTGTGCGGTGGTTTTTCTATGATTGACTATTGAAGCACATTTTTTGCAGGTTTGTAGGACATCGGTAACAAGTCAAAATGGTTGTAGACACCTAGTGTTCCTCATTATTTATTAACTTTGTGTTTGTGGCTCTGGTGGGATGGGACCAAGTGAGGCCGGCTTTGTATACAAGTCTTGTAAAAATGTTGCTACATGCAAAAGAAAATTGGGTTTGGAAGATAGTTGATTACATCCCCTTGCCATCCTTTATTCCATTACAATTTTTTCATAAATCTTTTATATTTTGACAATATCATGACTCAACAACAACCTTATAGATGGCATTTCTGTAAGGCATGGATTTGGTGGCATAGTTCAAATTTAGTGGTAACCAAGGATCACCACAAGTTGTGGCCGGTCTGTTTTTTATTTTGTTAAAAATGTTGAAATACATGTTTTGGAAGAAGAGGTGGGGTTGATTTTGTGTAGCCAAGTAGCCTACATGTTGGACAAATACCTCATAAAAAAATATGTTGTAAAGTTAATTTTTACACAATATGTATTGTGTGAAAATGCAAGGTTGATTTTAGCAATGATCCTTTTTGGATCTTCAAAGATGGTATCCAAATTTTTGGACAATAAGTAGGACATTTAATGTAAAATTTTCTTCTTTGATTTTTTGCAAATAAAACCTTTGATTGATCAATAGAAATTGATCAAAAAGACTTTTATTTCTTTTTCTTTCTATCTTTATTTCTCTTGCTCTATTTATTTCTTTGTCTCTATCTTTCTTTCTGTGCCTCTGAATCTTTTTTTTTTTTTTTTTTTTTTTTTTTTTTTTTTTTTTTTTTCTTTTTTTTTTTTTTTTTTTTTTTTTTTTTTTCTTTTTCTTTTTTTTTTTTTTTTTTTTTCTTTTTTTTCTTTCTATTTATCTTTTTGCCTCTTTCTCTTTGCTTTTGTTTCTCTCCATCTCTTTCTTTTTGTCTTTTTTTATAGTTTTTTTTTCCTCTCTCTCTATGCCTTCAAATCTCTCCATTTTTCTTTCTTTCTGTCTCTTTGTGTGCATTTGTTTTTCCCCATCTTTTTCTCTTTCTATCTTTCTTTTTGTCTCTCTATATGTTTTTTTGTTTCTATCTCTCTCTGCACCTTTCTAAGTAGTTGCTTAGCCTAGGTGATGTTAAATTTTAAACCAACAATGGCCATAGATGTATGAGTTCAAAAAGGATTGTTAGAGTTGGATGAAAGATTACTAACCTTAGATTAAACTTGCCGTGTGTAGATGTATTTGATTCAAAATCTCACAAATCTACAAACATTTTTTTCAGCTACACTATGGTTGAACATTCCAACACTAGTTCCTTAAACCCACCATTGGTCATCAAAAGAAGGTTAATGCAAGAACATGAAATGGCCCTCCAACTTGAATTAATGAATATCAAGTAGTTCAAATGTTCAAAATTATGTTCAAAATCCCAAATATATGAGTAACAACTAGTTCACTATGTGTATTATGTTAAAGTGAGTGAACAGATGAAATGATGACTTGATTAGGTTGATGAATGTCTAAGTTTGTATGATGAGCAACCAACTCCTTGGGTTCAGTAGGTTCAAATTAGCAACCAGATGAAATGGTGAGTTTGCTAGGTTCAAGTGAATAATGTTTTGGATCTCTTGAACCTTGATAAAATAGGACCTTAAATTTAACACAATGGTCAACATTATAACATCAATGGAAGAACATGATATAAATGTCCAAGTTGAATTCATGAGCAACATCTAGCTTATTGTGTTCAAGATGGCAAATAAATGAAATGATGATTAGGATGAGTTGATGTGAACAATTAATTAGATCTCTTGGACATTGATCAAATAAAACCCTAATCCCCACATTCATAAACAAAAAACCATCATGACATATCCATTTGATGACTGTTGGAGGTTTGGATTTATATGTTGAACAACTAATTCCCTTAGTTCATTGGGTTCAAGTGAACAAGATGAAACATTTTCGTTCACTGGGTTAAAGTGAACAATGTTCTCAATTTTATGGACATTGATCAAACAAAACTCTAATCCCCACATCCATAAACACAAACCCATCAATGCATATCCATTTTCCCATAGGTCTTGTTCCATCAAGGCAATCATCATTCTATCCTCATGGAAATATGAATTTTATCAGGGTCCATTCTGAACAATAATTGAAGCCTGACCAATGCCCATTCTTTGGTTATAATTGGCACTCAAGAAAAAGTCTGCCACTTTATTAGCAACTTCAATGTTTATTGGACCTCATAATGTTTTTGGTGGCAATTGAAAGCATGGTTGACCCTTACATCCTTAGGGTGGGTGAAGGGCATAATCGTACTTAAGCAAATTATAAGTAGGGGAATGGTTTGTTTAAAATTATTTCTCTTGCACAAAAAAAAACCATTCAAACTTTGAAATAAAATGGGTTTTGCAAAAACCTTGATTATAAAAATACGTAGAAAATTTTGCCTATCACATGTTTTGGAGCTATTGGAAACGCACATGTTGAACAAAAATTTCCACCTATTTTAGAACTAAGAAGGATGCCTTGTATATTCAAATGTAGAAACTTACATTTGATCAAGTTGAAAAATTAGCAGTTTAAGCTAGAAGAAGATGCATTGAATTTTGATACCTTAAACCATAAATATGTGGCACTCTTTTGCATGCATCTTACTTGCATATTCAACTCCTTTTATTCTGTCAAAATATTTAATGAATATCCAAGATATATGTTGAACAAGTTGGCTCCCTAGGTTCAAGTCAACAATTAGATGACATGTTGACTTCAAGAGGTTCAAGTGAATAACCAACTAGATTTCATGGACCTTGATCAAACAAAACCTTATGCCTTCCATTAGTCAACAAAAAAACATCAATGTAAACACATAACATGGCTTCCAAGTTGAATTTATGAGCAACAACTAATTCATTGGGTGCAGTATGTTCAAACGAGTAGGTGGATGAAATGATGACTTGATTGGATGGAAATGAACAATCAGCTGGATCTCTTGGACCTTGATTAAACAAAACCCTAAACCCCACCTTGATCAATAAAATAACATCTCTAAATTGTCTAGGTTTATATGTTGAGCAACTAGTTCTTTGGGCTCATTAGGTTGAAACAAGCAACCATAATAGATGAACATGACCTCATTAGGAAAGCAAGCTCCAACAAGTCATAGAAGTAGAAAACCTTATAAATTCCAATTTAATCAAATTACAAAATGTGCATAACACAAGTTAAATTAACAACCCTAATGAAGAAGAAGAAAAATATGTATTTACATCTAATTCCACATTTTCAACGGATTCAAATGTATCATACCATTCTAAAAAATATTGTAAGTAATTTATTTCAATTTGAAGTCGTTCATGAAGAGAACATTTCTTGAGACCATGCATGGCTACAAATTTCTGTAAGCCTTATTATTGATTTTGACAAATTCTAAAGCATTCCATGTAAGTGTTTATCCCACTCCTTTACACCACCCTTTGTTTACTCGGCGAAAATGTCAAAGCATGGATGGGGTCATGGGTAGGCATGGAAGAATGTATGCAACCACAACATTACCTATGAGAGGTGGTAGAAAATGGCGAACGTCATCAACAATTGGTGTGATGAAAAGTTGCTAGAAGTTTTGAAAACCAATAATGGAAGAATCTGGAACCCTAGGATGGAAACCAAGCTTCAAAAATTGCAACAAAAGGGATGCAATTACAAATGTGATTAATTCACAAAATTTGTGGTAGAATACAGAAAGAAACTAATAAGACAAGAGGAATACCTCCCATAGAATTAAGTCATGGTTTAACGTGTTAAAAAAAAAATCCTCACCTTCCCACACTAGAAGAAAAATTCTATTTTTTGACTTGTCTTTGGTGACTAAAAATGTCTTTTGTGACTATTTCACAAAAGACATTTTTAGTCACCTAAAATAAGTCGAAAAATGGGGTTTTTCTTCTAGTGCCAAAATCTAAAAATGAGGACCATTTGGTTGAGAGCAGGAGGAAAGAAGTTTAGGTTTAGAAACCTTATGCAAAGTTCCACATTGTGGTTCTAAGGGTCATTATTGAAACTCCTCGTTGTTGAAGTTGCAGATGTTATCAAAGCTCCTCGTTGACAAAGTTGCAACTCATTGATTGAACCACAACCCACAATGTTGAAAGCTCACTACCAAGACCACGACACCCACGAAATTCAAAGTCCACAAATTGCTCAAAATAGACCCTTCTTCACAAACTATAAAACCTTAAGACCTTCACAAACTACTTCCACTCTAGACCTTCACAAACTACTTCCACTCTAGACTTTCCTCACAAATTGGTTGGGCTCCAGAGTTTTTTTGCAAAAAACACTCGCTTCAAACACACTCACATTGTAAAAAAAAAAAAAAAAGGATATAAGAAGAAACTCCTTTGATCTTGAGTTAAAGAAATTTTTTGAGTTTGTTCTTGCCTTTTTTACCTTCACGATATGCCCATCATGCCTTTTTGTGTTCATCATCTCCTTTCTTTAAACCTAGTACTAGAACCCTATGTTTTCCAATTTTACGGATAACTCTAATATGTAATAATCCATGTCACCCATGGAACAAATAAACTTAATCATGCCATAATAGGCATTGACATCATTTAAACATGATTCAATTCACGTGTAATTAACATTATTTTGATTTGATTAAAAAAATTTAGTTAATTTAATCAAATGAAACATGTTTATTTATTTTTAATGACAAAACAAACAAACAAACAAGTAAATTTAATCACAATGATAGGGGCATAAAAGATATGGTTTTGTAATAGTGGTAGCCTTTTGCCACAAGGATCTTGCATTATAGTATGCACAAATGTGAGGAATGATTGATCACAAGTTGTACACCCTATTGGATTGTTGAACAAACCATTCATTTCCTCACATTCCCTTCTCTACTACAATTTATGAATAATATTTCAATAATAAGAATCAATCATAGGCACAACCCCAAACAACACAAAGTGTGAATGAACTTTTCATATAACATAAATTTTCACTTGTGTAATTCCCATTCCAAAATTATAATAGAAGTTCAAAAGTGGACAATGTAACATTCCATAGGATTGATGGCATGACATTCCACCACTTGTGGGTTATAAGAATGAGTGTTTACTAGCACAAACACTAAGATGGTGAAATCCAACAAAAATTGGGTCCATGCACACCACTTCCACACACTTGTGAAAAGTCTTTCAAAATTTTGTTTTCAATTAGGTTGAAATTTCCCATACATGTAAACCTCCTTTCTAGGAACTCAATGGTGCAGTTGGCACCTTAATTTGATGCATGTTGTATGTAAAAGATATGAATTTTTTAAGTACATTCCCAATTAATTCCAAAATTAACTTTGAAATTAATCAAAATTTCATGTCATTGTTGCCAATGCTCCTAAGCACACTCTTGTTGATGTTAGATAAATAGAAAGAAAGAAAGGTAGAAAAGAAAAATGAATAAATGAAAAAGATAACAGTACTACAAATCATGGTTTTTCAAAAGTTTCAACTTGAATAAGGTGTCCACATTGACCAAAAGATGTTTGTTTTGACTAAATGCATGGGGCATGAAAGACACATGGTTTTTTTGGTTAGTTATTTTGATTGAAATGACCATTTTGACCAAATGTTAAGTTGTACATCTAATCAAAAGGGTCAATTTTTAAAAATGGTTCATCAAGATGCCCATGGCTTAATCAAATCAGCCATATTGAATGGCCATATTTAGTCAAATTGGTCATATTAATTTAGTTAATTACCTAACCTATTTATTATGCCTACTTAATTACCTACCTACCTATGTCTTTTCTATGGCCTCTACCTACCTAACATTTACATATCTACTTATTTATTTACTTATTCACCTACCCACCTACCTAACATCTATTTATTTACCTACTTACTTACCTAACATCTACATATCTACCACCTACCTAACATTTACTTATTTACTTACCTATAACCTACCCACTTGCATATCTACTTACATACCTATTTATATTTTACATAATTAAATATGTACGTTTAAAAACATAAGTAGGTAGGCACGGGTACCTACTTATCTACTTAGTTAGGTACCTATTTATTTACTTATTGACGTTCAAATGTTGACAAAAAATTTCATTGAAATTCAAAAAAACATGTTAAATGCATTTGGTATTATATTGTTTTACAAAGTGGTGTGATGGTCAAGACATCAGTTAAGAGCAAAAGAGACCAAAGTTCAATCCTCCTTACCAACATATATTATGTGAAGTATGTATATTTGTATATATATCTTGTACACATGTGTAAATGTATAATACTTAGGTGGGTTGTGAATAAGTAGGTAGGTCAGTCATGGGTGGGTAGGCATGTAAGTATTTATTTATTTAAAATTTGTGTTATTTTTTAATTAATTTTTTTGGTTGCCCAAGTTTTTGTCCAATTTGACTAGTCAAAAAGACCATCTTATGGTTAGTCAAAAAAACCACTAGTCAAGTTGGATATGATTGATCGATTTGATCAGTATGACCAAGTGGTCAAATATGACCAAATGTCAAAATAAATGGATTTTGGTTTAGTTTTCCAATCAAATAATACCATGTTTTCTAGTAGTGTAGAAAGAGGGATGAACCTTTGTGGCAAATGAAAGGGCTCCTCCTCCTCACAATGTGATGTTTTTTCACACTTCTTCTAATTCATAAGATTCCCATTTTGTATGTAACCAAGCCCCATAGGGTTCAAATATCTAGGGAGCGATACAAAATATAAGCAAAATGAAACAACCCACAACATGCTACAAATGTCCAAGCAAAGCTCTCCAAAACCCAAAAATAGTTTCCCATGCAAAACACAAAAATATAGTGTTCAAAAATCAAATTTAATTTTAGCACAAACCAATTAGACTCATTTTTGATGATTCAAAAAATTTACTCACTTGTAACAAAGATCAATCCAAACCCAAAGCACAACTTACATAACAATAAACAAACATGAAATGTTTCAAAACACTAAGAAAAATTTACATAACAAACTTGTGTGTTTTAGAATTTCAAATGATAAAAACTGATTTGAAAAAATCATATAATTACATCCCAATACCAAATATTTCAAACCCAAATCACAATTGAACCAATTTTCAAACAAAAATATAACTAATTAAGCTAACCCAACTTATCACCAATATTTTAAAATTTAACTAGAAAGCTAAATCAAAACACTTGACCTACCCAACAATGGTTTGATCCAAGATGGGGTAATTTTTTTCATTTTGATTTACCCTAAAAAATTCAAAAATGAAAGAACCTTTAATTTTGGTTATTTCACTTCAAAGAATGGACAATTCTGCAAGAAAAATGAACTAAAAATCATAGTTTTATAAAAATTTATTGTCATGGGCACAAAAATTAACAAAACCAAAGAATTCTTAATTAATGTGCACACGAGCTCAAACAACTCCTAATAAAAATATGATTAAGTTGAAATGCAACTACACACAAATGGTAATATAAATCAAACCCACAAATTATGCAAAAAAATTACTCAAGCAAAATGTTGTTCATAACATGGAAATGTTGGAAACATAAAACAAAATACAAAAGGCTACATGATAAAGTCATAGCTTAAATTGGTGTTAAATGAATTGAAAGTATTATGGGAGAGAGGGGCTTTTTTTAATAAATGTTATGGGATTTAGCTCAAATTATTTTTTAATAAATTATTTCAAATGGTTTATCATCCAAGAAACCTTCTTAAATGCATTTCTAAACACATGTTATAAATGAAAAATGTATAATTGGATGCATTACCTATAAACTCATCCTAAGAAGCTCACATTACACCTTACCCAACATAATGGGTAGCAACTTGACCATTCCATGGTACGTAATGTGCTTCGGTATAGCATTTTATTGGCCAACAATATATAGCCAAAAAGTGAAATTAGAAAATAGATGCGTTGAAATCAAGTGTTTTTGAAGAATCTTGATCAAATCGAAATTCTAGCCAAATTTGGCTAAATCTTCCTAATGGATGGATGATCACCACTTTGGCTACTTCACAACATTGAGAAAGAAAAACATTGCTTGGTTTGGGTGTACGATTATGATCGCTAGAAGCACATTACGCCAAATAATGTTGTCAAGAACATGACATCAATTTGCCATTCCAGATCTTACTGATAGATTCCATTCCGGATTCCATCTGGCGACCGGTGGTAGGAAGTTCTTCCGGAAATCAGACCGGGTATGACCGGTAAAATCTGCCACCCCTCTCCCCAGACCTTAATGATTTCCTTTTAGGATTCCATCTGGTGACCGGTGGTCGGAGGTCCTTCCGGAAATCGGACCGGCGATGACCGGTAGTCGTCTCTCTCGTTTTTCCTTCCGATCCGTGAAGTGCGTGTGTTTGCCGGGAACAGAGCGAGTCTGTCGCTTTGTGTTTGCGGGAGACTGAAAATTTTGCGTGTTTTTTTTTCTTTTTTTTCTTTTCACTTTGCGTTTGCGAGGAGTCTACACTTTCTTGTTGCTGTTTCCTACTTCTCATTTTCGATTGATTGCAGGAATATATATTTTTTAAAACCGAAAAAAAACCAGAAGCATCGATGATGGGAGAAGCTAATGGACATGGGGATAATAATCTGGCGTGCGTAGATATGAGCTCGCCCGACTTGACCACAACAGCAGCTCGGCTTCGCCAGGCAAGTTTCCTCCCCTCATCAAACTATCTGCTTTCCTTTAAGGAAAAAAAGAATTGGATACTAGTCTTTTTGTGTCGTGAATTTTTGGGGTTTGAGCAGCTCAATCCCCCAGAAGCCTGTCCTGATTGTGCTTTTCCTTCCTTATCGAAGTCAAGGAATCCAAGATTTTCTTTCTTGGAAGGTGTGTGTGTGTGTGTGTGTGTGTGGACTGGTATATGCTGTGTTTGTGCCTCTGTGCGTGAAAGGAGAGGATGCTTTTTTGCCCATGTGTGTATCTGGGAAGTAAGTCTCCCTCCTGTCCTTAAACATCATGGTTTTCACAGAATTCCGGTGTCAAAAGGTATTTTGAGGTTTTCTAGCTTTCATCAGCTGAAGGAGCTATTTTCTGAAATTGGAGATTTGAGGTTTGGTCGAAATAAAAATGAATGGAGAAGTGCCTGGCCAAGAAAACCTGAATTTGGATGCACAGTAACAACACATGTGTCTGCCAACCTTATGGTCCTTTGAAGCCAAAAGACTTGTCATGATTTCTCCTGCAATTTGATTCTGGAAGTTCCGGGAGAATTTTGATACACTTTCAGGAGCTAATAGTTGATAGTCATCCATTCCAATTGCATGATTTGACCTATTTCTTGAACTCTGCAGGTGCTTGTCCAACCATCTTCATTACCAAATCTGTTCACTTTGTTTGTTCACTTTGTTAGCTAAGGTGGCTATGAGAACCGGGTTCTAGGCAGGAGTAACAAGATGAATTTCTCAAGCATGTTTCAAAGACAATTCTCAGGGTTGGAAAATGTGAAAATTCGAGCTGAAGACAATTGTGTGATATGTGCAGGCTTGTATGGATGTTGGATTTTTCTATCTCATCAACCATGGTTTGGATTTAGAGCTTCTTGATCAAGTGTTTGAACAGAGCAAAAATTTCTTTGCTCTACCAATGGAGCAAAAGATGAAGGTATTGCATGACAAGAACCACCGTGGCTACACACCCTTTGAGGAGGAAATACTTGATCCAGCAAAGCAGTCCAAAGGTGATTCGAAGGAGGGATATTACATAGGGAGGGAAGTGCCAGACAGTGATCCTCGATCAAAAAAGCCATTGCATGGACCAAACCAGTACCCTTCTTCAGGTCGATTGTCCAAGGCTTTTTTTTAGTCAAAGATGTTCATCTGCATGCATTTCAAGAGTGCTGCCAACTGTTGTCACCCAGATGATGCCAGTGGTTTTAAACACATGTCAGACTGTTTTTTGCCATCTAACATGTGAGGAAGAGTAATGAGAAGTGGTTGAACAGTGTCGTGCAGAGGTTTTACCAGGATGGCAGGCGACCATGGAGCGATACTATGATGAGGCAATGTATGTAGTCTAAATCTGATCCTGCAAAATACTTACAAGATCAGCAAAGTAAGGGCTTACTTTGTGGGCATGTCTCAATGACTGAATGAATTCTTGGTTGTTCTTTTCAACTGATGAGATTGATAGTGGGAAGGGTCCATGCTGCAATTTTTGCTTGAGAAGGTTTTGATTTGTGGGGATGAAGGCCATCTCGAGAATCAAGGAGGCTCCCCTGTTGAAGAAGCCACTGGCTAATAGAATGATACTTTGCTGATGATTTATTTTGCAGGAAGCTTTCTAGAAGGGTTGCAGGACTGATAGCATTAGCACTCAACTTGGATCAAACCTATTTTGATAAGCCAGGCTTGCTTGATGATCCTATGGCTGCTCTCCGCCTCCTTCACTATTCTGGTTAGTTCAACAGCTCTGCAAGCAGACTGGAGATACAGATTCTGGGGTAGAAGGTCATCAGCTCTACTATATGTATTGTGTTTGGTAAGGAAGTAATGCAACTAAGTTGGTTTTCACAGCAGAGGAGTCTCATCCTGGACTAGGAATATATGGAGCAGGTGCACACTCCGACTATGGCATGATAACTCTGCTAGCCACTGATGATGTTCCAGGCCTTCAGGTTCTTTCTCATGCCTTTTATGTGTGGGTCAGAGTTTACAAAGCTCAATGTTAACATTCGAAGGCTTTGCTAATTCTAAAGTTGTCACATGATGCCAGATATGCAGAAACAAGGATGCAGTTCCACAGATCTGGGAGGATGTACAACCACGAAAAGGGTAAATAACTTCTTCATCACATGGAGTAACATCCCTTGTGTATGTTGAAGCTGTTGAATGTTGAATTCACATAGAAGATGTAAAGAAGAGAACCACTGACTTACAAATGTTTTCTGTTGAGCATGACAGGGCCTACATAGTGAATTTGGGTGACATGCTTGAACGCTGGAGCAATGGCCTATTTCGGTAAGATGCTCATGTTTCTGATCCTTCTTTCTGCAAGTAGACTTGTCTCTAGAGGCAACCAAAGACCTGAAATGAATTGACAAACATCCTTTGTGTTTGCAGGTCTACACTACACCGAGTCATGAACCCAGGCGTGGAGCGGTACTCTGTGAGTGGCCTCCTTTGTGTGGTCTTATTATCTGCCCCAGCATCACAACATGATTCACCAATATAACACTCCTGGCCTAGAATAAAATTTGGATTAAGATGGTGATTGGGATCAATGTTTCTCATCTTTACTCATAGGATTTGTTTTATTTGGTGGAGATTATCTGTGTTCCTCACAAACTCGTTTTGCATGGATGTGCAGATACCATTTTTCTTTGAACCTAACTATGACTGTGTGGTAGAGTGCCTTCCTACATGTTGCTCAGAAGACAACCCACCCAAGTATGATTTGATTATCTGCCTACACTTCATGTACCCTACTTCCTGATGTCATGCTGAAATCCAGACTGTATGAAGCTCAATGGGTAGGGGTACAGTAGCTCTGATGCTTAGCTGGTATGTTAAATTACAACACTAATTTGGTGTTTTCCCTTTTGTTACAGGTATCCTCCTATCACTAGTGGCAATCACCTTCTTGGCAAGTATAAAATCACTCATCAGGGGTTCAAATCGGACAAGGTTTGAATTCAGTTCATGTCCAATTTTGGGTCATGGAACAACTACTTGGCAGAGAGCTATTGACCAAGAACTTTCCTTTTTCAAGAAGACTTGGAAAATCCATGTGTAACTTGTTCAAAACTAAATGCATCCATGTGCTCAACCACAGTGAAACCCACAGGATCATGCAGTCTAGTGTCAGAATATTGTGGAATGAAATTTTTCTGCTGAACTTAAATAATAACTTTGATGGGTTAATTCAACGCAGCAAACCCGACCCTTGGATCGAGATCTCAATGCTCTCAATTCTGAGGTTGGCAAAGAAGATAAGTCTCACCTATGTGTTTGTCAAGAGAAGCTTTCTGCAACAAATGATCCACACAAATAACCACTGGTATTGGGGCAGATCAACTTGCTGTAATAAAAGGTTTTACTTTGTATTTATCCTGTTGGATTTTTGATGGGTCCAGGAGATCAACCAGAGTCATCAATGCAGAAGAAAGAATTTCATGCTACTGCATTAATTTCAGGTACTACTGGATGAGTGCAAATTGTAGAGACTGAATGCCCCTTGTATCCAAATGGCTAATGTTAGTTAAAAATGTTCAGCACACCACCAATGCACATCAGAACTCAAGAGGCCAAATGTTTTATTGTGTGATGCACAATGGGCAGTCACCAAACACATATGTCATGCATGGAAAATGAATCAACCCAATAGCAAGGGAGGTATAGCTTGGAACCACTTCCACAGAAGAGAGACAAAGGCAGGCAAATTTGGGTGCAAAGCAGTGTGGAATCATGCCTGCCCATTCATTGCATTTGGTGGAAACAGTCATTTTCATCCTGCTGGGTCCTTGTAGTAGTAATAGTCTGTGAGAGTAATGACCAATTTGTACAGTCTCCACTCATGGCACAGCAGCCAGCTCTACGTCGTGCTTGAGATCTATGGTCAAGCTGGTAGCTTCTCCCTGCATCATCTTCTCATCAAAATGTGCAGCAAAATTTTGCATTCTCATTAAATGGTTGTAACCTGTGCCCACTCCCCATCAACAGCTTCTTTCCATAGTGTTACATTGTTGTTAGCATCTGAAACCGCAAGTATATTCCCTGTCAAAGACCAGCTCACTCGCCACACAGGTGTCTTGAAGTCATGCATCGTCAAGCCATCCCATTGATCACCTTCTTTACTCTGAACACAGTTGACAACACACTTTTACTATTAAAAGAAGATCATCCTGTCTTCCTCAAGACTGCTGGCGAAAGGGGAAGAAAAAAACCAAAGCAGACTTCTGGGAAAGCGATAAAAAACCAAAACAGACTGCCTGCTGGGAAAAGCAAAAAAGAAACCAAAGCTCATAGTAGGAACTGTGCGACAGCAATAGGATTCATTACCTGTGTCCAGATAACCACAGTTCCATCTTGTGATGCACTGGCAATTGTGCTTTTAGGGAGTCCAAGATTTGGTGCCCAAGCTACATCCCGAACCCAATCAGTGTGTTTGGAAAGTGGAGGGAAGCAATCAAGCCTCCAGTTCCCACCTGTGTACTTCCACACCTTCACCGTGTTATCACATCCGCCCGAGGCTAGCTTCTGCACAGGTATTGCACTCTCCCCAACTAAAGAACCTGGGGCAGTTGAAGGTGCCCAAGTGACAGATGTAACTCCCACTGGATGGGCTGGATCGATCTTTGCCTTCTCCCATGCTCCATCCACCTTTTGTGTCAAAACAGAAATGGTACCATCTGATGACCCACATGCCAGGCACAACCCGAACTCATGTGGAGCCCAGCATATGCTGTTCACAGAAGAGTCATGCTCCTGGAAAACCTGTGTTCATCATGTAAAGGCATATACAACAAACACAATGAATTGATGTACTTCTCAGTGTCAGATGGAACTGAATTGAAATCCAAACTGGCAGAAGAACTTGCAAGGTGGATAATGAAACCCTAAGAACTTGCAAGATAAATGATGAAACCCTAATCACAGGGCACAACCAGCTTGATGCCTAAGTACTGGATGTTGCACAATGCTCTCGATTCTAAAGAAGGGGGGATCTGCAAGCTTACCTGTGCCTGCGTCCACTCGTTGTCAGCTCCCTGTTTCCAGATAATGACTTTCCTGTCATAGGAGCATGAAGCAAGGATGGATCCGAACTTAGGGTGCGCCCACGCCACCTGCCACACCGGACCTTCATGGCCAGTGAGAGTAGCCAGCGCTACTGTCTGCTCCGGGGCACCTACGGCAAACAGCTTGATGGTCCGATCCGAGGAACAAGTAGCCAGACGCTTCCCGTAATAATCCATCGCCAGATCGTGCACCACATCTTGGTGCCCCGATTCCAGAGACTGTGTCCCTGTTTGCGTTGCTGCCGCCGGCGACATCTTCCTCTATAGTTTCTTTTGCTCTAAGACACCCACTCCCCCTTCCCTCTATTCCTCCCGTCTCCAAATCCTCCCGCGGTCTCTCTCTCTCGCGCTCTCTCCACGCTCTATTCGGTTTCACACGCGCTGCATTCTCGACTCTCCGAAACTCGCACGCAATGCAGTGTGACACACGTCTTGTTCCTGTCTGAATTAGGGCAACGCGGAAGGACGATTTCACCGTCTTGTAGAGTCCCTTATGGATTTCGTAAGGTCCTCCTGAGTGGCCTTTGTATATATAGTCCCCTATAAACCTCCCAAATTTTTCTTGGAGGGACGCTTAGAGAGTGGAAAATCCCTGGGGGGGCATTTCAGAAAGTGAAACGTTTTGCACGCATGAGCATTCCGGCTTTCAAAATGCTCAAAGTCATTTTCCTCCATGATACCTGATGAGGAAAAACTCACATCAATTTTTATCCTTGTTAAGGGCCGCAAAGTGGGGGAGTTTCTTTATCCTTGGTAATGGCCTTGGAGGTCGAAAGTAAGCGACCCTTGGCTTTGCCTTAGGCAAACTCTTACTATTGGAACTCCCCACTCCTCAGCCATTACCCTACACTTATGGTGATTTTGTAAGGTCCATGTCCTAGAGAACTTCAAAATCTGTCAGATTTGCTTCATATACATAACCAATTGTAGGGAGCAACTCCGTCACATGGAAGCATGCCATTGGATGAGAGATCCCTAGTTATATGGTGCAACATGTGACCTTCTAACATTTTCAAAGCTCCCTGACTCCTTTTTGCACATTTCCGAGGACTTATTGACTGAACCTCATAACTCACACTCTTCTATTTCCTATAACCCATAAGCTCAACAAGTGGTTATGTCTGGGGAACTTGTGTGCTCGTGCTGATCACCTAGTCCATTGCTGGTCACCTAGTCCATAAAAGAGAGGTGTAACGGCTTACATATTTTGTAACTTCTCGACTTCATCAAATTCTGTCACAATTTTAAGAACAAACTTGTACATATTTTGTAAAGTCCCAGCGAGGCTGTCATCAAAATACATGCATCTTTATATGCCACCCACAACAATGACCAACTTAGGTACTCATACAAAACAATCAGTCCCAAAAGGTGGTAAAATTGAAGGCTTGCAACTTTGGGACTTTGAAAAGAGGTGACAAAGTTCAAATGTGATGATGGATAAGCTGATCCAGGTGCTGGAACTCTTCAATTAGCTAATAATTTCACCCCCAATATTGGGACCCAATATTGGGGTGACCCTAGTGTTAGAAGCCTGGAACTCTTGGATCAGCTCATAGATGAGTTTCCAAAGTTAACCCTCTTGCTACACATTATGATCCCATAGTGTTGGAACTCTTGGATTAGCTAATATGTAATTTCAAAGAGTGTGTAGATGACCCTAGTGTTGGAAGCCTGGAACTCTTGGATAAGCTCATAAATGAGTTTACAAAGTTAACTAGATGGCTTCACCAATGGGAGTGATGAAGATCATGAGTGTAAGGGGGTTTAGGGGTTTACAAATTAGTTCATAAATGAGTTCACAATGATCAAGGATCACTTCAACTATCTTCCTTTGCAGTTTGCCACCTTACACAAGAGCTTTACTCAAAACTTCACCACCACTTACGCTCTTATAAATCTATACATAGTTGCCTACAAGGTCTATTGATTTTTTAGAATGTGACTGTTAGATTTGAAAACTTTTCTGAACTTTGTGAGTCTATATATTGTTTTGAAGCATTCGATTCTATGTGATTTTGTCTTCAAAGTTGTGTTCAAGGTGCTCATTGCTTGCCAACTTGGTGTGCGATTCAAGGTGGGTACAAGATCTAAGCTACCACCCATGGATTTCAAAGTGCAACATAAATTTTTGTGAAGATCTGATCAAGGAATCAAGGTTAGGATGCTACTACAATAATGTAATAGGGCTCAAATTCCATGTTGTTTGCACATGCCCAAATATGTTGACGATTGCCCTAATCAAGTACAAATTGGGTATTGAATTGTTGAACTCAATGTTCATTAACTTTATCATCATTTGTGAATCAAGTGTTATTGTGTAATGTTGTAAGTTCAAGAAATTGTAAGCATATGACTATTAATAGTACATTGTCAAACTATTTGTAAGTCTTTCTTTGCCTCCTACATTTTTGACAAGGTGAGGCCCAATGTACTTTTATGTTGTGCTTCCGATTTGAGGTATGGTTATTGTGTAGGTCATTGGAAGGCTTTTGGAGCTAAACTAGGGGTAACAAAAGGTCAATATTTTGTTAGTTTAACCAACCAACATGCCAAGAGTAAATGATAGTTTGTAACATTGCATGGTAAAAGCAATCTCCAAGTTGGATTGAATTCTAAACATAAATTCAAATTTGTGTAGTTTGTGACAATTTATCATTTCTTGAAACATGGGTGCCCAATTATAGACTATGAAAGCATGAGGGAATTGTTTGATTTTCTATAAGTTCCAAAGAGCCTTTGACATCATTGGAGAGATACAAATGCTTAGACAATGGCCGAATGCATGTATGGATTCTATTTCATGAACATGTGAATGTGAGCGGTGAGTAAGTGAACATGAGCAAGTGAACATGAACGAATCTTTTTGGAATATTATTTGACACATGGGACAAAATATTGTGTGACATGGAGGAATATTTTGCCATGTGTTCATGGATGAACGATATTTATGGATGAAAATGTGAATGAAAAATGAAAATGGATGAACTTTTCATGAATGTTGGCAACATTTTATTTTTTCAAAACCTAAACAAAAGAAATAGGATGGAAAAAAATTATGTTGGTTTGTTTTGAAAAATTGGACACATGAAATGTTGAAGTCATACTTGAAGTCATACTTATATTACCTTAATATGAAGTATATTAAGCTTTACATCATCTAAACCATATAGAATGTTAAACTAAATCGAATTTAATGGCATATAAACATGTTGACCCACCAAGTGGTATGTGCCAATCTAAACACTTGTGTTCACCACCAAGAAGCATGTGCCCATTAGGAATTGAAACAATATGAGGTAGCCCATGACACATTGTCTAAACCATTTAATTTTTTAAAAAAATTCATGCACTCTTTCAAATTCTTGCATCTAGGACCATTTTTACTACTTGTCCAATCAAATTGCATTCTTTCTCCTTCTATTACTAATTTGCATGATCTATACCTCAATTTGCATTTACATGTTGCCCTGATTACCTAATTGCATCATTTTTACTTTTACCACGTGTTTACAATCATAAGCTTTTATTCTACAATGACAAGAAGAAAATTGACATCAATTGTCACACCAAACACCTTGGAATCTATGATTTAATATGCATTAATCTGAAACATATTAAATCTAGAATATGTGAGATGACAAAAAAACTGTTGGAATATCCACGATATGACACCCGACTAGTCCTCCTCTGACATTTTCTAAAAATTAGAACATGGGGAATAAAATGGAAAAGGGCAATTGATAAAACAGATAAATGGTAGCAGGGTGAAGGTCGAATGCGAAAATAGACAAAAAAAAGTTTTGCATTGCTCAAACAAATTGTAAACATTTCCAAGAAAGATATAAAAAGACTATAATTGGGTGATGTTTACACATGCCATGTATTTCCTTAAAGAATACATGAGTTTAAAAAAATTGATTCCAAAACATTTTTTCATAAGCTTACTAAACAATTTGTTTAAAAGGGATTTGGTAACCTTTGGCAACTTGCTATCAACATGATTCATGAAACCCCAAACACAACTATATGCAACTTTAAGCAAGCAAGCCTAGGTTCCATAAGAATTTAAGGAAAAATGTTAAAACATCTAGTGAATCGTTGAATGATAGGGTTGGCCTTGAAACCATGAAACGTGTATAATAGTCAAACACAATGTCAACAAATGAAGGAGGAGCTGAAATCTCATTGTTTGCATTAAATCATGGTTCAACACATGTGTTAACATGAATATTTGTTCAAAATATGTGATCTTAGAAAGAAATATTTAGTTATGAAAAATAAAATAAAATGAGGGTTGAACTTGAACATTGAAGTTGCTTGTTGAACAAAGTTGTAGTGATTGTTGAAACAAACAATCACTAAAAATATCAAATTATGGTAGTAAATGACTTTGATAAGCAAATACATGATTTTATGGTTGTTGAGACACATGTAGTTGTGCAATTTGGAATCATTTTGGCCTATGTTACTATTCCAAACTCACCATTACCAACCAAATGGTCCAATCAAAACCAATGGTTGCCATGCTAGATTTAAATATAAAGTATGTCACTAACCTGACATGTTCCCAAACGTGTGTTATTTTGTGCATTCATGTTAGTTTTATTTTGAAGTTGAAAGGTTCAATTAAAAAAACCTAAACTTCATTTGCATCATGTCACAATATCTATATCCATGACACTTTTGTCAAACATCATTAGAGTTGGATTTGTACTTGTATGTAAAAAAAAAATTGAAAAGTGTAAATGCAAAGTTTCAAGTAAAGGTTGGACACTGGGCATCTACTAACCACTTGTAGGATTACAAAATGTATGGGACAATGATCAAAATGTTAATCCCAAATTTTTTGAACAACTTGCTACAACCACCTAGAGACAATTCATGGCCAATAGACCCAACAAATAGAAATTTCATAACATAATTTCACTGACAGTGTAATTACTTGTTGGGATTCCAGATGCCCAAAAAATAAGCAGTTCAATCTAATGACAAAGCTCCAATTAGAGAGAATTAGTTGGCTACAAGCATGCAAAATATAGTAGGAAATACATTCACTTGCTAGCACAATTTTTTCTTAAAAAGGATGGTGTTCAGAGTTTTTTCCATTGCATGTGAAAAAAAATATTTAGTGACAATGAGTGGAGGGAATAAGAATTTTCATGGAAGCCCAATAAGTATGTGTTTGGCAGATATCTATGAAATTGCATGATATTCGTTTTCATTACAACCTCCTGGAACTAGTGAATGGAGCAAACCATAGGATAACGTTCGTTGTGGAGTTCCACACCAATTGATATGGAATGGTTCAAAAAATACATAATTGAAAGGAAACATATATGCACTAGTATTCTTATGATGACATTATTTAAAACACAACAAACTATGATACATTATCATAATTGTTGCAAGGAGTAGGCATATTAGTAGTATGGTTTAATATTCAATAATTGGTGCATAATTGGAACATGGAAACCTGCATTACCTTGTATCTTTTTAAATATGGAATGCATCACTAAGGCCTGCTTTACACTAGGAATTAGGGCCATGTTCAACCCAAATCTAGTATTCTTATTGGTGCAAAAATTGAAATCAACTCCAAGGGCTTTACATAACGAGTCAAGGCTGAAAGAGAAAAAAACATTTCAATCTACCCCAAGCTATTAATAAATGTTGAACTTTATCGCCTTGTATTGGCCCCAAGGCTAATAAAAGGATACCATAAAAATTGGGAGGCCAATTTGCAACCTTTGGAGCCAATATTGCTGCATTTATTGATATCATGACATCAATGTTCTAGCATTTATTAATAAATTAACTCAAAATTGGCCCCAAGTTTTTCTATCCATGACTCCTAATGTGAAGCAGGCCTAAGAGACATTAACTAACTTGCTTAGACACTTGAATTGTTATCCATCTTCTACTCCTAACACCGAGAGTAGGGGAAAAGTGGGTGATAAAAATCAAGACACATGATGATACACTTTGGTCACTATGTAGTAGGGTGTTTTTGCAATCTTTTGAATCAAAATTTGAAAAAATGTAAGGCCAAAATTTGCACTCCTAAATTGATTGAAAATATGTTTTCAAACATCATTCTTTTGCAAGTTAAATAATCTATCAACATAACACCAAACATAAGATTTATTTGATTTTTAAAATAATGCCATTTTCCCATCAATATTCATTGGAAAAATTTATATTTATTCATACATATATTTGGTAGGGCCACATGTCTGAAACAAAGAATATTGTAGTATAAAAAATGTTAGATATTTTTAGTGGAAAATATATGTTGGAAAATAGAACATTCACATTGGTATGGTGGTGATTGGAAAGGTGCAAGAAAAGTAGGAATGCCATACAAGGAACTGCAACATAAGAATCCAAAAGAGAAAGCAACATCTTTATTAAAGCTCTCCACCCAACCTAAAGACCGCACAAAGGCTCATCTTAGAGTAGTCCACCCCTAAACTCAACACAAAGACGACCTATTTCACTCCAATGCTTCATGAAAGCTTTGATTGGAAGATCATACAAAAGAGGATTCCTAACCCTAGCACTAGTAGAAAACCCCCCTTTTGCAACCATAATAGTTTCAACTACAGGTCATTTTCAACTATGTTTCAATTGCAAAAAAAAATTATTTAATTAAATAATTCGGTACTACCAAGCAAGTTGAAACATCAACTCTTTTGATAGATAGTCAAACTCGAGTCTCAACTAAAAAGATAGTCATGAAATATTCCTAGTATTCACAAGTGCTAAAATTGAGTTATAGTTGAGGTTTTGACTAGGAAACGACATCCCAAGTCTAACTACTTTGGTTAGTCACAAACATAGGCATGGATGATAAATGCCGATTGGACAAATGTCTTAATTGCAACTTTGCTACAATTATCTTTCAACTATAAGGACTATTTGTAATAGTAGGTCATACCTATATTAAGTACTTATTAATTATTAGTAAGTAAATATTAATTAGGTAGGTTGAACTTTTAGTTAGTTCGTAGGTACCTACTTACTAGCTACCAATATATATATATGTGTGTGTGAATATATCTCACCTAAATGAGTATAACATAGGTATATATTATTATTTACACAATATTAATTATCATATCTACAATTAATTTTTGGCAAGATATCATAAAATGAATATTTATATATAAATGTCAAATTTATGTATTAGTTTATATTATTATTACCATCAATTAACTAATTTATTTATATAATTAAATATATAATTAATATAATTAATATTATTAAAATTTTAAAGTAATACAATTATAGTTATATCCAACAAGATATAATATAATAATATCAATATTAGTAGTTATTATTATTGTAATAAATATTTAATAATGATGATAATATGTTTTTTTAATTTGTTAGATATTTCTATGTTTAATATTTAGTATAGCTAATAGGTGGATTATGTTAGTATAACATAACTAATGGGTAGGGTAAACACACCTATCACCAAACCCTTGAAGTTTTGAAGTTTCTTGTCTTTTTGGAAAACATTTCATGACCATGGGTGAACTAAATGAAAATTTTCAATACTTCTTGGAAATCCAAAAACAAAGAAGCAAAAAGGGTGAGCTTGTTCAAAGAAAATAAAATAAAATTTAGACCCCCTTACTTTCAAATGTCATATCCTCCTCATTTTTTGTTTGTTTTGAACAATTTTTAAAACTATGGAAATGCCACTTGAAGCTTTACAAAACCTTTTTGAATTGCAAAGACAACAAAATGACGTCCAAAGATCTTAAACTCTAGAATGCAAATTGGTCATATGTGCCAACCCAAATGCCCATGATCCCTTTCACTTGGAAAAGGCATATTTTGTTCATCCTTTCATTGATTTGAATGATTTTTGTTGCATTGGATGTGCCATCTAAAGCTTGACACAAGCTTTTTGAAATATAAAAGATAATAGAGTGACATCTAAAGACCCTAAGCTCTAGAATGCAAACTAGTCATATGTGCCAACCCACATGCCCATGACCCCCTTCGCTTGCTCATTCCTTCATCAATTTGAGTGATTTTTATTGCATTGGATGCACCATCTAAAGCATTACAAAACCTTTTTGAAGTGCAAAGACAATAAAGTGATGTTCAAAAACCTTAAGTTCCAAAATGCAAATTGGTCATATGTGCCAATTCACATGCCCATGACCCCCTTCATTTGGACAAGGCATATCTTGTTCATTCCTTCATCAATCTAAGTGATTTTTGTTGCATTAGATGTGCCATCTAAGCTTTACAAAGCCTCTTACAAATGCAAACACAATAGAATGACATCTAAAGACCTTTTAAGCTCCAAAATGCAAACTAGTCATATGTGCCAATTCACATGCCCATGACCCCCTTCACTTGGAAAATGCACATATTGCTCATTCCTTCATCGATAAGAGCAATTTTTATTGCATTGGATGTGCCAAGAAAAAGGTTACAAAATGTTTTTGAGCTCAAAAAAAAACTAAACAATGGAGAAATATTTATGTATCTTTGTCCTTAAGTTATCAACATGTTTATCCTAGGAGTAGCAATTAAGATGTAATTAAAATGTTTGTCCCAATTTTTTGGTCATATGTTTCAAATTTGCAAACTATATAACTAGATGCACCAACCATTTTTATAAAACAAATGGTAGTTGGGATGAGCCAATCCAAATGGTTTCACCCTAAAAACTAAATAAAAAATAAAATAAGATTATTCTAAATTAACTTATTTAGTAAATAGGTTTTTGATGGGTAGGTAGTTTAGCTACCTACTTAGCCAAGCTTTATAGGTAGGTAGGTAGGTAGGTAGGTAGGTAAATATTTTACCTACCTACTTATTGAGGTACTTAAATTTGATTAAATATGTAAGTAGGTACCTAAGCCTAATTAAATATAAAGTTTATGTCCACATGTCAAAATCTTATTAGATGCAAGATGGATGATTTAAATCAATTCTATTTATAAAAAATATTTAATTTAAAAATTATTGATCATTGCCACATGTCATTGTTTCTTTAAATTATAATAGGAAAGGACTTGGAAAAAAAAGTGTTTTCTATTAGTGTAGGCAGTGAAACCCTAGAAGCCAGGACTTGGGCTTAAGCCTTAGCATATGAAGGTAATATAAAGCCCCTCATGAGGGGATTAGAGTGGAACTCTTTCATTGCAAAAAAGGATAGTGTCTTCGATAAACCTTTGTATTTGAATCAGGAACATCAAAGCTTTCAAAGAAAGCATACTTGAATGCCATTAAGAATTCATCACATCATTAAAAGGTGAGAAATTTATTTATTTAGGTATTTCATGGTTGTGAAAAGCTCGACAAGACCATGTGAGGTATCGAGCACAAGAAAGTCCACTAAGTAATGCCATTTAGGATCTTTGTTATGCACACATTGGATGTAAGGCAACCATGCTTGTAGCTTGTGGTTGCTATCCCACACAAAAAACATCCAACTTCAAAGAAACTTGAGATCCGGATTTTCAAGAAAGAGGTTCTCAAATTTTTCATTTTTGGAATGTTAGTGGGCATTCCAAGAATCAACAAGAGAATCAAAAAATTCCTCTTTTCCCTTCCAATTCAAGGGATATATAAAATACCTTATTTCCTTAACATTATTCAATCTAAAATGCTTACTCCATCTTCAAAACATTTATGTTGAAGACAAGACCAACGACAAGCATGGAAATCATCCTACATAAAAGGGATGTTCATCCACACCTTCTTCTTTGGCAACAACTTATGCTTGTTGAGGATTTTAGTCAAATTGAACTTATGTTGTTCGACAACTTGAATTGTCTTGTCAAAGGACATGCTATCCATGGTCTTTGATATTGTGAAACCTATGAACCCTTAAAAGGAAGAAGGAATCAATCACTAACAAACAAAGTGAAAATTGAAATTAAGTGATGGGAAGTTTGACCATTGACCTCCATTATTTCACACACTTCACTTGTGGGGGTCACCATGAAAGCATCCCTCATGGTGTCTTGCAAAACAAAATTAAGAACCTTTAAACAATTCATATAACAAGGTTTTAATATTTTCAAATGAAATGGGAAGAAACAAGAAACTACAATCCAACTAGAGCTCAATTTAAAGCCCTTGTAATAAAAGTTAACAACCACAAAAAAATGAAAAATAAACCTTAGCTCCACCCATGTTCCACCTAACTACTCTTGGCATCAAAAGTAGTTCAAAGGTACTTACATGGGAAAAAAATCCAAAAAATAACCAAAAGTAAATTTCAAACTTGAATTCGGGTTTGTCATGTGCCACCAAGCTATTCTCAGCATCAAGAGTAGCTCGGAGGCACTTGTAGAAAAAAAAAGAGCCTTTGAAAGTTGCAAACCTTGAAAGAAAGAAGGTATCAATAAGTGACAAGCAAATTGAGAATGTAAATTAACTAATGGGATCTTTGAACATTAACCTCCATTGTTTCACTTGTGGGGGCCTTGATGAATGCTTCTTTCACATGTTTTTGTAAAAGAAATTGAAAAATATTAAACTATTACAAAAAGATTGAGCTCAAGCTTAGGTCCAAAATCAAGCCCAAGTTTGAGCTTGAAATCATCTTGCATTGCTAAACTACTATTGGCACCAATAGTAGCTCGACAATATTTGCACCAAAAAAAAACTTGAGCTCAAGCTTGAGTCCAAAATTTGACCCAAGTTTGAGCTCATGATCCCTATGCAGAACTATGTTATTTTCAATGTTGAAAGTAGCTTGTTAACGCATGCAAGAAAAAAAAATCAAAACCAAAAATAAAAAATAAAAAACCCGAGCTCAAACTTAGGTCCAAAATGAACCCAAGCATGAACTTGGGTTCTTCATGTGCAATTGAGCTACTTTCAGCATTGAGAGTAGCTCAATAACACCTACAAAAACAAGAAAACCCAAAAAAACCAAAAAACAAAAAACTTGAACTCAAGCTTGGGTTTGAAATCAGACTTGAGCTTGAGTTTGTCATCCATAACCATGCTACTTTCAACATTGAAAGTAGCTTGGGAATGCCTACAAAAACAAAAAAAACAAAATAAATTTAAAAAATAAAAATAAAGAACCTAAGCTTAGGTCTAAACTTGAAGCCAGACTTGAGTTCATGTTCACCACCAAGCTATTCTTGGCACTGAAAGTAGCTTGAAAGTGCCTAAAAAAACAATACAAATAGGAAAAAAAAAAACCTTAAGCTCAAGCTCAGGTTTGATATCAAACCCAAGCTCCTCATGCACAACTGACCTAATCTCGGTGCTAAAAGTAGTTTGATAATGCTTGCAGAAATAGGAAAACAAAAAAAAACTAAAAACTTGAACTAAATTTGGGTTCTTTTTGCATTGCCAAATTACTCTCAACATTAAAAGTAGCTCGACAATGTTTGCAAAAAAAAGTTAAGCTCAAGCTTGGGTCTGAAATGGGATCTGAACTTGAGTTCAAGTTCCTCATGCACAACCAACTATTCTTGGTACTTAATGTTGTTCGATAGTGCCTCCAAAAAGAAGAAAACAAATAACAAATAACATATAACCCGAGCTAAAGTTCAAGTTCCATTTTAGACTCAAACTTGAGTTTAATTTTTTTTTACACAACCAAGTTATTCTTGGCACTAATAGTAGTTTGGCAATGTCTGCAGCAAAAAAAAACCCAAGCTCAAGTTTGGGTTCCTCATGCACTATCGAGTTACTTTCAGCATTGAAAGAAATTCAATAGTTATTGCAAAAAACAAGAAAACAAATAAAACCAAAAAAATAAAAGCCAAGAAACTTGAGCTCAAGTTTGTGTTCCATTTCGGACTTGAGCTTGAGTTTGGGTTTTTCTTGCACCCCTAAGCTACTCTCGATGATGAGAGTAGTTTGATAATGTCTACATTTTTAAAAAAGAAAAAAAATCTTGAGCTCAACTTTGAGTCCAAAATGGGACCCGAGTTGGAGCTTGGGTTCTTCATGCACAAACAAGCTATTGTTGGTGCCAAAAGTAGCTTGGTAGTGCTTGCAAGAAAAAGAACAAAAACAAAAAAAAAAACAAAAAACCAGAGCTCAAGTTTAAGTCCCATTTTAGACCCGAGCTTGAACTTGGGTTTTCATGCACCGAAATTAGGTGTTTGCTACAACAAGACAAAAACTAAAAACAACTAGAGCTTAAGCTCGAATCTAATTTCAAACTTGTGTTTAAGCTTGGGTTTCCTTCGAATTAAAATCCAAGCCTGAGATCAAACAAAGGAAGCGAATTTGAGGCAAAAATATTCACTTAGGTTTGTAGGAGAAGCTCAAGGGTGGTCTTTAGAATTCTTGAGCTTTGTGCCTCCTCTCCCTCTTCCTGCATTTATAATTCCATTAATAGACTAAAATGAAAACTAAACCTTTTTTTATACATTAAAACCCAAAAATAATAACTCAAAGCCCCAAGTTTTTTACTGAATGTTGGTTGTTTATAAACTCAATCCTAATTTCATAATCTATTGATTCCTTGCTAGATCTCGCTGTTCTAACCTTTTAGTGAATGGAAAGCAATGTCCACCCCCATATTGGTTGAAAATGCCTCCTAATATCTATTCACAATTTCTTTTAGTTATAACTTCAAAAGGCACAATTGTAAGGTTTTACTACCTCTAAGATGAGGGTGCATATATACAATGTCACTTTCATCACCACACACATGAATATTGAGCTTGTTTTCACCACCCCAAGTTTAAATTTTGTTAATTCTAAGAATCCTAGAAGTTAGGCTTACTATAATTGAAAAAAAATGGTTAAAAGATAATCACATTTTTTAACATTTTTGAACATTGAAATTTCCTTTTTAGATTGAAAATTCACTTAGACTTTTGGTATTCTCATCATGCATCCTCCAACCTTGTTTTGAACTATTGCAAATGTTTTTGTTCACGCCTTTGTGTGTGTCCAATTGTGCCCTCCACATTTTCTTGTTTTTTCAGGAGGTTGCCCATTGCTTAAGGTAGCTCTATGCATTTGGGAAATGATTGATTGAAAACCTATTCTTTGATCTATTTATAGTGTGAGTAGTGGGCTAGTTAGGGTTTTTATGGGTTTGTTTCAAAAAAATTGTTGTTGCACCAATCTAATTCTTGGACAAAATGATTATCTGTGTTGATGTTATCATTTTGTTAACGCTCACATGGCCACCCAGTAGCTACGTTGGGTCATCAATAAATGTTTTATAAATGTTATGTGGTCTATATGTGAAGGTTGGTTTGTTGAAGGTTTTCTCAAAGGTTGATCATGTGACAAAACATTGTTTTCATATTCAATTTCTCACCTTTTTCTTTCTTATTTTGTGCAACTTTCCACTACATTACTTGACATGTTCACTTTTGTGGTTTTAAATTGAAATCCAATTTTGTAGTTAAATCAACTCTAGAAAATTTGTTTAAGCAAACTCATTTTTGCGATTTGTTGCCTTCTTCATGCTTCTATTTTATTCCCTGCACTTTTCTTCCTAACAATTTGTAGTCTATGGATTAGAAATGGCAACATTTTATGCTAAAGGCAAGGTTGATTTTACAACTTTGTTGACATTTTTGGGAATGCAAGAGTCATTGAAAAATGTCTTGTATATGTTTTGTTTTTAGCCTGGTTTTATTCATGTTTCTAAAGATGATGTCTATGATGATAATGGTGTTGTCAAAAATTAAGTATATCATGAGTTTGTTTCAAATCCTCATGGGTTCCATTGGGATGTTAAAGCAAGGAGGTATAGGATTGTTGGTGACATCATGATACAATGTTTTCAAGGTACAGTCCTCACCCCAAGGACCATTACATTTGTGGCGAATGTGGCTCCTATGACTTTCATTGTGAAACAAAAAACACCCAACAAATAGGAGATTCCAATATCATCTTCGCATTTCCCTTCATCAACTTTTATTGATCTCAATGACTTTTTTAATGAGGAAGTCTCCATGCTTATGAATTTTGACGTGAATGTATATGGTTCATTTTCGCCCTTGGTTTCAGGAGTGTACACTATGGAGGACATGCCTTTGAATTTGAATCAAGTTTGGGCTAGAACTTCAAAATTATAATCGATTGTTTGAAAGCAATGCTTGTTACACCACATTCATCAAAGGAGTTGAGGTCTTTGGACTACATCAAAATCAAAGTTCCAAATGTTTCCTTTGTGCCCATCACATTTAATGACGACATCATTTTTGGACTCCTTCCCATTTGTATTCCAATTGACCATTCTAAACAAATGTAGGGCATGGACCACAAGTATGATGGTCATGCTTGGTGCAAAGTGAAAACCTCCAACATCAAAAATAATTTTGGTTTGGGATTTAAAAGCACTTGGTGCTTGGGGCACTTGTGTTACTTTATGAATCTTACTAACATTTCTTTTGCTCTATTGTGTGCAACAAAGTAAGTTGGACAAGTGATTTTGCCCAAATTCCCTTGGCTAATCATTTTACACCAAGTCTTCTTGTCTATATGGTTGTTTGCAAGTTTTCTGTTGCATGTCCTTTCTATGTGAATAGATGCCCCTATTGGATGTATTATGTTATCCACAAACTCCAATTGCTTTTAAGAGTTGCAATTCACCTTAACACACATGAGCACCTTGCTATAAAGGGTATGTGTAAGGATGTTTTGGAAGAAATCAAAGTTTTGGTAAAAGGTCAAGTTTCTCGCACACCTAAAGGGAAAATCTCTACAATCGTTTTGAATGCAAATAGAGCCTTCTGGCACATCATTTGTTCAATGAGGATGGGGAAGGGCCTATGGAAATTCTTCAAGGGGAGAAACTTGACAAGGTGATCAACAAGTTCTAGCCCTTATGTTCTCCCAACATTCAAAATTTCATTGCATCCTTTAAGCACAATGCTAGTACTAGAGGCCCCATGGATAATATGCTTCTCCTCAAGTCAAAAAGTCCTTATGATTATATCCAAGATAGTTGTTTCCCTAGACAAATGGCTAGGCAAAAGGTGTTTTTGTTTAAAATGTCATTTTATGGGCCAATAAGTGGTGTTGATTTGGTGAGGTGCATGCAACCTGGAGGTGATTTGCAAAATTGTTGGTTGATGTTTAGTCATGTCAAACATGTTGAAGAATGGACCACCATGGCATGTCATGTTTATGACCTAGTGTATTGTAAAGTGTTCACCGTTGTAATTTATGGCATGCAATCCGAATCCATAATAGTTTAATGTATCATGTGGACAAAACTAAACCAAGTGATGTTCATGTTTGGTCTTGCAAACCACAATTTCAAAGGTTTCATGGTGGATAGTGCACATGCCAATTGGAACCTTTCAATGCAATAAACAAATAGGTGGGAAGTTGGACAAACTTTAGAGGTTGGTGTTTTACCAGCCATAGAAGTTCCTCCACTAAAGTATGGACATATTTACATCATGAGTTATGGTCCACCTCCTAGCACAAAGCGATATGAAATGAAGATTAGAAATTTTTGTACTTGCACTTGTGTTGACTTCATAACAATGATGGCAAGTTCTTTAGGTGGTCATGGGAAGTGGGTGCATTACAAACAGCTCTATTTCATCTTGCAAAATGTGATGTATTTTAGCCAAAGAGAAAATTTCATTCATTTCTTGACATGGCGTTGGAATGAAGTGCAACGCTTAAAGAGTCATGGTAGGGTGGTATTTCATGAATAATTGGGAGTGATGTTGAATTGTATAGCATGCAATAATGGGATTCTCACTGAGTACATTTTGAGACAATTAATAGATATGAAATATTAATAGATGTGCAAGATTCCATTTCATTTTTTGAAACACTCAAAATGAATTGAAAATTGTTCTTGTTTGTTCAAATGGACATCCTACTGGGCATGATTTTATGTAATTTAATGATAAAATATCACCTGAAAATTTTGAATGTCCTTTCCAAATATAGTTCTGTGCACATGACATATTGTATACATCCAACCCACAAACAAACACTACTATTTTATTCAACAATCCAAAAAATAAGTTCATATGGAAAGTTTCATCGAAAAAGGTTTCTTTATGATGAATTTCATCCATTAATTTCATCCATGTCCATGTGGTAGAAAATTTTGCCATGTCAACTTAAATTTTATCTTACATGACAAAGAATATTCCAAGAATATCATGTTCATGCTCACACGTTCACACGGTAGCTATGTTGGAATGCATGCAAGAGCTTGTGCACATGAAAACAAGCCTAACTATTCAATTATCAAAGTTTTTTTTTGTGTCCTTTGATGAAATTACCATGTGGATTGCCAAGGGTGGATTTTTGTTCATGTGTATGTGGTTGAAGGTTGGAAGCGCATACCTATTTTGTCAAGATTGGAACAAGTGTTGTCTAATGCTATTTTAGACAACCTAATTAAGGTGATTTCAACAAGCTTGCTACAATATAGAGGCCTTTTGAAATTGATTTGGCTTCCAAACTAATCAACTTTGATGCTAATGATGTGTCAATTTTTCAAGGGCTACAACTAGTGTTATTACATTGTTGAAGAAAAAACATGCCCCTTTCATGTTAAGGGTGCATTGTGTTGCCCATGAAACCAATCTTGATGTTTAGACATTGTAACCCATGTTCAAAGATGTGGGCATCACTTGCTAGTAATCAAATTATTTTTCATAAGCTATTTAAATGGTTAAAGCTCATTGAACTTTTTATGGCTATGGTTTTGGGGAATGTGGAAGACAATAGGTGTTTCTTTATTTTGTCCTTTGCTAAAAGCAAGTTGAGAAAATTGATTTACCACACATCTAGACTCAATAGTGCGAATGTATGCACCAAAAAAAAATTATTTAAAAAATTTCCCATTTTCTACAACAATGTTTGATCATGGACACAAAAGAAGGTTCAAAGGATTAATAATATTATAACAACATTTTTCGACAAAACTTGTTGCCCCATTTTCTAAGCCTTTTTTTTCTTCAGAATCTTGTCTCTATAGTATGTAATTTATTGCTAGTTTTGGTATGTGTTTGTTTCCTAAATTAATAACCATGTTTTTTTCTTTTGTTTTGCAAGCCTATCATTTGCTACAATGGGCAAGATCCATTTTGAGTAAGGTTCAATTCCCTCAAAAGATTATGCTTCTAGGTTTATATGAGATAAATTTCATTTCCTTAATATTTTGGATGCCAATTTTTCAAAGTTTTCATCATCTTTTTACTTGTAGGATCATATGGTTGCTTCCAAAATGGTTGCTTCCAAAACAAAGAGCAACAACAACCTTAAAGCCAACAACCTTTTAGCATTAAAAACGTGTAAAGTAGCCACATTTTTGCTCACAAAATGGTGAGATTGAAAAACATCCATTTTAAAAAAAATATGTTGCCACATGTCAGCCTTAAATTAAAAAGCCTTAGCCATCTTGGCTACCATTGAAAATCCTTTAAAACAAGATGTATTATGCCTATCATGACCATTTGAAAGGTATCAAAAATCACACACAATCAATGATTTTATTTTAATTTTTAAATTTTTGATGTTGCAACATTGGTTAACATCTCACCAAGGATTTAACATTAAATGTTAACAAGGCAAGTAAGATAGTATAAAATATACAATCCTGTTATTGTTTGGTAATCTACAAGAGCAAGTGTTTTTAATTTGAAAATCATAATCCAAAACCCCAATTTTTAAAATAATTTTTTCACAATTTTCCAAACAATGTCAAAATATTTAGATTCCAATTACTCATATGCATGGTAGTTTTCAAAGCTTGGATTTCACCACAATTTTTTCAAATAATAAAAAAGGAAAACAATTATAAAATATATCATCAACAGAAAGAAAAAGATTTCACACAAACACAAAGACTTTCATCTGGCTATTTCTTCACATAATCAATCCCCTTCCCTCAACCTTTCATCCCTCTTTGATACAGCACGTTCAGGACAACAGATATCATCATCAACACAGAGATTTCACAAATGATCAACAACAGATTTCATCCTAATGCATCTACTTCTTCTTTTTTTCTTCACATAATCACATCCAACTCCTCGGACCTCTTTCTTTCGTCCTCTTTGATAATACAACAGCGTTCAGGACAACAGAATGAAAGATTATTCATCCTAGTGCATCTGTTTTTCATCACATAATCAGAGTGTCCTCGACCGACGGCTTTCGTCTTCTTCTGTGCGCGCGCGCTCGGGCGGGCTGCTGCTTTAGAGCAACCAGTGGAAGAAGAGGAAGTAGAGCGGGTACAAGAAGAGGAAGACGATGCCGACGGTGTGAGCTCCGCCCTTGGCTTCGCCGAAGGCTTGCCTCCAGCCGCCGGAGTTGTTGAGATGTTGTACGAATAAGTAGATGCCGATGACGAGAGAAATCCCGACGCCGATGATGCTGTCCTTGACGGCCAGAACTAATGCCGGAGCAGTCACAATAAGAAGGATTGCCGCTGCTGGCAATTCCAAATCTCCTGAAAATAATTTACAACAACAAAAGACTTGTCGACTTGTTTAGAAATCAAATGGCGAGGGTACTATTATCCTTTGGGAAAAACGAATTCAATATTTCTGTCTGTCTATCTATCTATGCGCCATATTATTCATTCCTTCTTCTTTCGAGATCCTCAGCAAGCAAAGTTTGTTTGCATGTACCGTGAATAATGTTCGGGAAGACAGGGGCAAAGAAGAGGCGGATAACAACGGCGATGAACGCAATCCAGCGGCCAATGTCACTTCTCAATACATTGAAGAGAAACTCAGGCAAGTTCAAAGCGACGTAAGGGACCAACAGAGCCGTGAGCAAGTTTGTCCTCCAGTTTGTCCTGTCCAATATCAATAGATATCTGCACAGCGAAAGATCTCACTTCATTAAACGCTCTCTCTCTCTCTCTCTCTCTCTCTCTCTCTCTCTCTGGTTCATTTCCAGAAACTCTATTTCCAGTCGCGATTGTCGAGCCAATGAAAGCATTGCTGGTTACAATATGCACCTGCACAACACACAGAACTGCAGCCAAACAGGACTACTACCACTACCACTACATACTACTATCCAATAGAACCTCCAAACAGAAAATACGCACCGCGCACATTTCACTGCCCGAGCCTCTTCCACTTCTCCGCAAAACCATCTATCTACCCAGAGCCAAAGGGCATTACAACATATACAGAAGATACGAAGAATGAGGGAGGGAGGGCTAGCTTACACAGCGGTAATGAGAGCGATCCACTGAAATATTTCAGTGAGACCGAAGTGTGTGTTCTGTAAGACCAAGGTAGTATGTGCCGCCATGCTGCGCAACAGTTCCCCCAACACCTGGAAATCGGCTTCCAGTCCATTGTTGACAGGATCTGCAGCCACCTGGGAGACATCCAACGCAAATGCTCTCTGGGCCACCATGGCTACTTGCTTACTTGTGCTTTACTCGACTGCGTGATGTGAGTCACTGATCGGTCGCTCGCTCGCTTCAGCACGTCCTTGCGCGGCACGCTGCTGTCGACGGAGGAAGTGAAGAGGAGAGAAGAAGGTGAACTGCGCGCTGTCGACGTGAGGAAGGGAAGAGGAGCGAAGAAGACGAACTGCAGAGTGTCTCCAGAGACGCGCTCTCTGTCTCTTCTTTGTCTCTTTGAAGAAGAAGCCTTCGGATGCCGTTGCTCCGTTCACACTTACTGGCCACTGGGCTGCTGGAACTGACACCTAGATATTTATTTTTCCACAAAAAAGGACGACGTTTAGTGTGAATCCTGCACTGCCTCTTGTCGGTGGGAAAAGGGCATTTGTTATATCCAATTTACGATATTCTCGGAATATGATAATTACTTTAGGTGAAAATAAGTTACTAAAGTGACTCGTGAGAGAAGCGTTGATTTCACTTACCGGCCTACAGTTAGTCAAACCCTAAGTTTCTAACCTACTAAAGTTACGTGCAGTAAAATTGTGGCCGGGTTTTGGTTTCAAGGCCAGTGACATGCATTTACAACTAGGTACCTATTTTGGGATCCAGTGTTGGAACTCCTACTCATTTCGCCAAAAAGCGATATTAAGACTTAATAATTCGAAAATTAAGTGATTTTGGAGGTTTTCAATCGCCAGAAGTGAGAAAAGAAATCATTAGATTTTTATACTTGACTTTTAGTGTGTAGCCAAAATATAGAAAGATGAATAAAGATTTTTTTAAAATTTCATATTTGGTTTATAGCCAGATTTGGCTAAATCTTCCTCACAAGGATTGTCACTTTTTCTACATTTTCACAATGGATGAGAGCCATTTTGGCTACAAACAAAAATTCCTAAAAAACCCATTAGCTCATACATTGAATTTTCAGACTTAAACTCTTGCAACTGTTATTCACCTGCCATTCCCACCACCCCTCAATAGCATACTCTTGAATATAGGCAACTGAGTTGACCACTTAGAAACTCAAAGAGTGTACAACCCCACAATTAGTTTAAATTGCTTCTAAATATTGCAATTTTTTCATGATTTCAATTCAATTTGCATGCAGTGTCATTCAATATTTTCATTCAAATGGAACTTATTTCACAAAATCAATTCATTTTTTTCAACAATTGATCAGTATCTTAAGGAAAAAGAAAAATGAAAAAAACTGAAATATTTCACAATGTAAAAATATAATCTTCAAAAAAACCCTCTAAAAGAAATAAAAAATCCTTCAAGATATTATAACTTTACAACTAATTTCTCAAGTTTCAACACAACCCAAAATATCATCTTTCAAAAAAAACCCTCATACAAGAATAGACCTATTTATTATTACCTAGGGGCAAAAATCCATTAAGCTTACTATCTTACTTATATAAAATAATTGGTGTCCGCCCATGCTTGATTCGGTAATTCGTGATTGGCTGGAGACCGCCCCCCCCCCCCCCCGGTCCCCTGTGGCCCCCCCGCCAAAGCGAGCGCCACATAAATTCTCCACTGTAGGCGACTTTTTTTAAAACTCATT
>Ga0116227_10000876_pt1 | contig 63262 bp, 46 predicted proteins | sample S1TSphgellanicum_FD_89693 | JGI IMG/M metagenome (GOLD analysis project Ga0116227, IMG submission 89693) | Host-associated microbial communities from peat moss isolated from Minnesota, USA - S1T2_Fb - Sphagnum magellanicum MG | ecosystem: Host-associated > Plants > Peat moss > Unclassified... | reverse complement strand
GGGGTATTGAAATTATCCTCTTTTTTTTTTTTTTTAATTTTTGTTTTTTTTTTTCTAATGTTGGGTTGTTTTGTTGTTTTTTTTTTTTTTTTTTTTTCCCTCACAATTGTGTGATGTTGAAAATTTGGTGAATTTTCCCCAAAATCTAGTAGCCAAATTCACACAAGAAAACCAAAAAAAAAAAAAAAAATCCCAATTTTTTTATTGAAATTTTTTTTGCTAAAACAAAAATCACTGCAATGTTGTTGTGTTATTAGGTCACCCTTAACCTTTCACATGTATGGGAAAGCCCTAAGGTGGGGGGGGGCATTCCCAAGATAAGAGGGGCCTAGGTCAACAAGGCAATAGCTAAATCTGGCCTTGCATTTTGGGAATGTTGTATGTCTCTAAGCTACAACGTGCACTTTTTGTGTCAAAACTAGAATTACATATTATCTAAAATTAGTATAATTTTTTTAAATAGTAAATATATTCAATTGATTTGGGTTTCAAAATAAAGTAAGTTATGACAATCATGAATATTCAATTGTTTCATGTTTGTGTGTTTGTGTAAATATACACCCAATCATATTATAAAGCTTGTTATTTAAACATTATTTTACACATTTTTGCCATTTTATAATCATTATAAACCTTCATTTCATTTTTGTAAATAATTTTTTTAAAACCTAGCTTTTCACTGGACTTGAACATTTTACAAATTCAAAGCTCCATAATCATCATTATTATAGCACAATTTATTACCAAAGATTTAAATATAATTTGAATATCAACTCCATGAGTTTAAAACAAATTGAAAAGTGCTTTGATAGAAGATTTCAAACTTTTTGTACAAATACACATTGATGCACAAAATTTCATCAACAAATTCTTATTGAAAAGATTTTTTTGAACTAATTTTCATTTTTTTTATCAGCCTTGTGCAAATTTAAATGTAATACAAAAGACAATTGCATTGTTCTTATTTGCATCAATTTCACACTTCATTATGATGCAAATCATCATTAATTGCACATTTTCATCACTTAGCCTTTTTCACTTATATAGCAAGCCACTCTCACCTACCATTGTTATTGTAACTAACTCTTCTTATTTACTTTGTACAACTTGAAAATGTCTTATCGTCTATCAATGGGCTCTATCCATTGTAAAACATGAAACAAATGTTATCATGAACCTAAACATATGTAGATCATGAAGCATAAGAGATTGGAGGATTCTTATGTCCATTCTTCAAGAATGGGAAGGATCTTACATTTACAAGTAAGTGTAAGATCCCTCCCAATTTGTTTAGGTGTAAAATCCCTTTCACTCCCCAAGGAGGAGATGAAATATCCATCCTTTTTTCTAGGAGGGATAATCTTAAATATAAGGTGCCATGCAAACACACTAGGGTTTTCTCCAAATGTTTTATGTAGGTATTAATGGACCTTGGATTGTAGTGGCCAAATTCCCAAGATACAATGAAAAAAATTAAGTTAGATCCACACAAAGGTGGTTTTTTTTATAAAAAAAACTAAGAGAATAAACTAACCTTAACTTATCCCATTCACATAAAAGGGTTAAAAAGTTGAGTTGAGAAATGATGTGTCATTGGGGTTAAGGAGAGGGTAAATGCTTTGACATACCTTATGTTTTAAAATAAATATTTTAAATATTTTTAGAAAAATAGAGGTGACTTATGACTATAACTTCTAATGGTATATGGGGGCGACAAGATACAATGTTGGTGTGGAGCAAAGTATTATGTGGGGTTTTCTAAATTCCAAGTCTAGAAGATTTTAGGTGGCACTTCTTCCCAAATTAGTGGCATTTTTTTGTGTTGTTTCTTATTTCTCGTTGTTGTTGGTCTAGTTATTCTAATGGGATTGTGCAAGAATCTCAAAATTCAAATGCATGTGAACTTTCCAAAGCCTTCCAATGTTACCCAAATATTTCTCAATAATGGTAAAATTTACATGTGTAGTTTCAAAGATTGATGACCAACATGGATGATAATTCCAAAGGTTTAAATAGGTTTTTTTAATTTTTAAATAATCAACCCATAAGGGTCTTGTGAGCTTTCTATATTTTTCCTACTAGGTGAGTAGGTTCTTTATTAGTTTTTCTTAAAAACCCTTTGAGCAAACAACATAGTGGTTAGTTAATTCCTTAAACTTTAATCATTTTAATCCCCCAACCAGGAGAGGGTTAAATGGGTAAGAAATACCCCTAAGTTATCCCTTGGTGTGAATTTATCTTTAGTGTGTTTGGCTTCAAGTTAAAACATTTTGTGTTTGAGAAATCTAAAGGTTCATAATATCCAAGAAACATATATGATTAAGGCATGCAAACCCAATATTTGTCTACTTGATTGAAATCCTTTTTATAACATAATCATTATCATAGAACATTATTTGGTTTAGGTGCTGAATTTTTTTAAAAAATAAATAATAAATTATGATAATTGTGAAATTTTTGACAAATAATATATGCCAAAAGAAAAAAATCTAGCAATGATAATTTTAAAAATTGTAATTAGTACAGTTATTATTTGAATTATTCAAAGTCATACAAAAACATTTTATTTTGGCCAAACATGGTATGGATCAATAAACGCAAGGTGGATGCACAAAGAAACAAAATAACACAATATGAAACTCAAATTTGCACCCAAATTGGTGGTCTCGAGAGTTTCACCCCATTTTTTCCATTCAAGTGGTCCTTGCTTGTTTGTGGACATGACAATATGCAAGTTTAGGAGAAATCATGGGCGCAATGTGAAAGACTTGAACTTGTGAGTGGAAGTAATTGTGAGTGGTTTTTTTACATAAAATGTTATGTAATTTGTGTGTGTATGACATGGAGTGTACAAAAGGGGTCCTTGACCAATTTTTTCATGCATGGCAACGAGGTTTCATTGGAAAGAGAGAGGGACCTCACAATTTGTGTGTGCATGGTGAAGGCCAATTTTGTTGTGTGACAATGAGGTTTTGGTGGAGAGACAAGGGGACATCATTCAGACATAGTGAGGTGTGTGTGTGTGTGTGTTTTTTTGTTTGTTTGTTGCTTCAATTCTATTTTTTTGGTGAGATTTTGTGAAATTTGTTATAGTAGTTGAAATGGGCATTGTGAGATAGAGAGAGGTTGTTGGAGTGGGAGAAAGAGGTTTTATGTTGAATTTTGATGTTGGTGCCCTATATGGATGACGTTAAGGATAACTCAAAGTTCAACAAAGCTAAGCCCAAGGACAAGATCATTCTAATGTCCATTGAAAGATTTCATTAAAAGAAAAATATTGCATATTTTTTTCTCCTCATCACAATTCTCGGTTGCAAGCAATTTGGATTCCACTTCATCCAACAACTTACATGAGTTTTAGTAGGCATTGGAATTGGTATTAAGCATAAGGAAGTGTTAAATAAATCATCTACCTATCAAATACTAAGCAACATAAACAAATAAGAGGATGGAGTCTAAATACAACCTACACAATTGTTACAAGTTCCCAAAATGTTGAACATAATAAAATATAATAATTTACATCGTAACAATAGTGATTTTTTTGTGTCTAGACCTACCCACAAACCTATTATCTCCCCTATGGACCTACATACCCCTCTACAAACTTCCAAAAAAGCTCATAAAAAAATATGGTGAATAGTTAATTATTTTCCTTCCAACCTTTTTCTCCTTTGCAATAAGTGCACAATATATATAATTTTTCTCCAAGTTATTTCTCCTTTTTAACACAAGTGAACTTTACTATTAAAAAATCTCAACTTCTAACTTGGAGGTTGAAAGGCAATGTTTTTCAACCTCCTTCAACTCCCATGGAATGAATGAACAATTCATTTTAATTTTCTCCTTCCAACCCTTTTTTTTAATATCGTCAATAAACAATCTTTTTCATGTTCTTGTTCCAACCTTCCCTTTTGGAATGGCCAAGACATTTTGTTGTGTTCTCCAACATCTCTCTTATTTGGAATGAGTGAAATCAATTGATTTATTTATTTATCCTTCTAACCAACTTCTTTTATGGAATGGGATGGGTGGACATTTTTAATATTTTCCTCCAACCTTTATTTTCTCGACAATGGGTGGATTTTTATTTACCATGATAGTTGGGTAGCTTTGGCACAAATTATACTATTTTTCATTTTGCCAAGTTTTTTAGAAATAATAGTATTTTATGTTGAAAATTCAATCAAAATGTAATAAAGGTAGCTAGACTTAACCCATGCCATGTCCAACAAAGTAACATAAATTGTGATTAGTCTAAGCAAAAATACAATATCAAACTTGTAAGATATCTAATGATTTTATTGTATTTTGAAAATTTCAAAATAAAAAATTCAAGTGTTGAATCAAAAACTTAAAATTATATTAATTCTTTGACACATTAGAGCCGAAGCTACCCAAGTACTACAATATTTATTTAGCCACCTCCAACCAACTTCTACTTTGGACTGAGTGAACAAATTTTTTAATTAATTTTTTCTTCCTTCCAAGTTTTTTTCCTTTGCAATGGGGTTGGATTTTTTTCACTCCAACTTTTTTCTTTTTCTAATTGATGTTTTATTGATTGATTGATCGATCGATTTAAGCCCTTTCCCTCCAAACTCCCTCTCCTTTGTGCTTTATAGATGTACATTTCATCTTGCAAACCTCTTGGAAAAAATCATGGAGAATTTGTTTCCCTTTCCAACTTATTTTTCCTTTGCAATAGGAGTAGATTTTATATTTTATTTTTTTAATTTCTTCAAATTCTTTCTCTATTAAAATGGGTAGATTTTTTATTTCCTTTCAACTCAAGCATGTCTTTTAATCAATTTGTGATGTACCCAAAATGATAATCATCCATAGGAAAATTCAACCAAATTTGGGTATAAACTAGATATGAAAGTAACACACACACACATATGGTGCCACTTTTTTTTTTGCCAATTTAGATGTTAAAAAAATTTAATAATTGAAACCCACAAAAATGAATTCGATTTGGATTATGATTTTGGCAAATCTTCACTAAACAAAAAAATTGTTCCAAGATCCTTCTCCTTGAAATGGATGGACCATTTATTTGTATATTTTTTCAACCTCTCTCTTTATTGGAATGGGCAAATATTTTTTAAAAAATTCCCTCCCCAACTTTTTTATTCTTTCTAATGCAATTTTTTGAGTTTCCCAACTTTTATTTCCTTTGGAAAAAATGAATCAAAATTTCTTTCTTCCAACCACATTCTTTTGTGGAATAGGTGGACAATTTTCTTTGTGAACCAAAGGGCAATCCTAAAATCCTAATACCATTTTCAAGGGTGCAAAATCCAATTGTAAGGGAGAAGCTAGGAAGTAGGCCAGAAGGGGACTAAGATGCACATTTGCAAGGCTAGATTATTAACCTCACTATAACTAGGGTGTAAAGTGCTTGTAAGCATGAATGATCGTTGAGGTGAGATCAATGATGTGAATGTCATTGACTATGGAAAAGAACAAATTTGAAAGAAAAAGGTTCGTTGAGCTACACAAAGCTTGATAAGGAGTTAGGGCAAAAAAAAAGGCCTTCCCGATGGATCACCATATCACGTGCCAATTGAATAATAGATAATTTTGAAATCTCCCAAAAGGGAATGATGATTTCAAAATATAATGGGAACTGCACAACATAAAAAGTTTGAATAAATGGGAAAAGTTTAGCCAATTAACCACCCACTATTTAAAGCTCTTGAAAAATGATCTTTGAAAAGACTATGTTAAAAGCAATTGTAATATCTCCTTGCAACACCACTCATTTAGGATGTATGTCTAGGGTTATTTGAATATTATACACCATGACCTTACAACCTTCCTTAATTGTAACATCAAATTAACGAAGGAATAGATGAAAATGTGTCATGAAATTGAAGGCACAAAGTTCTACTCATTAACCAATGTAAAATCTCGCCCATTACGATGAGTCGAATTCCTTCAAAAAGTTTGATCAAAGGTAAAAGTCAAGTGACTCTCAACATTCGAGTTATGTTCTTGAAAATATTCCTAACCATAACATAGGAACACACTATGAACAAACAATTTGAAAAATATCATTGGTTGAGTTTTCAAAATCAAATGAATTTTGAAAATGTTCAAATACCATACTTAATGGTCCACATGGATGCAATGCAACATGTGCAACTTTCACCACCATTGCCAACACAACCTCCATCACCATTTCCTTCAATTTAGTTTGCTACTAACATTGAAAAGCCATATACAAGACATTCCCCTATAGAATTTGCTTGGGTGCTTTCTAGCATCTCCATTGATGACTCACCACACCAGCGTTGCTTTCCCTCACTTCCTACCCACTAATTAAAAAACATTTTCATTCTACATTTTTTTACTCTACACAAAATGGATATCAACTCATTATTCTACAACAAATGAAAACTACTTAATGTTTATGAAATATCTTCCTCGATTACTTGAGCTTCACATTGCTCCCACATTTCATGTAAGAAATGGGGCTAATGAATTCGTCAATGAATCCATCTTAAATAAAAATTAGGTCGATACATAATGTTGTAACAAACACTAATTTCCAAACATTGAAAAGTTTCAACATTATGAAACCACTTCATTGAGAGCTTTCCAATAATACCATGGGCCAGACAAGGGGCACCATGGTTTGGGAGATCTCAACATGACAAACAAAAACAAACAAACTACCTTCCTTTGATAGATAGATTGTTGCACACTAGTTGGTGGAGTTAAATTGTTCGCGCACCATCGTGCATACATGTTTCACATTATTGTGCACTCTTACACATAATTGCATGCACACTCTATACATATTATCATGCTACAAATAGTGCACAAAGCATTGTGCATAAGTTTTGCAACATTGTGTGAACTAGTCGTAATATTCGATATATTAGGGTTAGACTCATGTGCATTGGTCTTCATACAAGTCATATTGAAAACTACAGAAACATTCTAACTTTTGTTCAGGAAGGCCTAGTGATCTCAAAACTAATGAGAACAATTGCCATTCTGAACTCATTCCACTGTTATACAAAGAGGGTTTCTCTGAATGCCATTTCCTACTGTCTCTGTAAGCAAAGAATGAAGACCAGATTGTGTAACTGTTCGTTTGTGGTCCCTAGCTGCTACTTAACTTAAATGTATTCATACACATTCACCATCTACCTTCTGGAATGGCATCATGGCCTGTTTATTTTTACAAAGAAAACTGTTTTGATGCCACCATCTACCACTGGAGCTGGGGTGAGGATACATATCAAGGAACATGAATGCAGCCTAATTTGGTTTCTCTTCATCGTTGCTTTTGTGGGTGTACACTAAGGTTGAGTTGGCCAAACTTTTGGATTCATGAGGACATAATTTGGTGTGAGTGGGATCACAAGAAATGACCTGGCTGTCTTGGACACCTCTTGAATTGGTAGTAACTGAGCTCCAAGATCCTCCCAGTCCGGATGTGTTGTTGATCAAATTGACGTCACTGTGCACCAATTCTGATGCTTTGGTTACAAGGTCTGGACAGAAGCTCTGCATATATCAGGATGACTTCAAAAAGTAAGAGACTATCTTTCCACAGTGTAGTAGCTCAAGATATGGCATCTGCACTAGGAAAAATTGCACATATGGCATTCAAAACAAGTATTTCCCTTGTCTGTAAGGCCACATTCTAATAGAGAGGTGTTGTTAGGCATTTTGTTTTCCATGATGTGAAGATTTCTTGAGCACCTTTATGTTGACCACACAGAGTTATCAGTTACACAAGACAACTCCTCAAATGTCACATCCTGGATGCACCTTCCAAAATGACATAAGGTGTACCTCATAAGTACATACATCAGAAGCAAATACAAGGAGTGGGAGACTCACAAAAACATGGGTTCTGTTGACAACAGTGGGGATGATTCCCGAAACAGGCCTGCTTTGCTGAGATGGCAGACTAAGGTGCATTGCATTCTCCAGAGAAGACCCTAGAGTTCCCTTCTCATAAGCTCCGGATCCAATTTTTACTGACACAACCCCAGGGTCACATGAAACCACAATCCCATCCATTTCCTTCAAAATTTGTTCCCCCTCCAAGGTATTCCTAGCTGTAACACAGGTGATGGAACTTTGAGAAAGAAGTGGCTCCACTGGAAGTGACGCAAATGCAGCTGACACAAGAGCTTCCCAAGTTGGTGAAACCCCAGATCTCAAGGAGGCTTCCTCTTCAAGCCCATGTGAACGTGCATCCAATTGAGGAAGGCCACCATGTGCAAAGTGTTCTGGTAGCAAAGGAGGCACTGCAGAAGCCACACAGACATCTGCAGTTGCTGTCGACTGCACTAAAGAATTTTGTTTTGATAAATGAATGTTTAGAAGAGGAACATGAGGATTAGAAATTGGGTCTGCAAAGAATGTGGGGAAAGTTGCACCACAAATGCCAAGGGTAGATGGTGGGACAAGAACTGGAGGGGGGTGACCAGTTACAAAGGGATTTGCAGAGGGGACAAAGTCAGCATCACCAACCTTTGTTGGTAGGAATGGAGGGGCATAAGTGTACTGTAAAGTTGTTGTGCCCAATGGGCAAGGGCAATAGTAAGGAGAAAAAGTTGAGGAGGTTGAGATTGGGATCTGAGTCAGGGGAGGGGGAAGAAAAGAACTCAAAGCTGGTACACCCACCATTGAAGGAAAGGGATACAGAGTCTCAGACAGAGAAGGAACTGGGAAGCTTAAAAGTGAGTGTGTCATTCTTAATTTCTTCTCTGGACGCCATTCCAAATTTTCATGCTGACTTGATGGAACTGTAGGTTGCAGTCCCATACACAGGCCTGCACTATGACTAGAAACTTCAGTCTTTTCCTGATGAAATGATGTCTGGGTACTCCACACTGTATTCAATCTTCTGCCCAGAGAATTGGTGGCTATGAAACCTTGATTTTTGCTGGTCACAAGGCTTAATGGGCTTGCCAGGCTGGCCATACCACTACAAATGGAGTAGTTCATGCACCACTGCTGGCTCTCCTGTATGGGCTCAAGAAACTGAGAACTGCTTACTGAGCCTCCTTGTGCAGGAGACCCAATTTCAAGCCCATGAGATGTCAAAGTTGGAATCCTTGGAGGCCATGCACTTGATGTTGCAAAATCCAGAATGTCAGCTCCAACAAACTGTGGCAAGAGAGTTTTGAAAGTGTTGAAGTGAGGTGGAAGTTGGTTGTAGGCTGGCAGGTTGGAGGCTAGAGCAGGGGGTACCAGTACTTGACTCAAACTTGTGGTTTTTGAGCTTGATATTGCCACTGCAGCTGTTACTGGCAATTTCCCTGCACCATTAGTGGATTCTGACATAGCAGTCAGTCCACTGTGGAGGTAATTTGCAAATTGATCCAATCTAGTCTCATGAATGCCAGTCAGTTGGGCAAGTGATGGTCGTCTTTTCAGAAGATCTTTCATCTGCATTGCACACCCAATCACAGCCAATTTTTAATTCAAGACCCAAACTTTTCACTTCAGTGATGTTGCAGAAACTCCAAATTTGTGACAATAGGAATCATCACCTTGCAAACCATCTCATCACCAACAGCCTTGGAAGATTCTGATTGCCAGAAGAAAGAGAGCTTGTGACCAGATGACTTCAGGACAAATGACCTGCCAGAAGGATCTGTGGCAAGATACTCAAGAATGACACCACTAGTTTCCAGCTCTGAACTCCTAGCTGGAATCCGCTCAGCAATGCCAGCATCCGTGACAAAAGACAGCCGCATCTCAGAGCTTAAAAGCATTCTTAAGCTTAAGTATCCCCTGCTTTGCACCGGCCCAACAGTAACTATCATCAAAACACATGATCAAGATTACAGATCAGAATGTCCAACTGATTAGTCTAGAATGGGTGTTGTAGTGCAAGAAATGGCTGCCTTCTGTTCCACCCTCACAGTAACCTGAACCAAATTCAATGCAGCTACCTGTAAGCATGCTGCATAGAAGGGCATATAGGATACTTGAAAGCTATTAATAGACCTAACCATGACTGTCAAGGTTTCCAAACAATTCTGCTTCCTCCTGTAGCTTAGTTGATACAGATTGCAACAGATTTTTTGTGCTCATAGGACAAGAAAAGGTGAAGCAGGTGCAATGCTGTGCTTCCTACTGACACTTGCATGAAGAAACTTTTAAGCAGACAACACAAATCTACTATCAGTTCTTGACTTGGTAGGCATAAAATATGGAGAAGAAAAATTGACAAAGATGATGGAGATGCATCAACCTGGTGCTGGTAGGGTGAAGCAGATGTCCATGCCGAGAAACCTTTCCCACCCGAATGGAAACTAGAGGGTCACACAGGCATCTTATGAGCATTGCCAACTCTTGGGCCTTGAAGTACTGTGAAGATGAAAGCAAAACCACAAACTGTCAGTCCAATCACAATTGCAGTTCAAGCTGTAGTTTCTCAAAGCTCTGAGAGGTTTCCTAGAGTTCAAAACTTGCGAAAAAATGTGTCCACCACTATTTGGCCTTTTGCATTAGAGATATGCTACATGACCTAATTCAGATCTGGGAGGCAACTGTCCAGATGACAGATTTGCTGACCTGCCCCAGATGAGAAAGCAGTTGACCATCAGCTCCGCAGCATGATACATTCCAGCGCAGTAACGGCCTCAGCCGTTCATCAGTCCGGCATGCCCCAATCGCTTGGAACTCCAGTGCTTGCATCCACTGCAAAAATCCCTCATCACTATGCACCTCCCATTTGTGCGGCAATTCCTCCTCAGATTGACCTATTCTTGTGTAAGTGTTCCTTATGTTAACTACACCTGTGCTCCCTGCTCTTCCCATGGCTGATGAACAACAAGACTCCATATGCAAGGATTTTGAAGATTGTGGAGATCCTGAAGAAGCTCTGTCATGCTCCAAACTTCTGGTGATCTGATCATGATAGTATTCGTCCTGGGAGCTGTGACATCCTATTTCTCTGCTCGAAGAGCAACCTTCGGATGTGGCAAGGGATTTTGACGAGGAAGAAGACGGCGACCGCTTCTTCTTCTGTTGATCACTGTCTGTAATCACTCGAGCCCCTGCTTGAACAGAACGTCGAGTTTCCTGAGCTTCGCTCGCCTGTTTGCCAGCAGATGCCGAGTTTCCACAATATTCTGCAGTATCCGAAGCGTCTGACGATACCATTGCCACTCCCTCCTTCTTCCGAACTAAAACTGGTCTAACAAGAAAATCATAACCGAATCTGCTTCTCGGATTACCGAGAAACAACAAACTGACTGATAAGAGAATCCGGGGACAGACAAACTCTCCTCTTCTTCAGAAACGGCAAAGAACTCTGAGAGCGAAGGTCAGCAGCTATGGAAGCCGAAGATGAAACAATATGTATGCTGTTGCGGGGATTCAAAAATCCGACCAGACAGAAGGCTAGGGTACACGCAAAGGAAAACTTCACGAAGAAAGGAACAAGACGACCTGTTAGTGACAATCATGTAGACCGCCGATATGCACATACAGAGAGTAAAAGAACAAGAGTACAAACTACAAACGAGCGTTCACAGATAACGCCGAAACCATCAATTCTTGTGGAAAACTTCCATACTACAAGTCGGGAGAGAAGAAATATCCGGCGACAAAACGCATACACAAGCCATTTGCTGATCCAAAAATGAAGACAGTAGGTATGCGAAAACAGTAGAAAAACTATATGCGGCCAGCGAGAGAGAAGTTTCAATTATGAAAAACTTTCCGGTGATGCCCTTCTTCTTCTTCTTCTGCTTCTTTCTTCTTCTTGCCGCCTTGTCGTTCCTCCGTATTTTGAAGCTCCCTTCTTCAGCAGAAGAAGAATACAACAGCCACCTCTTCAACCCATCTCAGTCGAAAAAATTCGGAGAAAAAAAAACAGGCGCAACCTAGATGCACGCAAGGAAATAAACTTAAAAAGGCCCCCAAAAAAAAAAAAACTGTGAACAAAGTTCTTCCGAAACAAACTTCGATACTTAGCAAAATTGGACACGAATTTCTTTCGACGCATGCAGCATTGCGACGAGGGTTACAAACGCAACAAGTGCGAGAGGTGCACGACGGCGGTGCCAGGTGGAGCGGTTATGCTCATGAACGTATAAATATAAATACGTATAATACAATTGTATATTTATACGTATTACAATTTTTTTGTTATGAGCTTAATAGGTAGATGCATGATCAAGGGACATACCCACCACCCTATACCAGTTCCCAACCTGGTTCACACCTGGTGTTAACTCGGACAAGTTTATCCTATGATTCACAGATGGATGGATGGATGGATGGATGGATATGCCAACTAGCATTAGATTTTACATGTCATCATCCTATGTGGCATGCAATGTTGAGCTTGATGTTAAGTGAAAGTTAAGAAAACGTTAAGTTATTATTAAATTTTCAAATTTGAAGATTTTGTGTTCAAAAATACAATGTTAGCTAGCACCCTTTGAAAGAAAGAGGGCACCAACTCAATGCTATGAATCTTTACAAGTAAATCTCATTCTCCTCCTTTAGCCTCCACGGTCCCCTTCACTCAAAACACCTCTACCCCTTTTTCTTATTTTGTTTGTCTATTACACCTTGGCTTTTGTTCCAAGAGCTTGCTGAAGAATTATGCTTGAAGAGGAGCTTGCGAAAGACCTATGCTTGAAGAGGTGAAGAATTATGCTTGAAGAGGAGCTTGTTTGTTTGAAAACTTGCGCTTGAAAAGGAGATTATCATTAAATTGCTATTTGAAGAAGAGCTTGCTAGAGACTATTGTTTGAAGAAGAGCTTGTTGAAGAATTATGCTTGAAAAGGGGGCTTACTGAAGACTTGTGCCTGAAAAGGAGATTACTAAACTTCTACTTAACCATTCTTCATTACATAAGGACAAATACAACTTTCTTCCACGTTTTTCTCTTTCTCTCACACAAAAATATCACACATAAACTTCTTTCTAATGATCTAATGTTTAATAATGTTTCATGAAAAATGAAAACTAATGATCTAATTTTATAATAAAATTCTTTAATCCTCAAGAGATAAATAAGAAATCTAAGAAAGACATTCATTATACAAGGATTGAGTCCTTATTCTTTTATATCTTTTTATTCTAATCCTTTCCACACATCCTAATTAAAGAAAATCCATCCATCCCTCCAAATCCACTTGGATTAATCAACCTAAATGGTTTCACCCTTAATAAATAAAAGATGATAAGAATGATATTTACCATTAATAATTAAATAGTTATTAAGACGCATCCCTTCTAAATAAACTAAACTATATTAATCATTCAAGACTTAAACTTACTTATTGTGAAAATTTTAAGTTAAACTAATGTTCATTTAACATTAAGCAATCACCCAATTATCATTGGATGCCACATAGGATACCACCTAGGATTTCATTTAACAATGATTTAGCATCAAGTGTGAATGCACTATTAATAAACTAATATACAAATAATCCTTGTCTATATACAGACAGAGTTTTTTAAAAATCAAACATTCATTCAAAAATTTGGCGTCATAGGCAATATTTTTCAAAACTTTGCACACTATTGCAACAGAAATTTTCCAAGTGCCATTTGGAGGTCACTTTATATCCATGAATATACATCCATCCATCCATCCCTCCTTCTATAATAATAGAAGAGAGATCTTATTGCTACTCCTTAAGAGTGAGAATAGAAATTGTGCTTACATAATACCTAGGTGTAAGGTCCTTTGCACTCTGAAGGAATAGGTATGAGACCTTTTAAGGTCCTTCACACTCTGAAGGAAAATAGGTGTGAGACCTTTTAGGGTCCTTCACATTCTGAGGCCAGAGTGAACCAGCACCCACCAGGGCACCATAGGGACTAGGGTGTTCCCAAAATAAGGACCCCCCGCGCAGCTTCGCTTACTTCAATAGCACCCCAATCCTCAAGTGTTACCCTACACTTTAATATGAGTGTGATTATTTTCATTTAGTTTTTATTTATTTATTTATTTAGTTTGGGTAATTGGTATTAAAAATGCACTCGCCACAATAGCCCAAACTATTGTGGAAGGGTTCCCTGGCTATTCACCAATAGCCAGGGGAACCCATGAATAGCCAGGGAACCCTTCCACAACTCCCATAGGACCTTTTCTTTTATTTAAAATTTCTTTTAATTAAAAAAAACACCACATGTAGGACCAGTGGTTTATTTATTTATTTATTTTTGACCAGTGGTTTTCACCACCATGGATAAGGCCTTGGGGTGTAATTGTTTTTTTCAAAAAAGAAAAAAAAGAAAAAAACACAGAAGTGCCATGGGTCTTCTGGAAGGGTCGCCTGGCTATTGGTTTCGGGACCGCAGCTGCCATGGCTATTGTGACCAGTTGCCAGTTGCCAGTGATCACCCAAACTGTCTTCTCTGCAACTCACAGCTGGTCGCCCGGCGACTTTTTTTGGTGCTGAATTTTTTGGGTCATTTTGCCAAAAATATTTTGAAAAGAGAATAATATCCTACTGTTGCAAATTCTCTGTTTTTTGAAATAAAATTGCAAAAAACGATAATTTTTTTTTTTAAATCCTAAAAATTTGTCAAAAATTAGTCACAACTGCTTTTTACAACATGAAATATGAAATGAATATGAAATGAAAAATATGAAAGGGTGCTTGGAGATTTTCTACTTTCATAATTTTGAACATCGCCAAATTTGGCTATAGATCAAACAATAAAGCAGAATTTTGTACATAAGAATCCTGCCTAGTTCTGGAGACCAATAGGAACTGATTGTCTAAATATGGCGAAATTTGAATTTTCTTTCTCAAAAATATGGCGAGATTAATAAGAAAGGGCCCTTGTAGAATTGGCACTGCGTTGTGGGTGCACAAGAAGACATGACCTTTTGTTTTGAGGTTGTGCAGATTTGTTTGCAGCAAAGATGGGTGGTGATGGTGGTGGTGTTGGTGGAGAGGAGCAGCAGAGATTGAATTGAATTGAATGAATGAATGAATCTTTCTTTCTTTGGAGAGCTTGCATTGTTGTTTGCATTGTTGTTGCAAACCATTGGATTAGAGTTTTGTCTTCTTGGGAAGTGTCAGAAAAGTGTTGTTGAACTAGGAGTCGGAGCTGCTGCTGGCTGGCTGGCTGGCTGGCTGGTGCTGCAGGAGTGATTCTTTCTTTGCTCCAGAGATTTTTGGTTTCTGTTTGGTTTTGGATGCCTAGGCAATGTTGTGAGATCATGAGTTGCTGCTAGGGGGAGCGGTTGAGCTTGAGAAATGACAGTGGTAGTAGTAGTGGGAGAAGAAGAAGTCGGGGCAGCAGAAGGAGGAGGAGGAGGAGGAGGAGGAGAAGACGATGATGTACTGAAGAAGAAGAAGAATACAGCAGATGAGAATGCCAATGCTGCCAGTCCTCCTCCTGGACTGGCAGCTCTCCATTCTTTTTCATGGAGACACTTTCTAGCAAGTCGCAAGGAAAGACGTGGTGGTGGTGGTGATGATGTTGTTACGGACAATGCTGCCACAGGGAAGAAGAAGAAGAAGAAGAAGAAGAAGCGAGGATTGAAAGTCGCAGCGAGTATCTTACCACCATCGGTAGTAGTCTCTGGATCCACTACTCTTGCTGCTCCTGTTGTCATCATCAAGCCCCTGAATGCCTTCCTGGCTCCCTCCAGATCTTTTGCTCGCTTGGAAGAATCCAAGGAAGAGACTTCCAGGCAGACAGATGATGATCCATCATCATTAGCTCCAAGCAGAGATGGAGGAATCAACATTCCATTTCTGGGAGAGGTGAAGTGGGATGATGTGAAGCTGCTGATCAAGAACTGGCTTCGAAACCCTAAGAATTTGGCTCTTCTTGTATGGGGCATAGCTGTCGGAATCGCCGGAGCCATTCTTTTCATGGTCATGGTTGGGATGCTAGATGCTGTACTTCCCCAGAAGGCCGAGAGGGATCAATGGTTTGAGATTTCCAACCAGATCTTGAATGCTCTCTTCACTCTGCTTGTTCTGTATCTTCATCCCACCAGAATCTTGCACCTCGTGTGGTTGATGCGCTGGCGATGTGGTGATATCATCAAGCTTCGAAAAGTCTATTGCAAAGGCGGTCGGCGAAAACCTCATGAATGGTTTCACATGCTTGTCGTTGTGCTTCTTCTTCACTTGAATTGCTTCTCGCAATATGCACTTTGCGGTTTGAACTGGGGATACAAACGAAAAAATCGACCTGCCATTGGAGTGGGTATTTGTTTGGCTTTTGCAATTGGTGCCGGTGCGGCAGCAGGGATTTACAACAACTTGAGTCCTCTAGGGAAGGATTTTGAGAATCAAGAAGAAGAAGAAGAAGACAATAATCATGGAGAAGAAGACGCTGCTGCCAACAAATGCGAGAGAGGAGAGAAGAGAACAACAGCAGCAGCACACCACCACCACCCTTCTCTATTCCACTTGCCTCCAAAATACAGATTACTGGAACGAAGACTGTCATTTGTTTCCAGAGATGGAAAACTCGTGGAGAATCCTGAGTGGAAGGGGAGCTTGTTTGATTTCTGTGAGGAGTCACCCACCATTGCCATTGCTTCAACATTGTGCCTTCCTTGTGTCTTGGGATGGAACCTTGATAGGCTAGGGTTGGGAAACCGCTATGTGCATGTTATCACTTTCATTCTTTTGTGCTCTGCGCCATTTCTGGTTTTTGATATTGCAGCTATCAATGTCAATAACCTGTATGCTTACTCCCCCTTCCCTCATCATCCCAATCACAATTTTCATTTTGCTCACCTTTTATTATGGCACTAATTTGATCAGCTTTTCTTGCCTAATTTTTGATAGTGGGGACCATGTGTGATGTTTATTTTGTACTATTGCAATCTTGTGTCTGATGGTCATCCACAACGTGGAATTGTGGGGTGGGTGGGTAACTTCTTGTGCAGCTATATTCGAAACAGCTTGGGTGGTTCAGGCATTGTCCTGTGTGTGTTTGGGTTACTGTATGGGGGGTATTGGCGAATCCAAATGAGAGAAAGGTTCAAGCTTCCAAAGCAGAAGTGGTGTTGTGGACAGCCCAATATGTCTGATTGCACCCAATGGTTATTTTGTAGCTGTTGCTCCCTCTGTCAAGAGGTTCGCACTGCAGACGCCTTTGAGATCAGAGGCAGTCAATTTCACAGCAAGACTCAGGGAGATGGAGGAGACCCATCTGCAGAAACCACTGCAACACTGGATTCCGTTTTATTGACACCTGTTCCTGCTTCCTCAATTGAAGCCCCCCTACCCATGGCTACAGGGAGGGTTGGTGAAAGTAAGATGAACAACACAGAACGCCAAACACTGCTGAATCCACCAGTCCCCCAAGTTGTTGTTGAACAGCAAGCACTTGTGTAAAACTCTCTTTATCAAGCAAACATTTGTGAGTGAAGCAGAGCCAACTTACTTAATGGATGAGGATGGAGTCATACTGTAGTCATGCATCCATGGGTGTTATGATTATCATCTGGATTGATCTCCGGAGTGATGATTTGCAACAGCCCAAGACATGTTTTTGGTGTACAGTGGTTTCCATAGCTGCTGGTAAACCCTTCTCTCCATATTCTTGCAATTGTGCATGTTACAATGAAGCTCAGAGAGTAAATATCACTGGAAGGATCTTCCAAAATATTGCAGGGTTCCAAAAATTGTTTACTTTTCTTTCTGACTAAGTCCTCTTGTGGATAATCACCATTCCACCTACGTCACAAATTGAAATTTAAAAAAGGAAACAAACCCATGCTTCAACCTCGGTTGTGTTTTTTGGTATTTAAAACAGGGTTGTTTGGATCACTGTTGGTCTTGCATCAACTTTTGAACATACCAGCCTGGTACTTACTGGTTTTGTGTGTGTTTTACAAAATTTGCACCAGCTGGTACTGGTGTTGGGTACTTCAAAAAACTTTCATACCAGCTTGATCCTGGTAGTGGGTCCAAGACTGAATTTTTGGATGGTATGAGGGAAACTATATACCTAGTACTGAAATTGGTATAAAATTGGTACAAGGTTGGATATTACTTCAGGTCCCTACAAGTGTTGGGTTGTTCTTTACATTTATGAAGAACCTCTGGTTCTGGTTCTGAAAATCAGGTCCAGTTCCAATTCAGTTCTTACTAATTGGAACAAGCACTGACAATTCTAACCTGTGAAACTGGGTATGCGCCCAACATTGGTCCAGAGTACAAGGTAGGGTCCTTGCTACAAGTATTGATACCAGGAGTAGCTTCATATACCAAACCAAAACTGGTTTCCATGATTTGGGTCTAGGTATTATAATGTGTGTTGTTATTTGGTCCTCCAATTAGCCCCATTTTCCAACCATTTTGGATCAAAATCATGTTGGGTGACATTCCAACATGATTTTGAACCAGGATGAATTGGAAACCAACACATCTGTGAGATTTGCCTTCCTGTCGATTATGAGTTGTAATACTATAGGTCTATGCATGGTTACACATGATATTTGCCACATTAACTGGCTTGTTGCAATTGACATCAACACCTACATAGAATTATTATTCATGCACCAAACCGAAAATTAATTATGCCATTCATGCCATTCAATTCAAGCAAACACCTAAATTTAGGTGTTAGACAAAGTTTACATTACAAATTAGTGAGGTTTATGTAAAGTAGTTTTTATTGGTGACCACAACGATTTGAATATTGCGTATGATATTGTCAATCTATTTTCTTAATTGAAAATTTGTAAGTACACAACCTTCTAAGGTACTAACACATTCCATAAACTTCAACCTCACACATCTTTGTGCCTTTGCAAAACAAGAAGTCAACTTTTTGCAAGTGAAATCAGGAGTACGAGAAATCCATAGAAGGAAGTCCTTTGTGAAAAGTTTCACCCAAATTTCTATAATGTTGGGCCATCAACAATGTCATTTAAAAAAACTTAATGATAAATACTGTAGTACAAAGGCAGCTTCAACATGTGTCTGCCAAATAGTTAACTAATTTTGAAGGTTTCATGTTGAAAAATAGAACATTCTTCAACATTTTGAAACATTCTCTATTGGCCTTCACAAATTTTTGTTCTTTGAATTTTTTTTCTTTGTGGAAAATTTCAACATCTCTACAAATAATATAATTAGTGTCAAAGCTGCCAAGGTACTCTGTGTAAGATGAGTAGCAATGCAACATAATAATCTGTTAGTTTTTCACATTGGGCTAGCATAGGTTTTGAGAATCTTTTATGAGCTTGCAATTATGCAGATGGAATGGAATTTGACCTTAAACCCAATTTTCTCAGGAGTCTTTGGAACTCAAGGTTTTTCAAATCCAAAAAACTGCACTGGAGATTCTAACCACCCCCAAAAAAAATTCTGAAATCAAAGGCTCCTTTGAAAACCAAGAACTGGACAGCACTGGTATCATATGGTGGGCAAGCCTCTATATACCAGACCAACATTGGATGCAACCCATCACATGTTATCAAGGGTTTGTGTGACTAGTCACTACACACACAGTGATAAGATCCTGTTTCATTAAAATTTTGCTACTCATTGAGAGAAGTGCATACATTCTTACATACACAGGAAGCACAAGAAAAATTGAACTTCGTTACACTCTGTCAAAGGCACCAGAGAGGAGGAACAATCTCCAATTCCACTATTAGTCCTTGATTCCATTGCAAAAATAATTACATTCTTTGTCTTGTCTTCCTCTGTCTCTGGTTTTGCACAAATAGATAGTTTTTTTTTTCTCACTCAAACAATTCATGGAGCAACAGACCTGCTGACTAGCTATGTGGAATGCAATGTACAGATAGCTCATCTGTACACAAATGAGCTTAAGGGTTTAGGGTTCAGGGTTTATCATCATCATCATTTCTGATCTGAGAATTGGCCCCTTCCAGTTGTTGAGAAAATGGTACACAGGGGAACTTTGAACACCCTTCTCATCAAGAGGCAATCTCCTGATGACTACAGCTTAGTGAATATAATCTAGCAGGTAACTATAGTTTGTCTCCTCTGACCCATTGGTCATGTGACAAACCTTGATATACTACTCTGAACATTCTTGTCAGGGGCCAAAATGGAAGCACATCTCCAGTGTCCAGTGAAAAGGAGCTCTTTCTCTTTGTGGGTGGGTGAATGAATAGATACAAGTTCTCTGGCATTGTCCTGATGCTTGAGCACAGTTTTGTAGATAGATCCTGTCAACCTCACCGTTGAAAAGAGGTCCAGAGAACAAACTCCTGCCATCTTTATGAGTGAAAAGGGGTCCAAGAAAAGTCTGACCCTCCGGTGATCAATCCATCAGGATGTCACTGACTGGATTTCATCCAGAAGCATGCTCAGAGCCAGAGCTGACTTGGCTCGGACAACAGCACTGGCAGAATTTCCCGTCATTCTTACCAGTGCACTTGTCACCTAGTTGAAGCAAAAGAATAAGCAAATCAGAACCCACAACCAAATTCTCTGAACAAGAACCCATTCTGGTAACAGTGAAGTAAGTACCTTAGGCAAATAGACAGCCAAGGGCCTTGTGTCACTCAATTCAGAGAGAAGGCAGCCTGCAAAGTAAGCTGCATTTGCCTGTATCAAAGGCCAGGGGCTCTCGAAAGCCTGCAAAACCATATATATGCACTCCATACACTGGAACTTGTGAATAACATATAGGCTTTAAAATCTTTCAATGCTGCAGAATAGTTCTTAAGCATCATCAATACGTATCACTAACTGTGGCTGACAAGACCTGTACAAGCACTCCTGCAAACCTCAAAGCCTGGTAGGTAGGTTGATTCTGCATGATCAAGACAAAGATCACACTAACTAACCATGTCATTTGCTTTGCTAGCATGTGACCAACCTTTCCTGGTGTTGGGTATAAGTGCACATCTATGGAAGACATGAACCCAAGTGCAAATACAGCATTTGCTAGAGATACAGACTAAAATACACATCTTCTGTCCACACATTACTTTACCTGCATTGCTGATGTAACATAAGTGTCAGCTCGGTCACCGAAGTTTACTACAAGATGCCTGGCAAACTCCTTAACAAACTCATCATACTCCACTCTAGTGAAAGAAGGCCACATTACAGAGTTCAGAAAAAGTTAAAACACCAATCAAACCATCAAATTCAAACACAAATTGACTAGGTTTTAGGGTTTAGACTGTTTTGAGCAATCTACACAATGATATATATTGATGTTATGATGGCAGCAATTTTTTACCTGTAGACTAAGTCAAATGTTCGCAGAGCAAACAGTGACTTGATATCTTGTGCATGTAGCAGAGGAGCTACTTTTATTAATGTATTCTGCACAACGAAACAAAGAAACTGTCTTTTGTTGTTGTATGAACATATGGGTCCAACAATACATTCTCAATACATTCATCAGGACTTCACACATTTACTGTCCCACAGATATGGGACTGGGAGTATGTAGGTTTAGGGTTTAAGAGACAGACTGGGAGTAACACCAGCAGGGAAACAAATACAATGGAGATGTTGATATGTCAGAACAATAATGCCAAGTGAGAGCCCTGATTACAACTAACCTTGCAAGCCTCACAGACCGAGGGTGCTTCATCATTGGCATGTAACACCAGGCGTGGAACAGTAGCATGGACCTGGCAATCCAAAGAACAAAAAATACAACATTAATCAAGTATCATACATCCTGGCAGGTGTCATGCAATTACCAACAAACTCTGGAATTGGTTGAATACATCCCAAAAGCTTTCTTCAAAGAAGGCAATCAAGTACCTAATTGCACTGCAAATTCAAAGTTTGCTTCCCTTCAAGTCTCATTCCATATGACCTATCCTTGGGTCATTATTAGTCTTCAGAGAAAAAAACAGCTTTTGATTTGAGTTAGTTACAGTAGTAGAAAGTGACCTGCTCCATGAAAGCCTCAAGTTGAACACCTGTGGCAAACCTGCTGAGGGATCCCAAGGCTGCAAATGCTGCTGCACGAATATTCTCTGTTTGTCGAACCTGAGCATCAACAGCAGTACCCAACATTGTTGTAATGGATCAACATCTATTGTTGGGCATCTATCTGCTGAATATCTACAGGATTTCAGTAACAAGTTTTAATTTTACCTGGGATTGTGCACACCATAAGCAGGATCCAAAATACTAGAAAGTGAAATGTCAGATAGATGTGCTGCTTGCCTGGAGCAAACGCAGTCGTACACACAGGTTCAGTAGCATTGGGTGAACAATTGCCTCTGGTACCACCTCCAAAACCTTGAAAACAAAGTATTACATCAGCATGTGGCATGATCAAGTAATAATCAAGAATTTTACAAAGAATGCAGCTTGATGAGAACAGATCAACATATGACACCTGTACCAACAACCCCTGATGACAATAATTCTCCCACATTGTAACATGATGAAAGCGTCAACCATAGTCTAGCCCCTCACAATATTATCTGCAATAGAGGATCTTAAACATCACACTTGCAAAAAATTATGACATTGGAATTCAAGGGCTTGGAAAAAACTGACTGTTTCTAGTCCTCGTACGGCTTCAAAGGCAACTTCCTCCTCTGTGTCCTCTATCAATGCAACAATGGCACTCAACACCTGTGATGCATACTGGAGCAGTCCTTTCCCAGGTACCTGTGAAAGAGGAAATCAATTCCGGTGTTTTTTTGGAGCATTTTCAGAGTTTTGAAATTTCACATTACAAGCAACAGATACCGGCAGTTATCATGATGAACAGGTTGCTGATGCTGGATTTTTCCAAAGTTGGACCAAAACCCCCAAGTTCAAAAGATCATTATCAAATCCTGGAGGTTATAGATCATAGCAAATAAGGAAACCCTAAATTTCCTGGGAAGGATACCCATCTGCTGGAACCCATGTCTTTTAGACTAAAACAACAACAGCAGCTACGGAAAATGGGTAGATGCACTGGACAGTTATACACACTTTCTCTTTCAAGGCCAAAATGGTGACCACAATGAGGGTTGGGAGGGCTTAGGGTTCACTCTACCTGAACAAGACCTTTCACACACAACCGCCGGACAGAGGCAGATTCATCTCCAATATGTGCACTCAAAGCCCCCACCAATTGACCCAAAAGGCCATCTTCACCTTCACTGCAACAAAAGAAGAATTTCATAAATCCATCTCTTGGAATAGTTTTGGTTGTACTGGCACTAAGTGACAAGGGTCCACTTCCTTTCAACAACTCAGTAGATGGAGGTCTAGAGGTCACAAGAGAAATTATGAGTACCTGTGCTTAACATAATGAGCAAGAGCTGCTGCAGCAGCAGCACGCTGAAAGTCATGCATTCTCTTCAAATATGGCCACAAAATCATGCAAATGTTGTTCACCTACCCACATTCAAACAGCACACCCATGATCATCCAATTTGTACTTTGTTTTCTTTCACAGAAGGACAATCAAGACTATAAACCCTTTCTTCTGCCTTGCAGGATGGTAAAATTGCCAGAGAGAGATCAACCTCTTCTGGTCTTGAATTTGCAGAACATTCAGCAATCTCTTCCACAGCTTCTGTCCAGCGATCCCCACTCAGTCGTGACCCTCCGTCCCTCATTAAAACCTGCAGCACCACAATGGTTAATGATTAAACACAAGAGCTACAAGACCAAAAAAAAAACTTGAAGTTATACTAACTTCTTGAAAATAGCTCTCAAAACTTTGCTGTCCAGTCCGAGCTGCAGGGTGCAAGCTAAACCCTAAACCCTAGGACTGTCCACAGAGATCAGTAGGAAGGAGCACCACACAGGGTTTTGCTTTGATCAACTCTTCTGCATACTCTCTCCACATATTACTGACATTAAACTGCAGGGAAGGAAATGTTAAGAAGAAAATTGACCTGGTGCATCTCATCATCGTGGACACACTCACAGAAAGACTGAAATGTTGAAATAATGTCCCTGCACAACTACAAAGTCAATGCCCTTATACACCTCCTATAACCCATTTGCCACAAAAAAAAGCCTGCTTTCCACACAAGAGTTTCAGACAGTATATGCAAGGGATGCTGTCTGTGAGACTGAAAACAGAAAAGCAAGATCCAACAAAAGACAATTGCAAAAAATTTCCTCATGTAGCAAAGATCTGCTGAGGAAGTTAGACAATTGATGAAAGCCGCCCATGAGACAAGTAAGAAAATTGTGCCAACAACAGCAGCTCTGTGGTACCTTAGTGGTAGCGTATCAAGACTGGCAGTTCCATGGCAGCTCCCAATCCGCAGGATCAAAGCACACAGTACTGCTGGATAGCGTTGCTCCACAGCCCTTCTAGCTACATCATTTCCACCTCTGCATGTATATGTGCCACATAAAATTACAACCTCCCAACCTTTCACACAAGTTGCAGACACAGGTCCTGCACTAAACCCTAAACCCTAACACCTCACCCTCAAGAATGTATGATTCCTAAGCTTGTACAGTTTAGGGTTTACAAGATGAACAAGCTCAGTCAGATGGCCATCACCCCTGAAGGTTGCCACAACTCTTTGAGGTTGTACCAAGGGGCAAGATCCTCATATTTGCAGCTACTTCACTCCTACCAGCCTTGATCTGTCAATGCTTGTGTCCCTACTTTCCTGTGCAGTATATCTACTACCAGATACAAATGACAAAATGAAAGAGATGGGGAGGTGATATTATACCGCAAGATAGCTCCGAGGGCAAGGGTGGCTGCTTGTGGAAGTTGACTTAATGTATGGGGGGGCAATGACAATCGCTCAGAGGAATCTGCTTTGTCCACATCATCATCTCTGAAAAGAGGCACCTGGTTGAGGACAACCACCACATGGTCTAGGAATGGGAGTGACAGGACTTTATGGTGTGCAACAGCCTGCTCAAACCACCACCCATCACCAATCTGGTCATCCATCCACTGGAAAAAGCTAGCACACATGAATCCAGCCATGATACAGGAGTCATTTCATGGGAAGCTCTAAAACACTGAGGAGCTTACAGAGCCAGACCTTTTCATCGGACACTAGATGGATCAACTATTTCCATATCAAGCTCTCACCAGGAAGGCTTCTTGTACTGGCCATGCTCCTCTTTGCTTGGTCCCCTCTCTCCTAGCAACATCCTTCTCCGCTGCTGTCAAAATTTCATCAAACACCACCTTTGCTTGGGCATGTTCTCCAAGAGAGCATATCTGTTGCCACCCACAAAGAGAGACTCACTTCAGCAGGGGGAAGGCACCCAGGGTGAAAGTACAATTTCACTCCACTAACATGAACGCTGCTCTTCTGCTTACATTATTGACAACAAGCCTCCAGAACTGCTAGCAAAGGCTTTTGTGATACTGAAGCAAATGGTGATACATTGTTGTGATACAGTGGATTGTCAAATCTATGCCTCACAGGATCATAAACTTTCCATTGTGTTTCCAAATCAATAGGTATGGGTTTTAGGGTTTAGCCCATATGAAAGGGACGTACTGCTTCCAGAACTTGTTGAGACATCACCCGGTCAGATAAGGACGCTGCTGCACCAAACAAAGCCTGTGTTATCCTGCAAATCCCCACCACACCTTCTTTGCCTCAGCCCCTTTCTCAGCTAAAAACCAGAAATGAAGAAAACAAAGTAAATTCTTGAAGACTAACAAGGGAAAACAAAAAAATTTACAAGGATTTCCATATACCTTGAAACATCTCCCTCACGTAACTCACTGCCCCGCTTGACAATGAGGTCAGTGATTGCAATAATGGATCCTCTGGCTGACTGAGAAACCTTGTCGCAAATGGCTGCACGGCATCCTCTTACTGCTGTCACAAGCTGAACATTCCAATATTTCAGATGTGACCTTTAAGAAAAAAACAGTCTTCCAGAAGTTGAGCTTCGAGGACCTCAAAGCCTTCAAGAATTGCTGCCAGTGTCAGCCCTATCTATGCAGGATGACCCACCAGCATAACATAACACCAGAATGCCAGAACACATTCATTACCCAAAAATAGAGATTGCAGAACACTCTTGCATACCTCCTCAGTTGTCAGCAGAATGCCAACCGAGTGTACAATATGCCTTAAGACCTCCAGCTCATCACCCGTTGCATCCTGCCATCATTTATAAACCTGTGAAGCTTACATATATTGTTCCCAAATTGCATGAAGAAAACGTGAAGGAAGAAGTTGCATTACAGGTTTACATAAAATGTACATCAGTTTAGGGTTCCATCCTTTAGAATCCCACATATATATACCCTGTCAACAGATTGCAAGCTGAGATAAGAGTTTCGTTAGAGCTTCCATATACCCAGTTGGTCACAGCAATGAGATCTTCTAGATCTGTAACAGCAGCATAAGATGCCTGCCTATTCAAAGAAGCCTCCGCCCCAACAGGCTTAGGGAGTAGTAATGAGATACTGAAGAACAAATCCAACACCTGATCAGGAACACGGACAACATCAGCAAAACATTCAATTGATGTGTCTACGAGACTGCGAATAGATATAGTTCCAAACTTCCAAATACAGGTCCATCAACAACAGGCTTCTTATTGCACAAATGGGTAACTGTTCAAATTAGAAACAAAAGAAAGAAAGAAACCCTAACTGACGTGTGCCCCAGAACTTGCAATATTCCCAGAATGAAGCATTTTAAATAGTACATAAACACAAATTTGGCAACATAACTCCTGTACACAAAATCTATTCGTAGTGCAATCACACAGGTCTCATGTCCAACACAAGGGAATGAGAAGCAGGATAAAGCAGCAGTCCACACTACCTGGGTAGAAACTTTCCTGATCTCTGCAGATATGTCTGCACACCTAGGGAGGTAAGCCATTGTTCGTTCTCCCAGTTTCAGACCTTCACGTGGTGGGAGAAGAGGTGGAGCTGCTCAATCACAAGAAAGCAGTTACGAGTTCAAATCAAGTGGAAGAAGCAGCATCTTCTCCACCACATTCAGTCAGGCAAACTTGCACAAAGATCAGCCCTTTCCTAGACAAGATCTAATGTCCATCTCCTAAGAGAGTTAAGGCAACGGGTTACCTGCTGAGCTGCTCTGACCACGCTCTGCAGTGGAGCGAAGGTGCAGACAGTTCCCAGTGCAGTTGAAAGGGCAGCTGCCAGCAGTACAAAGGGCTCGAAATTGTTTCAGCAGTGCTAACACTGTACAGCAAGCCCTCAACCTCTGGTACTCCACTGGTGAAGATACATATTGATCAAGGTTCTTCAACAGATGCTGAAGCTGGTCAGCCCTACTCTTTCCATCTTCTCCACTGTCATCATCCCACAGGGAAAAAAAACCCAGGGTTGAGGGTTTTAGGGTTTAGGCCACCCGTGCCATCTTGCTGTCTACTCTTATTGCCACCTTTACCCAAGTCTCAACCCAACATAATGAGCACATTTTGAACACACAAATATTGAGTTCTGACACTAATTTTCATGATTACCGTTATTGGGTTCCTGTTAAAATCACATTCATGAGCATTCTGAACCTGGAAACTTTGATACATTCCATACTTCCTGCTACTATGGCCCCCCATACTTCCTGAGAAAGGTCAAAGGATTCAGTTGTGTACCTGGTCAGCAGAACTGCAGTCAGTAATGTAGTTAAATTTGATATCAGTGAGTTGGTGACTCCAAGTGATTCAGGGGGCAAAGTGAAGAACCCGAGAGTAGCCTACCAAGCACCAAAAAAGTTCATAGTGGGTGGTGGTTTGTAAAGAGCAATTTTGTAACTTGTAACATGAAACAACACCCAATTGGGCACACTTCACATTTTGCCAGATCAACTATGTGAAACCCTAAACCCTAAATCCATAACACAGAAAGATCAGGACCTAGCATACAAACTACTTCTGACTCTGAAAGAAAACAATCACATTTCAACCATGACATGGTTTCCAGAAGTATCCTACTTGCAGGACACGGTCTCTTGTTGCTGTGGTCAACCTTGGCTCAACTGAAACCAAGGTGGTGCATGCATTCAGAGCCAGTTCCTGCACAACCAGACACCACTGGTTTAGGGTTGAGGGTTCAAGAAGCAAAACTTGAACATTTTGGTTTGACAGCAAATTACATAACAATGGGAGGGCATAGAAATGTGCTGCAATTTCTCCATTCAACTAAACCCCAAACAGAAGAAAAAAAAAAAAAACTTACAAGACACTATTTGTCAACATTTAGGGCATCTTTACGGATGTTGAGTCCTTCCTTACCTGGGTGTGCAATACCTCATAATCCAAAGATTTGGAAGTTGTTAAGACAAATCCTGCACCTTCATCAGCCATGAGAGCCATTGTGTAATCCAGCATAGTATCCCTCTTCTTTAAAGGGAAGCATGCTCCATTAGCTGCAGCCTTGATGACTGCTTGGCCTGACAAAATACCACAGAATAAGAAACAATTTGTAAGTCAAGATCCATTTTCTGAAGTACAGTATGAAAGGACATTATGACATGGTCCTATGTCATATCTATGAGTTTGTGAAGAACTCCACAACAACACTTCGAAGGTCACATGACATCAGTTCTGGTTCCAAACCTGGTTCCCAGTTTTATGAAAATTGGATATGATATTTTTGAAATTTTATAAAGAAATTTAAGAAAAGGACTAGAACTGGGGGCTAACCAAGTTTAACCAGCAGTTAACTGCCAGTTTTGGTCCAGGTTACCTGGAACTGGACCAGAATCGGGTCATACCAAGCTAAGTGTTCTTGTGATAAGATCTGGGAGCTTAATCTGCAGTGACTAGATCAAGGCATAGCTTTTGTACAGTTGGATTGTATGGCATGGTTTATGAACATAGGCTGAAAGTATGACCAATGTTGGGGCAGTTCTTGACTTTTATGAAGAACCTCTGGCTCCAGTTCTAAAAAATAATATGATGACACCCAAGAAGAATTTCACAGATAGTAATTGACTCAACATCTCTCCCATAAAAAGTAAAATGAAAGGGTTTAGGGTTTAGGGTTTAGGTTCAAAGTAAGTGAAACATTGCAACATAATAATTGAGGAGACCTAATGGGTGAGGTAGTATCAAACCTAACAGGTTAATAGCAGTAATAACAGCCTGTTTAGCTGCTGCAGATCTCACATTCAGAAGTCCAGACAGCATGTTTGTGCCCTGCATGCAACAATCAGATTGTAAGGAAAGGGAGCTAGCATCCTGATTGTAGTGCTTTGGCAAACACCCAATAATGAATTGCCTCTTCTTCGTTGCCTTTTGACTTACAGTGCCTACTCATCTGAAACCAAGGAAGAAAGTTTCCTCTTGAAACTGTAGACAGAAGGGTTCCTGAAAAGATGATGATCAGAGACACCATTGTTGCAACCACAGATGAGAAAAAATAAAGAACAATATGTGGAATAAACATTCTTACCACAAGTGTTTCAATCCGAGCTTCTATTGCTGTTGAGGGTGCATATGATGCTGCATAACCATACATCAAGGCTAAGCCAGCACACACATCATCTACCTCCGTTGTGTTACCCTGTGCAAAGATTACTGCCAGCAGTCTGCCAAACACAGATTTACTTGTCACCAAGTTCTTTAGCCAGCAGCAAAGCAGTTTAGGGTTTTAGGGTTTTTATGGTTTTAGCCACAGGTAGCTAATTGGTCACCGACAACTAGCACTTCAGATACCACTACCAATAGTTAAGAACAATTGACTATGCAGTACTTGGAGCCCACATACCTGCGAAGTCCTTTCTGGCTTTGGCTCTCCAGTACTCTTCTTAACTTCTCCAGAACAGTGTCAAGATGTGCAGCAGCTACCTGAAGGTACAACTTTTGTCATCAATTGAACTCTGCTTCACCACTTGTCCCTCGAATCCATACATGGAAGTGAACTACATGGCCATTGGACCTATCGATGTTAACTCAAGGGAAAATGTGCAGTCTTTTACTAAAGTCAAAAATGGGTTTAGGGTTTAGGATGTGAGCAGAGCTGAAATACCAGGCCCATGCCCTTGGCAAGACCAAGTCGATTCGTCTCATCTCCAATGTTGGCATGCTTGTACATCAAAGCAATCTTTTGTTGCACATAACGTTTGTCATCTACTTTCTGCAGTAGCATTCCCAGGCATCTGACAGGGCACTTTTCCATCTATCAGTCAGCAACCCAACATGCCAGTTACAGAAAAAGGAAAAGAAAAAACAGAGGCAGCAGCACACCCATCACTGTCTTGCAGACAGATCACAGAACCAGAAAGAAAAAAAAGGATTGATTTAGGGTTTAGGGTTTAGGACCCATTACAGCAGTGGCAGCTTCATAAATTCTTCTTATTCATTTTGTTAAGCAACTTTAGACTTTGACAGCACACGGAAGTTACATGACCAAAAATATAAATTGTAAGTGGTGAGAAGCTTGCACCCACCCACCTGTGTAGCATTGCAGAATGCTGATGGTCTCCCACATACAAGTCATACTGCATACTGAGAGCATTCCCAAGCCTAATTGTCCATTCTGGGCTTTGTATAACATCAAGTGACTCTGATAATAGCTGCAAAAACGTGTGCCACAAGAGAAAAAACTATAATTTGGCAGGAAAGCCCACATGCATAGTTTCAATAGTTGCACAGCAAAATTGTGTCTGAAATTCAATGATATCTTAGCATCTCCAGTGGTGCTCAGTATTTGACCCTGCAAAAAGATTTCTCACATCCAAGCTTAGTTATTTACTTTTTTCCAACCTCACCCACAAAACCAAAACTGGGGCTGCAAATAGCTGGGAGACTACTAATAGCAAACCACTTGGGCCAATTCAAAACAGAGAGCAGCAGTCAGTTCATATTTATTATAGTCTTCTCTGGTAGGTGTTAGGCATTGCTGTGCCTTTTACCAGCCTAAGCAAACTGTGCAAAAATGGTGGGCCAAAACCATTTTGCCGAGCCAACAAGAATGTCTTGACTGTTCTTCATCCAAATTGAATTTGCAGGGTCACATACTGAGCACTGGTGGAGTTGCTCTTACACTCAGAAGTTCATAGAAAGACCCTAGAGCTACACAAGGAAATTCACAGATGCTTTGAACCAATTCAGCTGCAAAAACCCACAAGAACCAGCCCATCTTCGTGCCCTTTCTACAAATCCCAGGGAGTATATGCAAGTGGGTTTCTCTCTGTGGAAGTAATGATTCTCCTCCTTATGCTTACATGTATAATCATGTCTTCCCATGTTGTCTGTTGCCAGGAGTCTCCCTTCATATCGTCAGAGTCACTGATATATGCTTTCAGTTTGGGAATCTATAGCTTGCCATCAAAATCAATCAATCAAGATAACAGCAGGTTTTCTTCAAATCCAGAACAGCATGTCTTTCAGGAGGCAAAAAAAAAACACACACATCCTAATTTCCCTGGGAATCAATAGGGGAAAAACCTCCCCAAGTCTTACAAAAGCTCTTGAATATAATAACCAGTAGCACTAGATAGATCAAAGCCCCACATTGTCAAGAAAAGTAGAGGCTTTTTTATTTCCTTTGCTCAAACCTGAGTATAATGCCAACATGCACATACTTACCTCATCCTCCCAGACAAGCACAACTGCTTTTGGAAATAGTGGTCCTAAATAGTAGAGGACCTGCAACAAAAACATTGGGGTCAGAATGACAGGTACAGAACTGCTGTTGTGTCCACTTCTTCATACACCACACTTCACTAGTACCAAATTTAAAACACAGGACCTTTAAAGTGGCAACTCCAGGGCTCCAACTGAGTGAGAGATTGGAAGTTCCTAGTTCATTATTCACCACCTAGGGTTTAGGGTTCAGGGTATGAGTATGTATACTGTCAATATACGAGATGCCAGTTGTTCTCTTGCCATTGGGTCTTGTAACAGCACTAGAAAACGGGCAAGAATTTCCTGCCAGCCAGGAGACAGGTTCCATTCAGAGAGTAGTTGTTTGATCCACAAGATAGAGATGTCAATCTTTTCACTGCATAATCCGATGTTCCACAGCAAGAGCAGCAATAGAATATGGATTCACTACTGGGAAGACACCAAAAGCAGGCAACACTACTGAGGAGGCAAGAAGGGTACTTCTCATAAGTTGTGCCCCAAATAGCTATGAGAAGGGTTTAGGGTTAGGGGTTAGAGTAGACCCTAAAAACATACCTCTGGACCTGGAATATCAGTATACAAACTATAGTCTATGGAGACTGTTTCCCCTCGAGCAAGTTTTCTCCTTGATAGCTCTGATATACATTTACAAACCTGAAACCCAATTCAAAGCAGTCAAGCAAGGGCTAAAATAAGATCACAAACAAAGCTTTTGGATGTTTCTAATGAACCTCCTCAGATGCATTACCAACAGAAGCTCAACTCCAGCTTTCAAATAAGGAAATTCCAGTTTGTTATTTTAGATTGACTTTTTACCGTAGCAACTGCCCCAGTGTATTGCACTAGAATCAGCATCTTCAGTAGAAAAGGCCACAGCACAACCTGCAGTCAGTAGCCTCATTGCTGTAAGATATTGCAAGAAAAGAACATTATTACACCCAACTTCCCTGCAACGCACTTCTGTGATGGACACAAAAGACATGAGCAACAGACACAAAATACAACATACCAGATCCTTGAGCATTTGCTTAGCTCCATAGGAACAATTCAATCCCACACATATTTGTTAGTACCTGATCAACACTGATCTATTCCAAAAGAAAAAGCTATCTCACCTCCATGTCTGTGACTGTGCCTGCAAGCAGGAGCAAACTTTTTTCACTAACTGCCCGTAACTCTGATGGAGATACAGCCCCTACATTGAGCTGTTACAGCAAATAAAACATCCATCAGTTATACCCATACTGGTAGAAAAACTTGAATCAGCTCCTCGATTTCAATAAGGTAAAACCACTTCCACTGTCACCAGGTCAAAACCAAAAAAAAAAAAACCCTAAACAAACCAACAATAGCAACATTTGCAGAATATCCTCCCAAATACCTCAGTCCTATTTGGACTTGCTAGTAGTACACCCATAGCTTTTTCAATTGCGGCATGCTCTGCTTGAACACGCACAACTTCAGCATCTGAGATTGAACACTGCTGTATGAGGAACTCAACATATGCTTCTCCAGTCTCCTTCTCAAAAACACCATCTGATGCCATTGATACAATAAGCTGACAACATTACCAGAAATCAACAGTGAGCACAAAGTGTCTAAAAACACAAGACTGGACAAACAAAATGTTTAAGTACTCACAAAGTTCTTTTCCCTGTACTTTGTTGGCTGTCAAAGCCAATCTACAAAGGGTGTTGAGCTCTTTTGATCTAATTTAAGACTGAAGACACCAAGAGCAACTCCATCAGTGCTCAGTATGTGCCCTACAAATTAAAACTGGATGAAGAAAAGTCAAAACATGCTGGTTTGGCTCAACAAAATGGTTTTGGCCCAGCATTTTGGCATAATTTGCTGAGGCTGGAAAAAAGCACAGCCAAGCTTAACACCAGCTGTTGATTGGTTAAATGGTTTGATTGGTCCAGGTGGCTTGCTAGTAGTAGTCTCTCACCTATTTGCAGTCCCAGTTTTAGTTTTACGGGTGGGATTAGAAAAAAGTATATAAATAAACTTGGATGTGAGAAATATTTTGCAGGGTCATAAACTGAGCACCACTGGAGATGCTCTAACATCATAAGGTGTCATTAGCTTTGATAATGAACAACTGGGTCATCTCAACCCATAGCAGTTCATCTAAATGCAATCAACTAAAGAACCCCCAATGTTCATGACAATGCAGTAGGTGTACCTCCGCAACAGCTTTTCTGGTCTTTAGGTCCTTCTCTTGAAGTTGATCTCTTACAGCTTCAGCAAGCTCAGCCTTCCTCAAGTTCCAAGCAGCTGACAACCTAGTGGCACAAAATGCAAAGACATCATCATCAGCATATGGGTGGAATAATACAGTGTCATCCCAGAATAAGTTATCAACATTGCAGCAATTACACCTGGCTAGCTAGTATTCAGTGTTAAGGGTTTAGGGTTTAGGATCATATATCATCAAAACACCTTGTTAAAAGATGCTTGACCACTGAGAATGCTCCCAATCGTATTGAATCTTCTCTCATCCCTAGTCTCTGGAACATGCCGAAAGAAATTCAGAAGTGCCTCCCTCCACAACAGAACCTGCTTGTACAGCAAAAGCACACCGCCAAAGCACCTCTTCCTCGGGGGTTGATGGATGGATTATGAAATAAGAACTAAAATTTGCAAAATATGTTGTTGGGTCATCCAGATCACAATATCTTTCATAAGACTAGAGAAATCTCCATTCTCATGATGAAGAAAAAACCCACAGCAAGGTTAACACTTCAAGAAGCCACAGAAAGATCCAAACTAGGAAAGACAAAAACAAACAAAAAACAGAAAAACAAAAAACAGGAGTATGAACAAAAGTGCCCAGTTGATCACCCAGTTTCTTTCCTAGTCAATATATATGACCCATCATGCACAAACTACCTAGTTTAGGGTTTAGGGTTTACTGCCTAGGTTTATTGTTTAGGTAGGTAATGCATGCATGCAGGAGAAAGGAAAAAGGGTTCCATTACATGTAATAGGTAAGTAAAAGTATCCTCTGGGTAAACTACTCCGATTGTGACAAAGCAGTGGAGCACCTCGTTATAACTCTGCAAAGGTAAAATCAAAAGAATGTAAAAAAAACCCTTTGAAGCTTGCATAAAATGATGACCTGGTAGACAAACAAGGGTAATGTGTAAATCACTGGAGGAACAGGCAGAAGGTGAAAGAATCTGGTTCCACCAATTGGCACCCATTCAAGTTGCACTAACTTTTTTCCAATTGCAACTACAGATTTTACCTTCAGGTATGAACTCAACTCATCTCCACTGCCATTGCTTGCAGAGAAGTAGGCCCTTGGAAGAAGCAAATGCAACACAGGAATTAAGGCCTGCACCATAGGTACATTCCACCACACAAAGAAAAAATTCCTTGAAAAATCAGGATGGAGACAAATGTGAATTCATATGGCTGCACATATGAGCGAGACTGGAACAGGCTGCTTTAAGAGATTACATCCAATCACACAATAGGAGAGGAGCTGCGTGTGGAGCATGTTATCCAGAAACTCAAGACTTAGAGGGACACAATCAATCACATGATAAGTCTTGAGTGATCAGTCTCATGTGATTGTGTCCCTCATTTTGACAATCACATGAGGAGGAATCATCTACCTGAAAGTCAACTAATGGTGCACTGTATTTGATAAGAACTGCACTAAGAACCATGTGCAAGCTATGCGTTACTGGCAGTGGATCCTCTTCCTCTTTCCTGCACCTGTAAAGGAGGCAATATAACAGTAATCAAATATCCACATGATATACAGTTCAGGTCCACCAGTGTTGTTGTGACTATCGAAGAAGCACTAGAAGTAGTAGTCCCTACAAACTACCCAAGAATATGCACACAGAGACTCATGGATAGCAGCAGTACTGGCCCCAACTTACACTGCTAATATGGCTGGAAGTAGCCTAGGCAGTGCAGATGTGAGTTGTGGTTTGCTGATCAGACCCACCAGTTGGCCCAGTGCCTCTGCTGTTGCCAAGCGCACCTACTCTTCAAAACACAAGCAATGAACACTTAGTCAATTAAGAGTCAGTCTCCCAACTTCTGACACAATGTCATTCTGAGTGTCTTCTTCTTCCACTTGCAGGTGAACAGAATGTCTTCTTTATATCACCTTCCGGTCACGAGAAGCCACCCATGAACTGAGGAAAAGATCAAATGCTGAATGAAGCATTGCTCTGCAACACATACAACCCAGAAAACAGAAGATTGGCACAGATACTTCAAGAATTCCAGTTAAAAAGAATTGGGTAGTGATTGAAGTGTCCCAGACAATGAAAAAATGCCCATATCTTGAGACCCATGTCCCATGGGTTATGAAGTTTCACAAGATTTTTCCTAGAGAGGAAGTGGCTGCTCTTCTTACTGCATGTCCCCACCAAGAAGAGAAGGTGATTGTGTTGCTTCTTGAAATTGAGATATAGCTTCACACCAGGATGTGATAGCTGCATAAAAGGCATATATTACGGTCAAGAAACTTAGAACCTTGTATGGCACAAACCACAAAGGGATGCATGCATTGTGGACTGAAGATTACTCGACTAAAATGAGACAAATGACAGATTGATCATCAGACTGAAATGATAAAAGAAAATTTGCAGCAGACTACTACCATTTGCATAGATGCTCCTCTGGGAATCCTTCACACCACCCAAGATGGGTAGTGCACGTGAGAGAACAATCTTCAACCGTGGGGCAAACTGCAAGGCTTTATTTTTTAATCACCCACCAAAAAAGCAATGATATCAACAAGAATATATGCCATAGCTGCACAAAAATGACACATGAAGATGCAGAAAAAAAGGATTCTCATCTTCCAATAGAAAAAAGGGTGGGGGATTATATCTGCAAGAGGCACATGTCACTCAAATACAGATGTTCTTTCTACATCACTGTTCGACCTGTCCAAAATTGCTGCTCACAACCCCCAAGTTCACAAAGGTGAGCACATACCATATAATGTTGCAAATTCAGCGAGTGTTTGAACTAGCACTGTAACAGGTACTGTGGTCCCAGGCAGTTGATTGAAAATTTCCTCCATCATCTGTGGGGCGCATGAGTGAAGGAAGGTGGAGAGTGTCATTGTAGATTTCTGAATCTCATGTGCCAAATGTCCAAATATTGCCAGCCAGCAGCCATGAAAAAAAATCAACATTGACTCTCAACTCCTATCACAGTGCATTGACACAACAATCATAAGTGCAATGTAATCATACCATGTCTGGAAGTCGAGACCCCAGTGCAACAATCAGACTTGAAGCAGAATGCTGCCACTCAGAGTTCAGATCCTGGAGAACAAGAAGCAAAAATTTAGCGAGTACAGATCACAGCGTTTTACACATTCCTGAGTATATCAATCAAACAGCAGTAGTAGAGTTGCAATTGTTTTGTGGATTTTGTGACAATTCTTTGTGTCAATAGATAGATTTCCAACATTTCCGAACCTTGATCATGGTCAACTCAGCCATTGCAACCTTTGCAACTTTGCGCATTAAACTTGGATCCACCTCTTCTTCACTCATTTCCCGGACTGTGTGGGCCATTATGAGAAGAAGACCTGCTCGATGGCTGCCTGGCTGCCCACTCCGCTGTGGCATGATGGCACAAAGCATTTAGCCTCCAAAAGGGGGGTCTGAAATTGCTACTTAAGACTGCTCAGAAAATCCAGTCACAACAACAAGTCTGTGTGCATGTCACCAAGATGATAGGCATCACTGCAATAGTAGCACGAGTGGACATCATAACACAAAAAAAAACATAATGCCAAAACAGCTGACAGAAAAATAAAATACGAATAAAATCACAGCAGCACTGTCAACAAAAAAAAATTGCTACATTCTTCACTCTGACCCAAGGACAGATCATCAATCTTCAAAGCTTGCTCTTGAGAAGCCAACATTATTACCTTTTTGCCAGCTCGGAGACTTGTTGCACAGCACTCAAGTACAGTTACAGCATTCCTGCCATTCATCCACAATTAGACTAGACCCATTAGATATTTCCTTGAGGAACAAACAAACCCATAGGTCCATCCTATGAGCCATCTAAATTGCATGCCCTAGAGAAGACCCAAGCATTGCTTGTCTAATATTATGAACTTTGGCAGGACATGGGAGGAGGATCTGCAAAAAGAAGACAGAGCTCAAATTGCCTTGTTGTTTGAGTAGTTAGAAAAGAACAGGGATTTTCAGAAGTTGGGGTAGGTAACATACTGCTGGGCATTGTTGCGCAAGGCAGCTGCTGCAGCCTCTTGAACTGCCAGTGAGCTATCCCCAACTGCTGCAACAAGCACTTGAATAACTGCTGCAGAGGATTCCCATTTCATCTTCTTCATCAGATACAGAACAATGTATGTATGTGTTCACAAATTCACAAATGCTTGAATCGATTAAATTGATCAATTAAGCAATCAATTGCTTATTGAATCAATCACCCAGTAAGTAAAAACTACACTGCAATGCAATCAGTAGGTTTCCTGAAAGCCCACCATTTTCAAAAAACCCATCTTCACAAAAATCCACCTTCATCACAAAAAACAAAAACCTGAAATAATTTCTCAATTCTACACCCCAAATGCTTAAAAGTCATCACAAAAGCGGAGAAATTACTACTAACCCTAACCCTCTTTTTCTTTGCACAATTTAGACATGGAAAAAGGGGAAGGAAAAAAGCAGCGACAAAAAAATTTACCAGTGCGAGGAGACACTGATGAGGAGGAGGTCCCATCGCTGCTGGCCATGATCATCCGCAGCACATCTGAGCTCTTCACGGAAAAGTTGTTCGACAAATTTTTGAGGATTCTTAGCCTAAAAGAAGAAGAAAAAGAATACCACCCCGAATGCCTGCCTGTCTGCCTGCCTGCCTGCCTGCCTGCAAGGTGCCAGAAACCAAACCCTCCTGCAGGCTGAGAAGCTTGCTTCTCTTACGTAAGAGAAGCTAAGAAATCCATTTGTTGGGTAGATACAAAACAGATCGCAGTAGATGGACGCGCGAGTGAGAAATCTCCAATTCTTCTTCTTCTTCTTCTCTCTCGATCGATCTGCTCTGCTCTGCTGACATCTTCACTCGCACGAGTCAGCATTCCAGCGCGCGAACTTCTTCGAGTTTCCCGAGATCGGGGATCCCGCAAAACCCTAACCCTAATCCTTGAGGGCCCACTTCCAAGGGCTCCCGCGTTCGAATCCGGATGGCGGAATTGGGGATCAGGTCAAATGCAGGTTTGGGGGAACTGGGGATGGGCAAAAGGGGTACTTTCTTTAGGGAAATTTTTTGGGGGTTGAAAATTTTTGGGTTTTTAGGGGGCCACTTTTACTGGTGTGTTTATTTTAGCCTTTGAAAAAAAAAATAGGGGGTGTGACATTCTTCCATTGGGTTTTTTTTTTTTGCCTGGCTAAATTTAGCCAATTGGGTTTTCTTTTTTTTCAAAATGGTTAGAGATTTGTGTTTTTGGGTTTTCTAGTTGCCAAATTATGCCATTTTATTTTATTTTAAATCGCCAGATTTCTCTATTGGAGGATCAGGTCAAATGGGGATTTTGGGGGGGAGGGAGGGAAATTGGGGTGGTTTGTGGAATTTTTTGGGTCTGAATTTTGGGTTTTTAGATGCAATTTACTGGAGTGTTTTTTTGGCCTTTGAAAAAAAGGCTATTGGTTTTTTTTTCTTGCTAAATTTAGCCATTTGGATTGTTTTCAAAATGGTTAAACTTCTTTTTCTTTTTCTTCTTCTTTTCTTTTCTTTTCTTTTCTTTTTGTTATCTAGTTCTCATATTTGGCCAGATTTTTCAGAAAAATTGCCAGATTTCTGTATTGAGTGGGTTCTAGTTTGTAGCCAATTTTTTAAAGGATGCTTCAATTTTTTTTATTTTCATATCCTACCTTTAGCCAAATTTGGCTAAATTTTCTTATGGATGATCTCCACTTCAACTACATCATGAAATTAAAAAAATAAAACTAATAAAATTTACAGGCACAAATGCTTGTCCTTGGCATTATAGTCTATCTCACACCCAATTTTGGGTATGTATAACAAATTTTTATTTTCAATTGGGTGAAAATTTTATAAAATTTAGGGGAACATGTATGTGTGCATGTGAATGGTTAGCCACATACATACCTGAAAAAGGAATACTAAAAAATGGACCCTTGGTGACGATTCTTATTATCTTATTATAGTAAACCCCTTTATAATCATGCCCATTTTAGTCACATTCTTGTTTGTATCACATATGTTTTGGTAATCATTTGTTTTTAAGTAAGAAACACCATTTTTTAGAATCACTATGGCACTTGATAGTAGCACAAAATATTTGTAAAGCTTTTTTAAAAATGTGACTAAAATGAGAGGAAATCGAGGCCAAAGTAAATTGTAATTCCCTTTGACAATTTATGTTCAAGTTGTACAAACTAACAACAATGAATCCAATTGAAAACTAAAACAAAACCAATAACTTTCTAGTGTAGACAAGCAAAAGATATATGAACTTGTCAAGAAAGCAAAAAATCTTAATTAAAAAAATCTAGTTGACACGATACATAAGCTAATAGTTAAGAATATCAGATTCAATGTAAATCATCACATTAAAACAAGGAGAAATCACAACTTTTTTCAAGTTTAATAATGCAAAGTAAAGCTTATAATAACCCATGTAAGAAATTTAAACAATTGACATCTTTATTCTAGCATAAAAGGTTATTTTGTAAGGGCTTTTTTTTCCCCTATAATCAGAAGCTTGTAAAGGTTTATATGGAATGTGATTATACTCATTTAAAATCACAATTCATTAGTGTCAAAAAAAAAGTGGCCACCAAGGGCATGATTATAAATGGGGTTCATTGTAGAACCTTTTTAGGTTTGGCACTTAAGTGCATGATAATTATTTTATTTTCAAAATCAATTTTAGCAATGATTTTTTTTGTGAAAAATTCAGCAAATTATTATTTAATTTTTTAAATACACAACAATGATGTAAAACCATGTTAGTATATTTACATATTTATTTTTGTAACACATATTTTTAAAAATTTTGAATTTGCGGATTTTTGTTTCCTTGATTTAAATTTGTTAAATTTTTTATTCTTAATATTGTGTATTCATTTTGGAAAGAACTTTGGACTACACAATTGGCAAAAGCCAGCCGATTATGGGAAAAAGTCGAGCCGCGTGAATGGTGAGATTTTTTTTTGTAACTCGCCTGTTCAAGCCATGTTATGGGACATAACCAATGATTCAACGGATGAGATTTCACTCACCCATAATTGATGACTATGTCATTGTTTGGGATGAATGTCATTGTCATTTGTTGCCATAACCTTCCTACGCTTGTCTAACTGACCTAATATGCAATGGATATGGGTTGTAACTTGTGACCTCTTTCCCAACGAGGTGACACCATGTCACCAATTTCTATTGAGGAATTGGTTATGTTTCAAAACATGTGGTGAAGAGGAGGAGTAAAAGGTGAAAAAAATACCATAGGGTTTTTGTGCTATTTTTAGTTTACTTTTAATGTACATGCATTTGAGAGTTGAAATGGGGATGGAAAAAATGTAACAAAGTTTGTTCCTTGGTCTATTAAAGACTACCACAAGTGTAGAATGAGTGCAAGGCTTTATTCAAGACTATCACAAGTGTAAAATAAGAGAAAACTTTGCAAAAAGAAGTTGAGTAGTTCAACAAGAATGCCAATCAAACATAAGGATCAACGCAAAAAAGTGTACAAAGACACCATGTTGGGTGACCAAGAAAATTTGTAACAACTTTACAAATATAGATCAAACAAGAGAAAGGTGAAAAAGAATGTGTAAAGAACCAAGATGAAAGTGAGTTTCTTAACATCAAAAATCAAAAGGAAAATATGAGTCAATTTCTAATGTTGTTCATTATTTGTGAACTACTTACCAAAACCCGAAAGTTGCAAGTCCATCTAAAAAGCTAACCAGAAGTAACTTGTGGATTTGGTTTACACCAAAAGAGAGAACTCAAGCCAAATTATCTTCGAGCAACCCAACAAAACATAGTTATATAAGAAAATAGGTATCCATTTGTAGTTTAAAATATTACCATATCAATTTTGTTTCTTGTCTTCCACCCTTAACACCTAAATGGATACCCACATGAATAGGTTGTATTCATATGTACAACCCACAAATGTTTACCATTTTCAAATGAAGGAAAAATGAAATTCATAAACTCAAGTTGGATTTTACATTTAATAAAATCATTGGTCGATCAATGTTAGAGAAAATGAAAGATGTTTTCCATAAGATCTTGTTACTGTACTTATATAATTATATTTAAATAAGCCCCCATTTCCCCATACAAACCACAACACTAGGTCCACAAATTCACAAATTCAATCAAAGGAATGGTTGGAAAAAATCATAATCTTCATCCCCCCACATAAACCACACCTAGTCCATGTAATTTGTTTTTAAAAGTCATAAAAAGAAATCATAAACCCTATTTCTCTTCACAAACCACAACACAATTATGAAAAAGCCGACCATTATATCCAAACTTTCATTGCCACTCACAATTCATATCATCAATTAATCATAAGTCAATCATTTTTGTATGAAAAAAAGCAAGGCATGTATCATTGAACTCCCATGTTGGATGCAATAAATGACTACAACAAAAATGCAACAAAGTAGGAAATTTTCAAAAACCTTGAAATTTTTTAAAATTTTGACATCGATGAAAACTAATTTTTAAAGTTTTTAGTGTGAAGGCCACATAAAAATTTAAAATTTTGGCACTTGAAAAAATAATTTAATTATTATTGAACCATATAAAAATATTATAATAATGTTGCATGTGCTAGTGAACACAAATATTGAATGAATTTTGAAAGGGCAAATGCATGGTACACCTTTTTAAGCCTAAGTCTAGGGTTTTTGTCAATTTTGTAAGGTATGTGAATTGGTAATTGTCCATAGTAGGATTTAACCAAATTTTGCTATAGGTTAAAAAAGAAAATATAATTCTTTTGGACCCCATTATTTATTGGCAACATGTTAAAACTTATCATATACCTTTCATGATTTCAATTTTTTGCTTCAAAATATGGAGATTTTGGGTTTTGTAATTTAAAATCTTATGTATGAGTGATAATCCTTTTTTTCTCACCAAAAAATCTTCACATTTTTTTGTTTAAATATCAAATCTAATTTTTATTAGATTAAAAAAATTGATTGTTATTGAACTAAAATGACATAAATTATTCAATATTCAATATTTTTTGCATCATAGGTTTTTTAATTATGAAAAACACCTCCATGAAACCTCCATGAAATCATACTAATTAAGGGTTTTCCCATAGTACAAATGGCACCTTCAAATTTTCTTTAAAATTTTGATTTTGATTTCATTCATTTTTCAATCACAATATTGTTCAATATTTCATAATTCATACCCCTTACATTTAAACATTACAAAATCATTAGTGCACCCCTATTCATTCAAGTTTTCCAAAGGTACAAAAACATAATGAGGGGGGTTGGGCTATAAGCTAAAAAATATACATTATTAGAAAAACAAAACAAATGATGGCTCGCCATATATGTAATATAAAAACTAGTTATCGTGTGGTAAATTGGGACCACAATTAGAGAAAAAAAAATTAAATTAATTGATGTACATTGTGTGTTGTAAAAAAAACACATATTACATTTTTAATTTCAATATAACATGTGACCATGTTAATGAATATTTAAGATTGTCACTTTTTGTTATCACACACATGATCACAAATGATTTCAACATGTCAATGTATGTTACAAAATTTTGAAGTATGATGAAAACATACGTGCATTTGAAAATGTAGCATATTTACACATTATTTTTTTAGTGTCACTTACATTATTATAGATGTTTCAACATTTAGTCTCATTTACTATGATTTTAACATTCAATTCCATTTGTATATTCATAGACAATTTTAATATGCAAATGCATGTAATCAAACTTGGAGGTATGATGAATATATTTGGAGGCATTTGAAAATGTAATACATTTGGAAATGTCAATTTGTCAACACAAATGGCTTGAAAACAAATCTATATTTAAACATATGATCCATCTTTTGATGATACGACATTAGTCAAATTATTGTTAATGAAAGTAAATCAACAAGATGGAAGTGGATTAAAAAAGGAAGCAACATCAAAATCCATACTTATAAAAGTGGAAGCACTTTGGTAATAGTTATAAAAACCATCAAATTTCAAATTAATTGAATGTTTCCTTTAATGGGGCCTTATAAACTTCAAAACACAAAGATGGTATAATTATGTCCAATTACTTCAAGCCTATCATACAACAACATCCAAATATTCTCAATACATTTTAATTCTAAATATTTTATTATTAACATTATTTATGACATGAAAAATATATTACATTGGGACATTATTGAAGTTGGTGTTATATAAAGAAAAATATCCATTGTGGGGCTTGTAGGAAATTTGGTGTGGAGTTTTAGAAAATAAATTATTTTTCTTTAGAAAAATATTTCTTTATTTGAAATTCTAGATTCAAAATATTTGTTATTACCATCCAATGTCGCAACCCTAGCCTTCAGGTTGCGACAAAAGTAAAAGCTTGCAAATGTGCGAGCCAAGAGTGAAGCCCAGGAATCACATTTCATGCTCCCGGGAATGTAAGAGACTATGAAGGAATGACCCTCCACATTCCCAAGTGAGCTCCCATTTTGGGAATTAAAGTTTCAATGGACTCCCAAACCTTCAGAAGGTGATTACAAGGGTCAAAACTCATTGGATTAAAAAGTTCCTTATATAATTGAAAAGTTCTTGAGACATAAATGTCTAAAATGGGCTCGCATGATCCATTTAGATACTTAAAACATAAGTTATGGCCAAAAGAAAGGTCAGGACTCAAATTGTCAATTTGACTCATGACCACTAAAAGTCAATAATCGCATGCAAGTGGCTGCGTGCAAGTGGCGTGCCACAAATATTTGGAAAGCTCTGGACAAGGGCTACAACTTTACCTTAGACCTCACCTAATCAAAGGTTTTCACAAGAAGTTATGGACCTTCAAAGTTACGGGGGTCCCCATTTCAGGACTCCCAAGCTTGGGAGTCTTGGGACAAAATGACGTTTGGGTGCAGGGCCCATGGTTAAGCATAGAGAATATTATAATAGGGAAGATTGTGGCTTCCCACAAGTCCGGGCCGTGGTGAGTTTTGAGAATTTGTGTTTACTTGTGACTCGTTCGTGCACCAAAAGTGCTCCAATTATGCACTAACCAACTTGTTTGGTTTGTGCATTTCTGTGTGAATAATTAACCCGCTTGTCATTCGTCTTAGTCCTCATCCCAGAGCTCACGCATGCCCCTCTACCCTCAAAGTGTTGCAAGCCAAAAAGCATACCCCAACTCTTGATCCCTTTGTTGTTTTCACCTTTGACCTCAGAGTTGAGTCTATCAAGGAGCTTGGGGGTGTGTCATCCAAGGTATGTCATGATTACAAAATACATGCACACCAACAAATATTTTTAAAATCCAAGTGTGCAAATGAAAACAATAACCAAATTACCTTCTAGGTGTGAAAAGGTCCATTACATGAATAGTAGATAAGAAGTCAAATTTTAATTTAATCTCACAACCTATTGTATCTTAGCTATTGTAATCTTGGGACGACCATATTGTTACCTTCTAAGTTGTTTTTGGGAACTCTAACATAATTGATCCAATCATAATCAACGAGTTCATGCATGAATCTTTTCATCTTTTTAACATCCATGCACACAAATTAACAACATTTAATAGAAATGTTTTTTAATGTACTTTCAACACAATCCATCTTGATCACCAATCCTTCACAACCATTTGGAACCTCAACACTAAGGTAGCATACAGAGAGAATAAATTATGTAATGCACATCATTACCTTCCATGACCCCAAACTCCTATTCATGTTCAAATTTTTCATAAAACCCATAAGGAAGTAGCACCTTATTTACACTTAACACACCAACATGATGTCAACCCAAATAATCAAAGGTGTCAAAAAAATCATTGGGTGTAAAAAAATTGCACTAGCTTGTGAATAATTTGAAAGTGGTTTGGAAAAAACATTGGTATTGGATGTGGTGAGTATGTACTAAGTGCAAAAATTAAGTAGGAACTACCATCCAACAATGAACTAGAGATATGAATGCATGAAAATATGGACAATTAAGTGAAGGTGAAAGGATAAAATACAAAAGAAGTTTTTTAATGCAATAAAACATAACCTAGATGTAAATGTATATGATGATGATGTTGATTTCCTCATATGTGTGGAATGGGAGTTGGGGCTATTGCAATTAGTGCATGAATGTGAGTAGGTGCATGGGCTATGACTTTAGATTCATGAACATGAGTTGTTGATGCGACTTTTACTATATGGATGGGATTAGGTCATTTCCTTCACTGTGTTTTATTATGTTTGGAATTAATGAAGAAGGTATTTGACATTAATCCCATGCCTATTATGCTATAAATGCTTTTGGTTTTAAAAGTGGTGTAGTTAATAAGAAAACCAATTTGGATCATCAAATAATGGGTCCCCAAATCCATTCATAGTTAGGATACCCAAAAAAGGAAAATTGGCTCCATGACTTTTTAAAGGTTATTTTCTACAAATAACATTTACATGAATCAAATATAAGTAAGAAAATTTGAATAGTCCAAAATAAAATAATTCATGCAATCCTAATGGTGATCTTTCACATAGTTGTGCATGAATATTTTGGTTTACAAGTAGAAACATAAAAAATGCCAAAATGGGTTTTAAAAATAAACTAAACATGTTTTTTGCTTGATTATTTCCTACACATGACTTGCATTTATAGTTAAGTTTTTTGAACCTACTAAGTAAAAAATTAACCAAATGATTTAATAATATAATCATTTCCCTTATAACCCTTTATTTCAAAATTTTAAAACTTTGAAATTTTTGTATGATTTTTTTTCCATCAAATTGACCTAATGAACATGTAGTTGCATAAAGGGAAACATGGGTTTCCTTCACAAAATTTAAAAAATCAATTGGATCATTTTATGCATTCCTTTTGCATTAATTCATAAAAATTGTAATATGGACAATTGACCATAAATCGATCAAGGACTTCACAACACCAAAAGGTGGTTTTTATGACTAGGACATGTTGTGAATAATGTCCAAACATAGTCATGAATCATATGTGGTATTTAATCACTATCATCTTAATGACTATAGTTAAAATTATGACTACATGACTATACATATGATTATAATTAGGACTAAAAATAATTATGATTAAGAATATGACTACATACTTAATGTATTCATATTGAAACAATATTTGAATTTGAAATAGTATAACCAAATTCAATTGAAATGGACAAACAAATGTTTAAGTAATCTAATTTAGTTTAACATAATCTAGATTGACATATTTTAACACAATTTAACTTACTTTAGCTTAATGTAACATAAATAACATAGTTTAATTTAATTTAACCTATTGTAGCCCAATTTAACATAATTTAATATAATTTAAACTAATTTATCTTAGTTTAAATATTTTAGTTTTAACTTGACAAAATATTAGTAATTTAATTTAGCATGGTTTAGCCAATTTTAGCTAATTTTTAAAAAACCAAATTGAAATAAATTTAACCAAAATTAACCTTGGTTTAACCATGTTTTGCTAATTTTATTCAAGTTCAATCTGAATAACCATGTTTAACCATATTTAACCAAGTTTAATGTTAGTACCCTATTTTAGCTTAACTTATATAAATTTTGACAAGTCTAACCAAGTTTAATTTTAAATTAAATCATGTTTAGCCAAATATAACCTCAATACCCTGATTTAGCCCAACTTCTCCAAGTTTTGCCAAGTTTGGCCAATTTAAAACTATGTAGCCATGTTTAACCAAATTTGACTTCAATACATTAATTTAGCCAAATTAATTTAATTTTTGCCACGTCTAACCAAATTTAACTTAAGTAACCATGTTTAATCACAATACCCTAGTTTAGCATAATTCATCCAAGTTTTGTTAAGTCTAGTTAAATTTAACCTAAGTAGTCATGTTTAACCAAATAGTGTTAAATTTTGCCTCAATACCTTAGTTTAATATAATTTATTTGAGTTTTGCCAAGTTTGGCCAATTTTAACTAAATGTAACATAAATATATCCATGTTTAACCAAGTTTTGTTTCAATACCCTAGTTTAGCATAATTTATTTAAGTTTTGCTAAATTTAGCGATGTTTTATTAAATTTTGCTTCAATCCCCTCGTTTAGCTTAATTTATTTAAGTTTTGCCAAGTTTAGCCATGTTTTGCCAAGTTTTGCTTCAATACCTTAGTTTAACATAATTTATTTAATTTTTTTCCAAGGTTAGCCAAATTTAACCAAAATAATCATGTTTAGCCAAATTTTGCCAAGTTTAACCAAATTTAAACAAAAGAGCCAAATTTTGCCAAATTTTGCCAAGTTTAATCTAAATAACCAAATGTTGCCAAGTTTAACCTAAATAGCCATGTTTAGCCAAGTTTAACCTAAGTAGCCATGTTGTACCAAGTTTATCTTCAATATTCTAGTTTAGCCAAATTTTATCCAAGTTTATCCTCAATATTTTAATTTAGCCAAATTTATCCAAGTTTAGCCTAAATACTTATGTTTAGCCTATTTTACCTCACTCTAAGTCTATGTTAGTTTATAATGAGTAGGCCCACATTTAGGTTAGGAATGTTTAAGTTAATCTAGGTTAACCTATGTTAGTAAAGGCTAGGCGTAAATTAACCTAGGTCAACCTAAGTCAACTTAGGGTGAGTTAGGTTAACTTGAACTAAAAGCATTATTGTTTATAGATTAATGGTAAGTAATTTGTATTATAAATAAATAATGCGGTGCAATGGTTAAGGAATTGTTCTCCAAAGCGGAAGTTAAGGAGTTCAATTCCTCCCACTTATAAACCTTGACACCTAAGCACTTAATATTTAGATGCCTATCTACTTCAGTGGCTTACCTAACTTATGAAGTTTTTTTAGCACCTAGGTTAAGTTGCTTAAGGTAGGTTTTTTAGGCTAGGTGGCCTAGGTTAGGTCCCTTAGGTTAAGAGGTGAACATGTGGCAGTGGCAATATTTGATTGGAAAGAAAAATCGTTAATGTGGTTGTGACTTATGCAACTATTGGGATTTGCGACATGGTCATCTAGACTAGGTAGTCATGTAATTAGTTTTAGTCATAAATGGCACATATGACTATATTTTTGTAATTGTAAATGCCACGTTTTGATGTTGTGCTTAAAAGGAATTTTATACAACCTCCAATAATTATTGAATGTTTTTGAAAGCTTGTTTTCTCAATATTCTAATAATGAGAACATAATAATACACGATAATTACAATATATTGAACATTATGAAAATTTAGACTAGTTATTTGTAGTATTTTTCTGTTAAACATTCCTTTTTAGAACCCCAACCGTGAATGAACCCCTCCCAAAACAATGATTTAAGGTGGTTGATCATGACTGATAACTATTGAAAAATTGGATGGAAAAGGCATACCAAAACTTCTAATGGTTGCTAACAAGAAATAAAAAAGAAACCATGTAAATGTGCAAACATTGTTACACATGATATTTTTCATTAGTATATTGACATTCAAACAATTTTCTACATGTTCCTTTTGCTCCTACTCTCTTATAATGCTCTTTTTGCACATATAATTTGCTCTTCATACAAGGGATTTTTAAAGTGATTTTTTTTTATTCCACCACCAATAGCTTCTTCCCATTGACTAAACTTATTTCATTCCTACTTGACAGCATTTGACATCCTTGCAATAGTTTGACTTCAACATTCATTCCCAATTTTATTCAACTTTTGGTGACACATACATACATGTGAAGAAGTTGTTTCCCCCTTACTTACTTATTAGTAGTGATTCTTGAAGCTTTACATGTTATAAGCTACGAATACTTCCCAAACAAAAATGAAGTAGAAATTTGGTTCCATAAGTCACAAAGAAACTATATTCTTGATTATTACTTCAACCTTATCTTTTGCACTATAACCCTTAGAAACCCCCCTCACCTTTTTGCATCACTTCACAAGTATTTCTAACCATTTCCCATTAACCAACAAGGGGTTTATTAACCCAACATGAAAGAATGATTGAAACATGTTCCTATGGATAATCTTGTATTAGGCTTGGAACCCTAGACCATGTGCTTTAACAATGCACAATGTCCCTTTCCCCTCTATTTTGCATCTTATGGCATAAATCCATCATCTTGGATTAAAACAAACTTGTCTTTAAGGCTTCTTCCCATTGCCTTACTTTCTCATATACATTTAGCAAAAAGTTGTAACGCATTAATGTGGGTTGGTATCCACCTTCCAACATCCCAAAAAAAGAAGACCTAAAGCTTTTCTAGGTGTTTTGCTTATGCACATACCCATAGCATCTTTAAATATTCTTTCTTTGATTCTTTCATTATATAAAAGGTCATTTTGTAACCCAAACAACATTTTCAATGGACTCATAAAAAAATCAACTAGTTAAAGATGTTTTTAAGAATAGAGAAAAATATGCATTTTTGTTTTGTTGATGAAACTTTGATTAATGTCCCATCGTTTCAAGGCAATTGTTGTTGATATTGCACCAACATACTTGATGCAATTAGGCCTAACTCCTAGTTTTTGCATCCTTTTTGTTCGTGTGCAATTTTTTCTACCAAGTTACATCCATTATGTGACCCATGTATAAACCTTTAAAATGCTAGGTTCTTCAAATTTTTTAAGCATTAAGCTACACATCTCAAAAAATTATAAATACATCCTATTTTTCTCTCTTTATTTTTAGAGACTACACATGGATCTCAATTTTCTTCACGAACTTTGCATGCAAATATGTTCTTTTGAAAAAATGCTAGATTTCAATGTTGAAATACATGAAGATTTGAATTTTTTCATCTTTCAAGTTAGGGATTACTACTTGCCATGTGAGGTACTATCTTACTTTGCAACCTACGTTTTTTTTAGATTTTCAATCCAAACTAGCCGATCATAATACACCTAAAAACATAGAGGACCTTTGTGATTTGGGTAGACCTCAGTTGCCTTTAAGGTCCAAAGATGAGTTATTGAAGAGCTTTGGGCGCACCTAATGTGCTTTAGATCATTGGATTTGGACAAGAAATGCAAAAATATATAGCCTTTGGAAGTTTTTGATCTCATTGTCCAAACAAAAAAAAGTCACCAAACATTTTTTTGATCTATGTTCAAATAATGGAAATCCTATCATTGAACACCTTTGCACTGACACATGTCACAAATCTACCTTATCGTTAAACAATCTCATGCTCAAACTAATCATGTTGGTTGAAAAAATTAAACACCTTTATTCAAAGGTTGAGATTAAAACCTTAAAACAAGGCAAAAAAATGTTTGGTTATCAAATCCTAAAGTTTGTTAAACCCTAAAATAGCCGCCACTCTCCCATGCGGCACCAATCCAAAAACCCCCTACCCCCCTCCCCCTTTTGTTTCCTTTTCACACACGGGTCAAATTCCTGTGATTACGTTGCCCATCACCTCTTTGAGCTTTCTTCCCATTCGTTTCCTCTTTGCACGTGACCTTCGCACCTCAACTCCCCCATTGATTTCCTCTCTACGCAAGTTAGGTTCCCCCTGACTTTGACGTTTGTTCCCCCTTTGGTTTGCTTTTTACACATGAGTTAGGTTCTTCCTGCTTCAATTCTCACTACATTGTCCGTCTCCTTTCCATGCATGGGTTGGGTTCCCCCCGATTCAACTCTCGCTCCCTTGTTCGTCTATTTTCCTCGCACAGGTTGGGCTTCTCCTGACTCAATTCTCATTCACCTCTTTGTGTTACAAGTACATGAGCATGAATATCTAACATGTGCATGGATTTCTTACAAGAAAGCAAGGCCCAATTTTAGATATTGAAAAGAGTTTGAACCTCCTTGGTTTAAACTTTTTGCTCAAGTTTTTTTGCAACAAAGGGAGTGCATAGCTTGATGTTTGGTTCTTCTATTCTGATGTCCCTTTACAAAGAAGGAGATTAATGAGATGGAACAAAATCAAAACGCATTGTAATAATAAACATTTTTGTCAAAACTTTTACATTTATGATCATGGATCAAGCAACATGAAATTGTTTTTCAATTTTGATAGTGTGTTTTTTGATAAATAGTTTAGCAATGAAATATATTGGTTATTGTTTGCTACAAGTTTGGTTTTTCCCATTTCATTTGTCGTAGCTTAGTGCATCGTTTGAAGTAGGCTCTTTTACATCTTCCAAATTGGTGCACTAGAAGAAATCTTCAAGTATATGAGTAAATTCATGACTAATATTCCAGTCATAAAGGACAAAGATGACCCTAAAGTCATTATGGATGAATCGTTGAAAACAATAGTTGTTTAGGACATGATGTGGCACAATGATGTGTTAATAAAGCACGTTTCATCATCTATTAGTCAATGCACCATTAATATATGACTACAATTTTTTACACATAGGATTTGAAATAATATCTTATTAATATTAATAATCAATTACTAGTCGTTTAAAACATTTAATCATTGATTTCTTGGTTGGAAAGGACAAGATTTCTTCTAGTGGTGGTAATTCATTACCTTTCATTGATTTAGGTGAAGTGTTACTCTTTAGCTCAAAGTTCATTTTCACTAAGTGTAAATGTCTACTCTCCATAGTAGTGTACTTACATTTGGGTTGAAAATGAACATAGATGTAATGGAGAAAATACATTTATGTAATGGGGATTATTGTGATGATTTGGAGTGTACATAATGCTAATGGTTTAGCTTTCAAGTAAGTGATTAGAGTGATTCCCACAAATGTATAGAGAAGTTTATTTATTATGGAAACAAATTGTTGTGGTTGTTAGTGGTGTTATTTTGATTACTTCAATGTAAAAAAATGCATGTAAATTCATTTGACATCCTTGAATTATAGGATTGGAGATCCTTTAGTCTTGACATTACCAAAAAATGCACAATTGCTAATCTAATCTACTATGTTGAAAGTGAAAGGTTTATAAAATAATCATTTATATATGGAAAATTGCATGTAAATTTGCATCACATCTATAGTTATAGGATCATTGGGGATCCCTGAATCTTAAGATCATAAAAAAACATTGTTCATCATCAGTAGTAACTATTGCTCCTCCTAGTTTTTTTACCTTAACAATAATTGTTCCTCCTGACTTCTTATTCATATTCAACTACACTTGCTTTTTTTCTTAACTATTCTAGCCCATCAGAAGTTGTTCTTCCTCCTAGTTGTTCCATTTTAGCACTTGTGTTATTTCTTTTTATTATGCCACCCCAGCATTAGCTACCTTATTTGATATCTTATTCATCCTCAATTACAATTATTCCACCCTTGAATTATTCCACCCCAGTAGTTCAACTGTCCATTTGTGGTTGTTATAAGGATGTTACAACTTCCTTTTTAGTTCGAATTCGAGTTAATGCTCATTGCTGAACTTGTTTTTGCACCTATTTTATGTCACCAAGATTCACACCCATGTATCTAAGAGGGTGAGCTTGCAGACCTGCCTTGAAATTGGAATGAAATCTGTCTCCTACCTTTTTAACTACTAAGGATGACCAAGTTGTAATGAAATTGGTTCATTGTTGTTTTACAAGTTTTCTTTCAACAAACTTTTCAATTACAATCAACACTATAAGTGTTTTTTTTGCTTGTTTATCTTTTTTTTCTTTCCTTCTCCTTTTTCAGATTTGCTTTGCTACCTCCTTATCCATTGCCTTTTGTCGCATAATTTTCAAATACTTTTCTGATGTTACAACATGGCTTTGAAAATAATCGACTAATGGTTATCTTCCATTGGTCCTTCTTGCAAGCAAATGTGGTAATGACAACAAACCATGACACCCTTGTGTTAATGCCACTTAAGTTAAACTTTCAAAAAATTTGAGCTCTGCAATTTCATCTAATCAAGGTTATGCCAAATTTTCAACCATGTTCTTTGACTTTATTATAGATGCATGGTTAGTGACTATAGGAAATCTAGGCATGTTCACATAATACTTAGGTTGATATTCAGATAAACTAACAATATTTGGAATTTTTGTTGTTGAGCATATGTTGATGAGCTCCTTTACAATTATATGTTATATCTATTCTTCTTCACCATCCTCCTGCTTTGGTTCTTCTTCTTCCCTGGCTCGATTTAATAATGTGTACAAAGTACTAAGGCCAATTTTTGAATCCATAGCCCTAAGGTTAAGTGGGTAAATCCCTATACCTTTGAACCCTAACATGATATTTTGTTTTGTAAGTGTTTTGTCTACCCACCTTGCCAATGCTATTTTATTTGGTTTTGTGTAATTCCTCCTAACCATTGCTATGTTTCTTTCCTTTTTGAAAATGGTCTTGAAAGGCTTGAAGCAAGCCACAATTAAAGGTTGAAATGCATTAGATGTATGCAAAGGTAGAATAATCATATCCAACCCAAACTTTTGAGCTTGTTCAATTGCTTCAAGGGCGACATGGGATCCATGCCCTCTTTTGAAAAAAAACATAAATTCTTTAAAAATGAAGTAGTCATCCATGTTTTTGATTGTATAGCCATACAAGTCCTTGGTTTGTAGAATTGTATGTAATCATCATGTATCCTCTCTCCTCTAAATATGTAGAACCTTGGCAATGTTATTCCTAATACATTGACCACATAGTTAATAATCAACCACTCCCTGGATTTTGGGATAATGTTGTACACCTGGTGTGAACCCCGTTTTGCAAGAACCTTTGTTCCTGATTGTTTTCCTGCTTGGATGCATGTTTCATCAGAATTTCGAATATGGTTTGTAACATAGTTGTGTTTATTATAAATGGATTGTAAGTTTTGGTAGAAGTTTTGGCAAAATTGAATTATTAGCCCTTGTGTTTGATTATTATCCAATCCTTCAGCTTGATGAATGTTAAGCTTAAGATGTCTCCTCTTGAACCAGTATCACCAAAAGCTCTTTGGTACACCTTTTCGAAAAGGTGTTGGCCTTGTTTGGTTAATTTTGCCACTTTCATTTTTAGTTGTTGTAAGCTAATTGATAACCCAACTTCTTGCATAGAAAAAACCCAAGCAACCATTGCGTGATCTTATTTTATTATTAGCACGCCTGTTAGTCCAAGTTTCCTAGATCTTCTTTTCCCATACAAATGATCAAACAATGAGGTAAAAGGTATGTTCCAATGCCTACTTGCCTTCCTCAATGAAGTTGTTCCATTTTCAATTCCATCCATTGCCTCCTCCAATGTTTCATTGGTCCATTTGCCTCTAGTGATTAGAGGATTACATCTATTAACTTTCCTCTATTTTCTTGTTGGTTCCTATCCGCAAGATGGTGGGACATTTTCCTTATCTTGGCTTAACTCCTCTTGTAGTCCACGTCGTTTATTATGAGATACATTGATCCTCATGATCTAGATCCCCCTAGTCCCAACGTCCAACACGTTGGGGGTGTGTTATTTGGCCCTACAAGAGGTATAGACTTAAATCTTTTGTATTTTGCCCAATTTTCAAAGAAGTATGACAAATCAAGGTATGTTTGAAATGCATGTTTCTAGTTGTTGGGAAGAAGTTATCAATGCATATAATTGTTCAAAGTCATCCCAAACTAAATCCTAGTTTGTTATTTTTGTACATGTAATAGGTGTGTACAATAAACTATGATTTCTTGGAGCTGGATAAAATCAGTTTCTCTTGTGACTACTTAGATTGTTTCTATGAACTATGGAACTTTGCACCCAATTGTAACATATAAACTTCTTGAACTTTTGGTTGTAAAATTGAAATATTGTAAACTTTCTTAGTTGTCCCTTTACATCCATGTTTGAATCTTGAGTTCCTATCTTTTCTTTGATGACACTAGGATATGATCCTTGATGTTCAAGTTGTTACAGATCTTCAATGGCTATTCTATTATTTACATTTTACTAATATACCTTTAGTTTTTATAGTTCCTCTTTGGCTACTCTAAGATGCCCTCCTTGTTCTGGTTGATATGCTAAGATTTCTATTTATGATCTAGAACTCTTTACAACTCCTATGTTACTTTCCCTTTGTTGGTCTAGTCCATATGCTCTTAAACTGTTAATGAAAGATTTTAAATTATCTTTCCCACAATTTGGAAGCTTTGACATGTTGAAAGAATTTTGCTTGTGAATTTGAAAGACAAGATTGTGAGTCCAAACCTTGCCTTGTGAATTTGACAAATTAATTTTGGTGGGAATTGGATGTGCTTGAATTTGGGGGGAAATTGGAAGTCTTAATTAATGTGTACCTACTATTCTTGCATTGGATTCTTGTAGACCCTAATCCTTGTTTATGGTCAGTTGTGTGCTATTTAACATGACCTTTGCACCCCATCACCATGGTGATATTCATTTTAGTGTGCATTCCAATTGCCTATGACCAAACATTCATTCCCATTCCAAACTTGGGGTTGGTGTAAAATTGGATCATTTTTTTCCCATGACTAAACATTAAAAGTACCTTTCATGTTCCCCCCCCTTGCATAATGAAAATCAACTCATGGCCCATCATTAAACTAATCCCTTGTAATATTATTCATTTTTTTTACAAATGTGCCCACCTAAACCCCTAATACCAAACACTAAAATTTGATGATTGGTCACCAATATGAAAAATTTAAAACATTTTTTTCTAAACCAAGCATTTGGTAATGGGTTAAAAAGACAACACCCATAGGCAATTTTTTGTGCTAACATAAGTTAGTTCTTGCACTACATGGGTGCTCAATGATCAACTTTTGTTTGGTGATGGGCCAACTTACTTTAAGCCAATTCAAGCTTGCGTCTTTAAAACTAATGAGATGAATGTGAATCTTCTAGAAATAAATGACAATTTAAAAAAAGGATGAATCATCTCACCTAACTTATACGCGCCAAAATCCTTTGAAACTACTATGTATTCTATAATGATTTTTAATTCCATATCATTTATTTACAAGTGAAGGCCAAATTTGGTTAATAGTAAGATATGTCCAAACTTTTAGCACTTCTACTGGGATTTTTGTCCTTTCTTTTAATATTTTTTCAATCATTTCAACTAATTTGGTGTTCATTATCTTTTTCATTTTGGATGATTATTTTTTTGCATTTTACATTGGATTGTTCAATAAGTTTTCAAGATTCAGGACTTTCATTCATTTGGGAATGTGTCTTCATTATACATGTTAAATAACCAATGTTTGCTAGTTCTACCCATAGAAAAGAAATGAAAACCTACGCATTATGTAGGATTTTGGCATAAAAATTTGACTTTAAATTGACCCAATGTGTGAATGACATTTGGACTATTATATGTGCATATGATGGATGGGCATGTTCCATAGAAATGCATGAATCTAGATAAGAAATTTTAGTTTGAAATTTGAATGTGCGATAAAATGCATGTCCTCAAGTCTAATTTTAATTCATAATAATTGGACGTTAAGTTAATCAAATTTCAAAATACTTTATTGCCATAGTACATAGGCAAGTTTTGACATTAATTATATTATTTTCAAAAACATTAAAATTTTCAAAAAATATTTTTTCAAAAGGAAAGTTAAAATTTTGATGGAATATTTTGGGATATATCATTTGTTGAAATGGAATCTTCAAATATTATTAATTATTTGACAAACATTTGTTGAAGTTGCCAAGGTAGTACAATAGTTTTTGTAGGGAGACAAATTTCCCTTATTACAATCTTTAGGTATAATCACAAGGAAGTTAATAATGTAAATAAATAAAAGAACATTGTATTTAGTATTTTAACTTTTGTTTGAGAATATTTACTTTCCAATAATTAGTGACTTTTGCAAAATATATAAAAACATAAACAAAGGTAATTAGAATTTTTACAAAGCTCAAAGGTGTTGTTCATTATTTAAATTAATTGTAAACAACATTTAGGTTTATTGAAGCAAACAAAATATTAAGGTACACTATAATTTATTTGTCCAATTTATCAAGCTCAAGGCTATTTAAAAACAATATACATAGTTTTTGTAGGAAAAAAAAAAGTTCAAAATATATCCAAATGTTTTTGGGTTTAATTATTTAATAACATGAATATAAATCTTGAATTTATTTTAACATGTAATCTATTTTTGAAAAATATTCCAAACTATATGAACCTTTTTTCTAATCATGTTTTGCACAATTTTATTGTTTGTAACATAATTTATCTACAATACTTGAACAATTTCATTATTTGATTTTGTTTTCATCAATCAATATCAAATTGATGTCATGGCATGGCCCACATGTCTATGATGCCTTGTTTTATTTTGTTTTGCTTTGTCATGTTGAGACCTTCTAAACCACAATGCTCCTTATACTACTTTTCATATTATTGGAAAACCTTTGATGAATAGGGGTGCATTGAAGTGCAACTTCTTTTTTTGAATCAAATTTAACAATTCTTATGTTGCAAAATCAATAATGTTTAAAAAGTCACGAAAAATCACAAACAATTTGAAAGTTACTTTCAAAATCTTTTAATTTTTATACATGGTTAGATTAGTTAACAAAAAAAATTAAGAATGTTCAATTTTTCCTATCATATTTTTTTAATAACCAAATTTGGCTAAATAAACTTGTGGATGATCATTACTTCTATTACATCACAAAATTGAAACAAACCATTGTTGAGGTGGTTTCATAATGACATATAGTACATTAATGATAAAATATTGAATAGTTTTATCAGTGATCGTTAAATAATTTAAAATTTAGAATTTTACAAAACATTCCACACTTTTAACCATGTTGAAAAGTCCTCAATGAATAGGGTTTCATCCAAATGATTTTGTAAATTTTAGATTTGATACATGAGAGAGATTGAATTTTGAGTAATCTTTGTCACTATAATTACAATAATATATATATAATTTAATGAAAATTGAAATTAGACTTAAGCTATAAAAGGTGTATCATTTGTTATATCAAAATTCATTTAATATTACATTAGTGTTGGGTAGTTTTTTAAAAAAATTGTTTAAAATTTTATTTATTTATGAGAACCATCAGTTTCAATTCTTTAATAGGGTCAAGAGAACCACCATAGTTCTTTTTTTGATTTCAGACTTATATTTTTTAATAATCGCCTTGATTTTCAAAAATTCTAAAGAAATGAAATTTAGTGGTTTTCAAGGTAGCCAGTTTTCACAAGTTTTTGAACCATTGGTTTTCAAAGTGGTTATTGCAATTACTATTTCAAAATAATAATAATAATAACTTCAATATTTTTTTCAAAATTGTAAATTTAATAACAAAAATCCACCAAAGAAGTACAATTTTCAATTTTTTTCACATTGAATCTTTCACATTCATCATTCATAGTTTTCAATTTTCTCTCTTTCACATTTTCTTTCAAATTCCTCCAATTCTTCTTCAAAGTTCTTTTCTCTCTCTATAAATTCTACCAAGTTAGATGCCTCGTTACAACCTATTCTAGGATCATTCAATTAATTTTTGTTAACAAAAATAAGCTTTTAAAAGTTTTTTATTATAGCCAACATCTTTTAAGGTTTGTTAAAATTATAGCAAGTTAAAAAATAGAGTACTCTATTTGAGAACTTACAATGCCAAGTATTTGCCTTACTAAAAACCCTACAATTATAAACTTAAAATGATGTTTATTTCACCATAACAAAGGGCTCTTAATGTCCTTCACATCTATATGAAATTTCCCTAAGTCTAACAATTCTATAGTCACCAACTTTTTCGTAGGCTTGCTATTGGTGGCGGTCATTTGGAAGATGTTTAATCTACAATCATCATTTTTGTGATTTACAACACCACCCAATTCACTTTCTCCCATAGGATGCAAGTAATGGTAACACTTCAAAAACATAGGATACAATGTTTTGCATCACATTTTTCCACAATAAACATTCCTTATCAAGGAGAACATCTTATGAATTATTTTTTGTTCATAATTTCTTAAGAATGTAAAAAAATAGTCAAGAGTCCCAACAACTTCTTTTATGATATTAGAGGCTAACAAAGACAACTCAAAGGTAATTTTTCCATTGTCATCCATTGAAAGGTCAAAGGTTGGTTGCACTCTTGTTTTTTCCCTCATCCTTAAATTCAAGGTTATAAAATAATTCAAGGCATTAGACAACAATTAATGACCACATGATTGATTCAAAACACAAGTAATCACAACAAGTTTTAAACGGTTAATAATAGTTTGAGAGACATGCTAGGAAGTGGGACATGTCCATAAACCCAAAAAACAATTTGTTTGATATAACATGTTACAACAACTTCATGAAATAACAGTGAAATTTACATGAAATATTAACCTTGTTTTTTAAGGTGTATTTAATTTTTTGGGATGAATTCCAACCTCCATACATGCTTTGTTCCACTCTTGTCTACCTTTACCAGACTTTTTTGGCCAAGTAATGAACTTCTAAATGTTAGATTGTGCATTTTTAATTGCATGAATCCCATGTCTTTGTAAACTTTATCTTCAACAATCCCATATTGACATGCCTTGGAAAAAACATGTTTTAAACAACTTCCATTGAAACTTTCCTCCAACCTTAGAATATCACAACTCATAATAGACCTTAATGCTAAAGTCATTGCATTCAAATTAGCACCTTCATCTTTAACAAATGTAATGATTTTCTTCCTAAGGCCAAAGGAATCCAAAAGATTATTCAAGTTGACAACTAAAGCTTGCCATGTGGTTTCAATAGCTTCAAATATCCCAATAGTCATTTGCTTGGGCTACCAATCTGCATCTAAAAAGTTAACCAACGCAAAAACATTTGGGCTCCTTTAGATATCCATAAATCAAAATTAGTAGTGGCCGATAGACACTTTGCTAATTGAGGTAAAACATACAACTTTACTGTTTTCTCCACCAAATTAAGCAAAAATTCTTGGGAAATTACTTTTTTTTGATGGGATGACAACTTGAAGACACAAATATAAATAAGTCATTTGAACTAGGAATTTTCCACATAATGCATAGGAACATGACTTTTAACAACTAACAAACCAAGGTCTTGCAAAAATGACTTTTGTTGCACATCATTATTCTTAAAAGGATCTTTAGTAGAAAAAAACTCAGAGATTTCATTAGCAAACACATTAGTTATTTTCTTTGCTAGTTGTTTTTCCAAATCACTTTTCATAGGATTGGTTACTTCCTTTTCGAATTTCTTTGCAAACACTGTATGTTTTGCATCCACATGTTTTTTAAAGGTAGTTATTTTATTAGATTAAAATATGATATAATTCCTTTTTTGAGTTTGGTTCTTGTACTAAAAAAGACATACTTTTTGTGACAAATCATGTAATGCATCATTTGAAGTACCTTACTATCTATTTATGTATTGTCATTGACAACATAAAAGGCCTAGCACGGTGCATTTTTGCCATAAGATTCCAAAACAATCTCTAAGCATGCAAAACCTAAAATATCTCATTCACACTTTCTTGATCACTTTTTGGAACTGTATTTAGTTGGGTTTGCAAGCTCTCATTTCCTTGTGATGGTTCAAAAAAAGTTTCTTCTTTCATAAAAACATCATTTTGGAATATTTCATAATACTTTATTTCAATTCTCATAACATTTTCATTTTGGTTAGATTGAGCCATTATTTTATTAGTATTTAGTTTATACAACAAAAAATAATTATAAAAAAAATTGTAATTACGAAACTTGAAAAGTAAGCAAGGAAAAGAGATTAGGGTTTAGGGTTAAATATCATTTAAAAAAGATTATAAATTAAAAAACTCACTTTCAAGCATAGTTGAAGTGAAAAATGTATAATAAATAATCTTTGTAGAAAAGTAATTTTCTTGCACCATCCAGCCACAAAAATATTTTTTTGAGGTTTTAGGGTTAGGATATGATTTTAATGGAAAATATTAAAACAACCTAACCCTACCTTAAGAAATAAACAAAGAAAAAAGACACAAGTTTTTTTTTTTTACAAGATAGATATTTATTATAATTTTGTTGATTGAAAGATATAAAAAATTTGGAGAAAGTAAAAGTTGATTTCAAGTCTATGCCAAAAAGGGCTTGGAAGCTTGACCTCCACCTTGAATCGGCCTTGGAATTTTAAACCTGTAAAAAAAATTAGGGGGGGCGAGGGGGAGTATTAGTTTGTAAAAACAATGCATCCAGTGCAAGCTAGAGTGCAAGCAAAAGATAGAAACATAAAGCTAGAAACAAAAGCGAAAAACAAGAGCCAAAGTAGAAAGGTATTTTAATATATGAAGCAAGTAACTATAGCTAAATTGAGAGTCGGGGCTTGAATCAAGTTAGAACCACAAGCTAAAGCAAAGCCATAAATAATTAAGGTTAGCAAAAAAATAAGAGTGAAAAGTGAAAGCCGTGTCATAGCTGGAAGTGAGAGATAGAAACAATAAACAAAAGACGTAAATGAGAGATAGAAGTGAGAAGCAAGAACCAAGAGAGAGCCAAAATGAAAAGCGAAAGCTAGACAAGAACTAAAAGCAAAAGATAAAAAGTGAATAGCGAGAGCCAAACAAGAGCCATAAACAAGAAACGAGAGCTAGCAAGAGCTAGAAGTGAAAAGCACGAACCAAACAAGAACCATAAGCGGAAGCTTAAGATAGAAACTAAACAGCTACCCCTAAAACGACTAGCCCTAAACCCTAAAGCTGAAAACCGAAAAAAGTACTTGAAGATACCCTTTTCAGTTTTTAGCTTTTAATTTTTTTTAAAGAACCTTAAAGGTTCTCAAAGGGGTGGTTCCCAAGGGGATGAGAATCATCGATTAGGTTCTCAGTCAAGTTTTCACCTGATTTGAGAAGTGGCTTGAAAATTGTGTTAGTTTTCAGGCCGCCCCTGAGAAGCAGCCAACACTGTATTTACATTCATACTAGTGTGAACCCCGTGCCTAATGCACAGGTGTGTGTGTATTTGACGGTACATATTACAAAATTACAACTACAAACTACATTTCCAAAACCTCTTTATATACCACATTGCTAGGTTCTTTTTTGGGGAATTTATTTTCATTGTTTCAACCTGAAATTTATTTTTTCTACACACTCTAACATTTTTTGTGAAAAGGAATGGCCCTAATCGCCAAATTTAAAAAAAAAAATTTAAATTCTCCAAATAAATATAAAGCATAAATATTCTTAAATGTTTTATTCACTGTCATTAATATGGTCTATAGCTTAATTTGGCTAAATCCTCTTTGTGGGATAACTAATCACAAAAATTGAAAGAAAACAAACCCTGTATAATAGGGATATTTTTTTTTCAAATTCCTTAGGTAGGTGCAGTGGCAAGGATCCCCAACTTTAATTTACATTAAATGGTGACTGTCCTAAGCGGACAGTAGAGTTTTTTCTGCAATCCTGCCTAAATCTAGGCGAGCTACACGGACTCACTGTCTAAATCTGGTTTAAGCATTTGTCGCGTCTGTACTCCATTGTTTTCTTCGCCCCGTCCGAATAAACAGACCATGATGGGACGGATGGACTGGACGGATGACGGGACAGATGAAATGACGGACGAATTCAGGGGAAGCTTCATTTCTCATCCCGACGTCCTTTACAATATATTAGTGTGGGCCCCGTGCATAATGCACAGGTGTGTTATATACCCCGTAGAGCCCCCCCCCGCCAGTCCTTCCCATTTTCCACTTCGGTTTTTTACCCCGTCGACCTCCCCCCCCTTCCGCCGGTCCTTCCCATAACTCACTTCGGT
>Ga0116227_10000875_pt1 | contig 63271 bp, 62 predicted proteins | sample S1TSphgellanicum_FD_89693 | JGI IMG/M metagenome (GOLD analysis project Ga0116227, IMG submission 89693) | Host-associated microbial communities from peat moss isolated from Minnesota, USA - S1T2_Fb - Sphagnum magellanicum MG | ecosystem: Host-associated > Plants > Peat moss > Unclassified... | reverse complement strand
TCCTGAAGCCATTGAGTTGTAAACGTTGTGCTTGCCCTGCAGGGCCAGTTCTGTAATTGACATTTGAAAATGTTGTTGGTGTATGTTTATGACAATATTGTCGTTATCGAGATATGCTCCCGTATTAATAGTTTTTTCAATAGAAAATGGCAGCAACTGCGCAGCAAATTGGCGCGATTGCATACCCTTGATAGTTTCCGGATCATCAGCACAGAAAATGAAATAATCACCCGCGTTTTGATTTTGTGCTACGCGGAATTTTGATGCCACGTAGTTCTCCATTTTGTATTCGTACCTGTCGAGATGATCGGGTGTGATGTTCAGCAGTATGGCTATATCAACCTTAAACGCATACATATCATCCAGCATAAAGCTGCTCAGTTCCAATACATAGTACTCGTATTTTTCAGTAGCCACCTGGTAAGCGAAGCTTTTGCCTATGTTACCCGCTAACCCCACGTTCAACCCTGCTTTTTTTAGGATGTGGTAGGTTAAACTGGTGGTAGTTGTTTTACCATTAGACCCGGTTATGCCTATAATTTTTGCATTGGTGTACCTGCCTGCAAATTCGATCTCGGAGATAACCGGAATACCTTTTTCCTTCAGCTTTTTAACTATCGGTGCTTTTTCAGGTATCCCCGGACTTTTAATTACTTCAACCGCGCTTAAGATCTTTTCTTCGGTATGTTGTTTTTCCTCGAAAGGGATCTTCCACTCCTCTAATTGTTTTTTATAATTGGTTGCGATAGCCCCGAAGTCTGATACAAAAACATCATACCCCTGCTGCTGCGCAAGATATGCCGCCCCAACACCGCTCTCGCCTGCGCCAAGAACAACGAGCCCCCCAGCCCCCTGAAGGGGGTGTTTTTGATTGGTATTATGGGTGCTTTCGTTAATCATTATTTCTGTTTACTTCTTTTCTTTATTCGTAATTCTAATTCTATATATAATTTCTCCCCCCCTTCAGGGGGTCGGGGGGCTAACGCACTTTTAAAGTTATAATCGTCACTATCGCCAGCAGGATACAAATGATCCAGAACCGGGTAACGATCTTCGCTTCATGAAAACCCTTTTTCTGGTAATGATGATGCAATGGAGCCATCAGGAAAACCCTTCGGCCCTCACCATACTTTTTCTTGGTGAATTTGAACCACGATACCTGTATGATAACCGAGGCATTCTCAATTAAAAAGATCCCGCATAACAGCGGCACCATTAATTCTTTACGGATCATGATAGCGAATACCGCTATAATACCACCAATGGCTAAACTGCCTGTATCGCCCATAAAAACCTGCGCGGGATAGGAGTTGTACCATAAAAAGCCTACACAAGCACCCACAAAAGCACCGGCGAAGATTACCAACTCGCCTGAGTTGGGGATATACATGATGTTGAGGTAATCGGCAATAACCGTATTACCCGATACATAGGCCAGCAGCGCGAGCGTGACCCCAATTATAGCCGATGTACCCGTCGCGAGCCCATCAATACCATCCGTTATATTAGCCCCGTTGGATACCGCCGTTATGATTACGATCACAAAGAACAGGAACACCACCAGCGAGTAATGATCATAACCATCGCCCATAAATTTGAGCACCTTGCCATAATCAAACTCATTGTTTTTATAGAATGGCATGGTAGTTTTGGTGGATTTAATATCCTGCGTATAAACCGGGGTCTTGCCTTTTAAGTGAAACTGTACTGGTGCATCTTTAGTAACCGGCAGCTTAACTTCCTGGCGGATGATGATATCGGTATTGAAATACATTGTCCACCCGATAAACAGCGCCAAACCAACCTGGCCGGTAATTTTAAACCTGCCTGCAAGCCCTTCTTTGTTCTTTTTGAATACTTTAATATAATCATCCAGAAAGCCGATAGCACCCAGCCATACAGTGGTAACCAGCATCATGATGATGTAGATATTACCCAATTTGGCGAATAACAATGTTGGTACCAGGATACCTAATATGATGATGAGGCCGCCCATTGTAGGGGTGCCTGCTTTTTGCATCTGGCCTTCCAGCCCTAAGTTTCTTACCGTTTCACCTACCTGTTTAAAACGCAAATAATCGATCAGTCTGCGACCATAAACCGTTGTAATGATCAACGAGGTAATTACAGCCAATGCCATACGGAACGTGATGTACTGGAACAACCCGCCACCCGGTATATTGTAATTCTTATCAAGAAAGGCAAATAGGTAATATAGCATCTTCTTCTTTTTTTATGTGCAGATATGCAAGTGTGCAGATGTGCAGATTATTTTTTAATGTTACCTCTTGTTATTTACTTCTGTTAATTCCTCATTTGCACATTTACTCATCTGTGCATTTAATCTTTTAGTCTCCACCTCGTCATTGCGAGGAACGAAGCAATCCCCTATTAGCGGTCCCTCTGTATAGTTTGGGATTATTAATGCTATTATTTGTTCTTTAATGGCATTAATGAGCTCCCTACGGTCGGTTGTCTTCGTTCCTCGCAATGACGCATGGGTTAACATTTTATTCAATCGTTTTAAATTGCTCTAATAATTCTTCCATATCATCAAAATGGTTTTTTACGCCATTAATTTCCTGGTACTTTTCGTGGCCCTTGCCTGCCAGCAGGATGATATCACCCGGGCGTGCTAAATGACAAGCGGTTTTAATAGCCTCATGCCTGTCGGTAATACTGATGGTAAACCTTTTGAAAGCAGGGTCAACGCCTTCTTCCATATCCCTGATGATCTGCGCCGGGTCTTCCGTGCGCGGATTATCGGATGTTAGTATCACCTTATCGCTCCATTCACAGGCTACCTTTGCCATAATAGGGCGTTTGGTTTTATCCCTGTCGCCGCCGCAGCCAATAACGGTGATCACCTTTTCGTTACCCTTGCGGATATCGTGGATAGTGCTTAACACATTTTGCACCGCATCGGGCGTATGCGCATAGTCAACTATACCTATTATTTTGTTTGGCGCAATTATGTATTCAAACCTGCCTTCGGCACCTGTTAATTTGCTCAGGATGGTTAAAACTTTGGCTTTATCCTGCTCCAGCAGCATCGCGGCAGCATAAACGGCCATCAGGTTATAGGCGTTGAATGTGCCTACCATTTTAAACCATACATCTTCATTATCAATCTGCAGCAATAAGCCGCCGAATTGATTTTCAAGGATCTTGGCTTTATAATCGGCCATGTTTTTAAGGCCATAGGTCTTTTTATGCGCGCCGGTATTTTGCAGCATCACGTTGCCGTTCTTATCGTCGACATTAGTTAACGCGAAGGCACTTTTTGGCAACTCATCAAAAAAGGTCTTTTTGGCTTTTAAGTAATTGGCGAATGTTTTATGATAATCTAAATGATCGTGTGTTAAGTTGGTGAATATCCCGCCTGCAAATTGCAGTCCTGCTATCCTGTGCTGCGCAACGGCGTGCGAACTCACTTCCATAAAGCAGTAATCGCAACCTGCGTTAACCATTTCATCCATCAGCTTATTTAGTTCGACAGGATCAGGCGTGGTGTGGGTTGATGGGATAACCACACCATTGATCTGATTTTCAACAGTTGACAGCAAGCCACATTTATACCCCAGATCGCGGAACAATTGGTAAAGTAATGTAGCAATGGTGGTTTTGCCATTAGTACCTGTTACGCCAACCAGCTTTAATTTGGTAGATGGTACATCGTAAAAATTAGATGCAACAATACCTAAAGCTATTGCTGAATTAGCTACCATCAAAAAGTCAACCTCACCGGCGGTATGAGCGGGAAGGTCTTCGCAAATGATAACGGTAGCGCCATCCTTTATGGCTTTATCTATATAATCATGGCCATCAACTATGGTACCTTTTACGGCCACAAATAAACAGCCCGGTATAACCTTGCGCGAATCAAAAACAACCGCGGTTATCTCCGTATCGGCACTACCTTGTAGTTCCGTGAATGCAAGCCCCTCTAATATTTCGCTCAAATACTTCATTGCAGTTCTATGGTTATTTTTGATCCTTTGGGTATTAAACTCCCACCTGTTACCGATTGGGCTTTTACTTCTCCGCTGCCTCTTACCGCAACTTTATAACCCGCGTTACCCAAACGGTATAATGCATCGCTCAGCCCCATGCCTATTACCGATGGTACGCTGCCGCTTTTGTAATCAGCGTTTTGCTGGACTATACCATCGCTGGTATCAGGCGCGTCGGGCTTTGTGTTGTTTGATGCATATAATGCTTTAAGCCCCAAGCTGGCGTATACCTTATGCACAGCAGCAATATTACCCTGTTTTACCTTTGGCATGGTGGTATTGCCTACATAATGCACAGCAGGTTTTTGGTTGATATCCAGATCGCTGGCATAAACCCTGTCGGCAACCTGCCTGAAAACGGGGCCAGCTACATAAGCTGCCAGGTAATTGCCCTGTGTTGGGTGATTGATCACCACTATCATTGAATACTTAGGGTGATTAGCCGGGAAATACCCGCAAAATGATGCCTGGTAGGTTTTGGTAGCGCCATACCCGGTTGAACCATTTGCTATTTGCGCGGTACCGGTTTTACCCGCTATAGTATATAGTGGGTTTTTGATAAAAGTTTTACCTGTACCTTCCTGCACCACACCTTCCAGCATTGCCCTCATCTTACCTAAGGTAGCATCCGAACAAACTTTTGGGTTGATCACTCTTGCATGAAACTGTTCAACCGTATTGCCCAAACGCTGGATCTCTTTTACAAATATTGGCGCTATCATGGTACCGTTATTGGCAACCGAATTATACAGCGTAAGCATTTGCAATGGGGTGATCTGCATTTCATAACCATACGCCATTTGCGGCAATGTTAGTTTACTCCAACTCCTGGCCGATGGGTCTTTTACTACCGGCTTTGCCTCGCCTGGGATCTGCAGGCCAAGTTTTTCATTCAAATGCAGGTTATTGCGCAGGTTATCGGTAAACTGCCTTGGGTTATCCGTATAATGTGATGTTACAAATTTTACAACCGCCACGTTTGATGATTCTTCAAACGCGCGTTTTGCGGTCATCACATAATTACCTTCTTCAGCATCCCTGAATGTTTTCAGCAGTTTGCCTTTGTAAAACATATCGTACCGGCCGTTTTCAGCGTCAACCGTACTATTAGTATCTATTTTATGCTGATCGAACATGGTCATGTAACTGGCCAGCTTAAATGTTGAACCCGGATCAGCCGCGTTGCTTATAGCATAGTTCAGTTTTTCCTGGTAGTCACCATCCTTAGTCCTGGTGTAATTAGCAATCGCCCTTATCTCTCCTGTTGCAACCTCCATCAGCACCACACAACCATAATCGGCAGCGCTTTTTATCAGCTGATCTTTTAATGCCGATTGCGCCACATCCTGGAAATTCACATCAATAGTTGATATAATGTCCGCGCCATCTTTGCTTGGCACCTCGTCCTCATCATCACTAACGGGGATCCAGGTACCGCCAACGGTACGCTGCATTAAGCGTTTGCCATTCTCACCATTGATATAGCCTGAAAAAGCACCCTCAAGACCCACCGCGTTTTTTACGTTCTCGTTTTTATAACCGATGGTACGTTGCGCCAACGACCTGAATGGCAGGATGCGCTTGTTTTGCTGTATGACGATCATCCCGCCTTTATATTTCCCCATATTGAAAATAGGGAAAGTGCGCAGTTGCTTTAATTCCTGGTAAGTAACCTTACGCCTGATAAGCTGATAACGCGCGCTATCCTTACGGGCATTGCGCAGCATACGTGAGTAATCACGCTCTGATCTATCGCCATAAAATTTTGAAAGCTTCAGGGCCAGTGAATCCACTTTACCATAAAATACTTTGTCATCAGCAATACCACCGGCAAGCATATCCATGTGCACCTCATATTCGGGCACTGATGTAGCCAGCAAACTACCATCTACCGACAGGATATTGCCACGCGCCGCTTCAACGTTCTCGTAACGGGTTGATAGCTTAACCGACATGGCTTTCCACTTTGCACCCTGTACAAATTGCAAGCGGCACAGTTGGATAGCAACCGCGCCGGCAAACAAAAGGATCAGCCCGAAAGCCAGATATACCCTGAGTAGTATGTTGGTTCTTATACTCATTGCTCACCCTCCTTCACCGTTATCTTTTGCGGCGGCTGCATCGTTTCCTTTACACCCAGCGCCAAAGTATCTACACGCTTTTTAACCTCCGATAATGTGCTTTTAAAAGCCAGATCGGCTTTGGTTGATTTATAATCCCAGCTTAACTCTTTTACTTCTTTTGTTATCTTATCAATATCGCGGATATTCTTTTCGGCTAAATGGCGGTTACCTATATATAACATGCCCAACAGCGCCAGGTACAGCACAAACGGAAGCGCATTGGTAGCCTCTTCGGCACCAATAAACCCTTTGGAAAAAAACTGCGTAAAAACATTATCGGGGATTTCCTTTTTCTTAGGTTTTTCCTCAACAATGAGTTGCTTTTCGGCTTCTTCCTCCTCCTGAACTTCTGTGCGTAAACGATTGGTCATTTTTTTACAGCTATTCTTAATTTCGCGCTACGTGCCCTGTTATTTCTCTCTATTTCTTCTGCCGATGCGGTTATAGCCCCACGGCTTACCGCATCAAACGGCTTTTGGTCATTCCCAAAAAAATCCTTCTCTACCTCACCACTGAATTTTCCCTTGGCGATGAAGTTTTTCACCAGCCTGTCCTCCAATGAATGATATGACATCACCACCAGTCTGCCGCCCGATACCAGCACTTCTGCCGACTGAACGAGGAAATCTTTTAATGCTTCCAACTCCTGGTTTACCTCAATGCGCAATGCCTGGAAAACCTGCGCCAGGTATTTATTTTCTTTCCCTTTAGGGATGCGTGCCGAGATCGCGTTTTTAAGGTCGGCAATTGTTACTATCGGCGCATTTAAGCGGGCTGTAACAATAGTATTGGCCAGCGATTTAGCATTTTGTATCTCACCATAGATACCGAAGATGCGGTGCAGTTCGGCTTCGGTATAATTGTTTACTATTTCCTTAGCGGTTAAGTCGGACGATTGATTCATCCGCATATCCAGTTCGGCATCAAACCTGATGGAAAAACCACGCTCAGCCTGATCGAATTGATATGACGAAACACCCAGATCAGCCAGAATCCCATCAACCGGGATAGCGCCATGCAGGCGGGCAAAATTTTTGAGGTAACGGAAGTTCTGATCTACAAAAACAAAACGGTCATCGGCTATCACATTCTGTTGCGCGTCGGCATCCTGATCGAAGGCCAGCAATACGCCATCCTTGCCCAAATGCTTCATAATCTCGCGCGAGTGACCACCTCCACCGAAGGTAACATCAACATAAGTACCATCAGGGCGGATATTCAGCGCCTCGATGCATTCCTTCAACATAACCGGGGTATGGTAATTACTCATCTCCCCTCCTTGCTTTATTACCCATTACTTCTTCGGCCAGGTTAGCAAAGTTTTCAGGCTCGCTATCCATCTGGTCTTCATACGCATCACGAGCCCAAAGCTCAATCTTGTTTAACTGGCAAGCCAATATCACTTCAGCCTTAATACCGGCGTAGTCCATCAGCACTTTTGATAATACCACGCGGTTTAGCTTGTCCAACGTCAAATGCGTCGCGCCGCGGGTGAAATACCTGATAAACTCTCTTGTTCTTTTCTCGTATTGGTTCAGTTTGCTGAGGTCCTCCACTATCTTATCCCATTCTTTTTTGGTGTAGATGACCAGATGTTTCTCAAAACCCCGGTTAACCACAAGCCCCTCACTGTCAGCCCCGGGGAGCTGCTTCATGAGATTGGCAGGGATCATTAAGCGATTCCTGTCATCGAGTTTGCAATCAAATTCACCTAAAAAATTGGACATATTACACTTCGGCAATTATTGTAGGGTAAAATTAAGAGATTTTCTCCCATTTAAACCCATTTTCTCCCCGAAAAGTTTTCAACAATTTCAATTGTTTTTTTTGACCATTTTTAAGTATAATTTGTGCTTTATTTCACTCGTAACTACATCAAAACCTGACACTTTCGGAACGAATTAGGCGAGGCCGCCGGTAAACCGATGATAAAATTCTGCGTTTTATTATCCGGGCGATGGGAGAGTAAAAATTACAGGGTTGAGGAATGATTTTGAGCAATCAGCCCGCGCCAAATGTCTGTATTATTTTTGTTATAAATGGAGATTGTTATAAACATTGTCAGTTGTAAACTGACAAGATCTGTGGGTTTCAGTTATAAACTGAAACCAGTAATAGGTTATATAAATTTAGTTTATAGTTCCACTCTTGAGAGGCGTTAGGGGTGTGTTATACAAGCGCCAAATTATTTAAGCAGAATAACCAAGCCGCATAATACAATATATCCTACCCGGATAAACTGGGTATTGATAAAGACCTCGGGATATCTATCTTTCCTCATTCTGAATATAAGATAGAGTACGGCGACCAGCATAATAAAGAAATCAGCGATTAATGGATAACGGTAGCTATCGACATTTGCAGCGCTTATAAGCAGCGAAATGATACCCAAAGCGTAAATTAACCCCAGTATGATGCCTATAGTATAATTGTAATCTTTCCCCGGCCTGCCAACAGAATAAAACCCGAAGGGGAAATACAAAAGGGCCAGCACTACGGCAAATATCTCCATAAAAAAGGTAGCCTCGTAATGAAACCAATACCTTACTATCAGGGCCACAAAATTTAGCCCTAATAATGTTCTTTCTCCAAATGTGATGCTCTCAATAGAGTTTACAAACTGCGCCATAATTACCTTTTGCCTGCTTATTGTCAAATAAGTAACTACAGAGGCCACTTTTTGTTTATGCTGATTGATAAATGTATTTTTACTCATTGTTAAAATAACGACCTCATGAAAATATCACTTGTAGTAATGTTTGTTCTGCTAAGCTTTGGCAGCTTTGCACAAACCACGCCTCCTCCCGCTACAGACGTATTAAAAACCGCTTATGCCAAAGCGCAAAGCGAACATAAAACCGTATTGCTGATGTTCCACGCCTCATGGTGCGGCTGGTGCAAAAAGATGACAGCATCTATCGAAGATCCCACCTGCAGTAAATTTTTTGACGACAACTACGTTGTTGTTTATCTTGATGTATTGGAGCGCGATGGCAAAAAAGACCTGGAAAATGCCGGTGGAATAGATGTGATGAAAAGCTTTAACGGCGACCCTAAAGGTGGCATACCTTTTTGGGTGTTTATAGATGCGAAGGGTAAAGCCCTTGGTAACTCCTATTTACCACCTGCAAACGGCACGCCTGCCACCGCTAAAGATAACGTTGGCTGCCCTGCTGCCGATAATGAAGTGGCTTATTTTGCAGGTCTGCTAAAATCAACTTCAAAATTAACAGACGACCAGTTAGCTATAATAAAAACCCGCTTTTTAAAGAATGCGCCGGTTAGCAGTAATGCTAATTAGTGGTTAGTAAATAGATATTAGTAAAAAGAGCGATGGGGTTTCCATCGCTCTTTTTGTTTAAGTTGGAAACTTAAACAATGCCTCACCACGAGTTACGCTGCGCTAAACTCGCGGCAGCAATTGGCAGCAATTCTTTTACCATAGCGATGGGTTTGAGACCCATCGCTATGGTGATATTTGAGCCTATTGATAAAGCTTAAGCGCCATTTTTAGAATGGCGCTGATCTCATCAATTGGCAGATCTTTATTGGGATCGATCAGGAATATCGTCATGCGGGAACGGTTTTCTATGATCAATCCGGGATGATCTATTTTCCTGCCTTCAACTATGCCGATATAAGGCAGACCATTCTTTTTATGCACCCACAGGTAGCAGAACATTTTGCCTTTATAGCAATAGAAAGGCATTTTATACTTCCATGCCTCGGTAATATTGGTATCGAAATTTTGGATGTACTCCCTCAAGAATAGCAGGCAGCCTTTTACCGGTTCATCTTTTTGCAGAAAGTAGTCATCTATTTCTCTGAGCATAAATTCAGGCTATAAAACAAAAATAGCGATGGATTTTAGAAACCCATCGCTATTTTTTAAAAGTCTCCCCTGCGGGAGGAGGTTCAGAGGGGCCTTACATCACCCTAACCTTCAAATAACTCGGATGATCTTTTGAAGTATACACCTTGTTGGTGGCCTTTTTAAAATCGTTATCACCGGCTTTCATAATATTTTCAAATACCTGGGGGTTACGGTCTATCAATGGAAACCAGGTGCTTTGTACCTGCACCATTATACGGTGGCCTTTTTTAAAGGTATGCAGTACATCCTGAAGTTCAAAGTTTACCGGGCTTATTTCGCCGGGCACAAATGGTTCAGGTTTATTAAAACCATTGCGGTATTTGCCGCGCATAGCCTCGCTGCGTACCATTTGCTGGTAACCTGATAGATGGGTATCCTTGCCTGTAAATTTATTGTCTTTGGTCGAATCCGGGTAAACATCAATTACCTTAACCACCCAGTCGGCATCAGTACCTGTTGTTGATACCTTCAGGTTGGCCCATATATTACCTGCCAGTGTTACATCATTATCCAGCACATCGGTTTCATAAGTTAATACATCCGGGCGGCGACTGGCGAAACGCTGATCAGCGGTCATGTATTCGCGTTTCATATCATTATCAATCTGCTCAATGAACGGCACCGGTTTGTTAGGGTCTGATATGAAAGCATCATTGTCATCACCTGTATTTGTTGGTTCATCAAATGATAATTTCCCGCCAGGTAAAAAGTACAGGTTCTTTTCAACTGCTTCTTTTGGAGGCCAAGTTTTATAGTTCGTCCATTGATTTACACCGGTTTCAAAAGTTGAGATACGCGGGATATCGGTATCCGTTCCTTTTAAATAGTGGTTAAAGAAAGCAAACTCTATCTTTTCACGATAATATTCTCCCTGCGCGCCATCAAAGCCAACATCTCCTAAATGGTCACCCGGCCCACGCGACCAGCCACCATGTACAAATGGCCCCATAGAGAAATATATTGGAGTGGTAGGGTTATCTTTTACTAATATTTTGTAGGTATTTATAGCGCCGTACAGGTCCTCAGCATCATACCATCCGCCTGTAACCAGTACCGCAGTTTTAATATCGTGCAGATGAGTTAATACATTACGGTCTTTCCAGTGCTGATCATAATCGGGATGATCCAGCATTTCATTCCACAGCCGTACGGTGTCTTTATAATTTTTAAGGTAGATATCATTTGTATGCTTAACCGAACCCATTTTCAGGTAATAGGCGTAACCATCTTCGGTACCAAAATCTACATTAAAGCCTTTGGCCTGAGTGGGTTTATCATCCTGCCTGTTGGTAAAGAACGGATAGAAACCAAAGTTAGCCACCAGCATAAAAGCGCCGTTATGGAAAGCGTCATCGCGGTACAGATCGGCAATTGGTGCCTGCGGCGATGCGGCAACTAATGCAGGGTGACGACTCAACAACGCGGTAGTTGTATAAAAACCGGGGTATGAAATTCCCCAAACGCCAACTTTGCCATTATTGTTAGGGATGTGCTTTAACAGCCAGTCGATAGTATCATACGTATCGGTTCCTTCGTCAACATCTTTTTTTGTTTTGTGCGACTCCAGTTCGGGCGTCATTTCCCGGTAAATGCCTTCGCTCATCCATCTGCCACGCACATCCTGGTAAACAAATATGTAACCACCATGCGTAAATAACGACGACGGACCAAGGCTGCCCTTGTATTTATCAGCACCATAAGGTGATACATCGTACGGTGTACGATCCATCATGATAGGATATTTTTGTGATTGGTCTTTAGGTACGTAAACCGATGTGAACAGCTTTTTGCCGTCGCGCATAGGGATCTGGTATTCGTACTTGGTGTAGTTGGCCTTTATATAATCGGCATCCGGGCTTTGAAATTTCTGTGCAGAAACATTAAAAGAAGTAGCAGCAAAAAGCATTACACTTAGTGCGATGAAAAGGTATTTCTTCATTATCAGTCAGTTTGTAAAGCGCTAAAAGTACATAAAATAAAAAAGCCCCGAAAATCGGGGCTTAAAAATTATTTTTTATCTCCCTCTGTCATTTCGACCGTAGGGAGAAATCTTCTTAATCATGCAATTGCGTAAATGCAAATCGCAGAAGATTTCTCCCTCCGGTCGAAATGACAATGGGGGTTAACTTATAATAGGATTATTCGTTTATCGCTTTAACACCCGGTAACTCTTTACCCTCCATATATTCAAGCAAAGCGCCACCACCGGTTGATACGTAGCTAACCTCATCAGTCATGCCGAATTTGGCAACCGCTGCAGCCGAATCGCCACCACCTATTAATGAAAACGCGCCATTTTCGGTAGCTTTTGCAACTGCTTCAGCAATAGCTTTAGTGCCGATCAGGAATTTCTCCATTTCGAATACACCCATTGGGCCGTTCCATAAAATAGTTTTTGATTCTTCAACTACCTTGCTGAATAATTTGATAGTTTCAGGGCCGATATCCAGGCCCATCCAGCCGTCAGGTATCTCGCCGGTTTTGGCCACACCAGTGTTGGCATCGTTTGAGAAAGCATCAGCAGTAATATTATCTAAAGGCAATAACAGATTTACACCTTTGTCTTTTGCTTTTTGCCTAAGGCTCAAAGCCAGGTCCAATTTATCAGCCTCAACCAATGAAGTACCGATATTACCGCCATCAGCTTTAGCAAATGTATAAGCCATACCACCGCCGATGATCAGGTTATCAACCTTATCCAAAAGTTTTTCTATCAGTTCGATCTTGTCAGATACTTTTGAACCTCCCATGATAGCGGTAAAAGGCTTAGGTGCATTGTTTAATATCTTTTCGGCGTTGGCAAGTTCGCCAGCCATCAGGTAACCAAAGTATTTGGCGTTAGGGAAAAACTGCGCAATAACCGCTGTTGAAGCGTGTGCGCGGTGAGCCGTACCGAATGCATCGTTTACATAAACATCACCTAAAGCAGCTAGTTTTTTAGCAAACTCTACATCGCCTTTTTCTTCTTCTTTGTAAAAACGCAGGTTCTCTAGTAAAAGCACCTCGCCTTTTGATAGTTTTTTTGCTTTTTCAACCGCATCTTCGCCGATGCAATCGTTAGCGAATTCAACTTCCTGGCCAAGCAGATCAGACAGGTGAGGGATTAAATGCTTTAATGAATATTTATCTGTAGGACCATCTTTTGGCCTGCCCAGATGCGACATCAATATTACAGCGCCACCATCTTTTAATATTTTTTTGATGGTTGGCAAAGCAGCCGTCATACGGTTATCATCGGTGATGTTAAAATTCTCATCCAACGGAACGTTAAAATCTACCCTAATGAGCGCCCTTTTACCGGCAAAGCTAATTTGATCTATAGTTTTCATATTGTTTTTTTCAGTGCTGTTAATTGGCCGCCAAATTCAGCATTTTAATTGTAAAAATGTAAAACTAATTCCACGAATTTATCGAATAACACTAAATACAACACAAACCTTCCATTAATAGCATTCGACAAATTAGTGCAATTCAGGTTTCATTTCATTCGTGGAATTCGTGCTTAATTGAATTCGTGAAATTAGTGTCTCATATTATTTTTAAATACATCACCTGGTGCGGTCCAATACCCTTTATCTCAAACTCGGGCGAGATGATCTCAAAGCCGCCATCCTTATAAAACTTCAGCGCTTTTTTGCGGCCATTGCACCATATATAATTAGCTTTTTGCCCGCGCAGGTATACAATAGCAAAATTGAGCAGCATTGTACCCAAGCCTTTGCCACGGTATTGCGCAAGCGTAGCCATACCTCTTAACTGGTAACCTGTACCTGCAAACTCTTTATAATTTTGAGGATGTAAGGATACCACACTCGCCAGTTGCCCGGCAGCATAATAACCCAAATGGAAAGCCCCCGGAATGGTATCGGTTGGGAAACGGCATTCATTCAATTCAAGTTTCCCCTCACGCAATACAATGTTGCGTACAACCAGCAGTTCTTCGGGCTCAATAAAGTTTATCATATAGGTATAAATGGCGACTTATTTCCTCACTTTGTGCATTTGAGGTGTGTAATTACCCAAGTCAGCGGGCTTATGTAAAAATTAATATTTAATTAACGCGCAACAATTATATACTTAAATAAGCAAAATAAAGGCTTGTTTATGCATTTTAATTGGGGTGTAATGGCATATAGCATAGTTATTGCAAATAACCTTATTATAAGCAATAAATATAATGAAACGTTTACTTTTAGGATTTTTAGTGATAGCAGCCATAACCAGCTGCAGAAAGCATGGTGATCCGGTGATAAATCCAGGACCGACAAAAACTGTTACAGCTAGTACAGACTCCCTTAAATCTATATACCAGATAATTTTTCAGGAAGATGCGCAGAAAGTGATCACCAGTGTTTCTGGCGATACCTTAAAAATGTTATATAACGAGGATGTAAGCGTTATGCTGCCTGTAAGAGGTCTGGATCAATCTTATGCGATACACCTGTTCCAGGATTTTACCAAAACATCTTTAGATGGTGTTAACTATATCACTTACGACCAGTATAATGATGTTAACTTTAATTGGGTTGATGACAACCTGAACAACGTTAAATTAAAAACCATTACCGATACAACTGTAAACAAACAGTTATTGGCTAAAATACACGTACAACGCCCTTTCTATTTCAGCAAGGTATATACCAGTTCGGCAGCGGCTACAGCAGCTCAAACTGCACTTTTAGCTAAAACTGCTGAAACTATCGGTTTCTCGGCTTATGTATATTTTGTTAATGTTGATTACCCAACCTATACAAGTACTGCTAAAGTAATTTACGTAAAAGCAGCAAAAAATTAAAGTTTACTGATCTCCTCAACCAGATCAACCAAACGGCTGGAGTAACCCATTTCGTTATCATACCAGCCAACAACTTTTGTCAACCCACCAACTACTGAGGTAAGCTGCGCATCAAAAATACAGCTGTGCGGGTTACCCAGTATATCGGTTGATACGATAGGATCCTCTGTATATTCCAGTATATCCTTCATTGGGCCTTCGGCCGCTTGTTTAAAAGCCTCGTTGATTTCCTGAACCGTTGGCTGCTTTTTTAAGCTGCACGTAAAATCAGTTAAAGAGCCATTCAACACCGGCACACGGATGCCTGCCCCGCCAAGCTTCCCGTTTAAATGCGGAAAAATAGTAGTTATTGCTTTTGCTGCCCCGGTACTTGTTGGGATAATGGATGCCGATGCCGCCCTCGCCCTGCGCAGGTCCTTGTGGGGCGCATCGTGCAGGCTCTGGTCGCCTGTCATGGAGTGTACGGTGGTGATGTAGCCATCAATAATTCCCCAGTTCTCATCCAGTATTTTCACCATTACGGCAACGTTATTGGTAGTACATGATGCATTGGATAATACCGGCGAATGCAGATCGATCATGCCATCATTCACACCAAGCACAACCGTAGGCACACTTTTATCTGCTGAAGGCGCTGAAATGATCACCTGCTTTGCCCCAGCCGCCAAATGCTGCTCAGCCCCTATGCGTGAAGTAAATTTCCCGGTCGATTCAATAACCAGGTCGATACCCAATTCCTTCCACGGTAACAGCGATGGGTCGCGTTCAACCAGGATCCTTATTTTTTTATCGTTGATGTAGAGGTGTTCGTCATCGGCAGTAACCGTACCCTTAAAGCCACGGTGTACCGAGTCGTATTTAAACAGATGAGCAAGTGTTTGCGCATCGGTAAGATCATTTATGGCAACAACCTCAATATCAAGCTTAGTTATAATATTCCTTAGAAATATTCTTCCTATCCTTCCGAATCCGTTTATGGCAATTTTCATGTTAGTAGCAAGTATTTAGTATCAAGTAGCAAGTACTAAAACAAGTGCAAAAATCTTGATACCTGATACTTGCTACTTGATACTGTTTTTACACTGCAAAAATACACAGCCTGATTTTAATAAAGGGATTATTCTTTTAGGGATGACGGTTGGTTGACTAATTGGCTGCAACTTATAAAAGCGTCATTGCGAGGAACGAAGCAATGACACTCGGAGAAGACAATCTATTATCGATTTATTAATATATCTTCCTATAAAACTCCTTCAAAGCCCTGCCGGGATCAAGGGCCTTATTAACTGCCGCGGATACAGCTATGCCATAAATACCGGTTTCCAGCAAATGCTCAGCATCGGTAAGTTGTATACCGCCTACGGCAATTACTGGTATCTCGATATTGTATTTTTGTAACTGGCGGTAACCTTCAAAACCCAATAGCGGACTATTATTAGGCTTAGTATCCGTATGCGCGAATGGGCCATAGCCGCAATAATCAACAACCCCGGTGGCTTGCACACGCAGCAAAGCATCAATATTGGTTGCTGAGCCCCCTAAGGTTTTGTCTTCTCCTATAGCTTCGCGGATGGCTTTAAAATCAGCATCAAAATCCTCTATATGTACTCCCTGGGCATCAACCTGATCCAGCAGATGGTAATGATCAGTGAGGATAAGGGTGATTCCCCATTCATCGCAGATATCCGCTATCTGGTTTATTTCTTCGATCAACTCATCGTCGCTTTTGGTGAGGCAGCGGTATTGCAGCCAGTTCGCCCCTGCGGCACAGGCTATCTCCGCCTGCTCAACGTGTGTGCGGTGCGGAAGATCCTGTGTGAGGTAATGGAATTTGGAGATGTATTTTTTCATGTATTTTTAGTCCGGAAGACCGAAAGTCCGGAAGTTTATTTGTTTACTTAAAAGCTATTCTATTTACAGCTATTTACTTTCGGTCTTACCGACTTAACTGACTTCCGGACTTCCCAAAAACTACTTCTTTATCACTTCTGATATCGGCACACCAATACTGCCATTTGGCGCTTGTATGTGTAATAACGCGGCAATGGTTGGTGCAATATCTGTCATATGGGTTTCGCGGGTGGCGGTGCCGTGGTTTATGCCCCAGCCCATAAACACCAGCGGAATATGGTTATCGTATGGGTTCCAGGTGCCGTGTGTGGTACCTGTAGGGCCGCCATCACCTGAACCGTGTCCTGTAAACCATCCCGGGTTAAGGATGATCTGAATTACGCCGCTATTTTTTGCATTATAACCGTTTATAATTCGCGTACGCAGTTGTTCCGGTATGTTGGCAGTTTGCGCTTTTTTCATGTCAACAGCAAAAGCTACGTAAGGTAATTTCTCCAGGTAGGTGATGCATTCTTTTTTCACTGCTTCCTCATCCAGGTGCAGGTAGTTCAGGATGCGGTAGTTCATGTTCACCTGGTAATTGCCCAAACTCAGTACTAATGAATCAACCTTAAATTTATCCAGCAAAACTTTGTTCAGGTTCTTTAACTCAGTGCCATCATCCCATGTGCCTGCCGGAATATTGTGGTCATTTAAAAACGCTGTATTGTGCGCTGCGCCGTGATCGGCAGTCAGGAATACGGTATAATTACCCTTACCAACTTTAGCATCAAGGAAAGTTAAAAAGTTAGCTATCTCACGATCCAAACGCAGGTAAGTATCTTCTATCTCAACCGCGTTAATACCAAACTGGTGACCTATATAATCGGGCGATGATAAACTCATGGCCAAAAAGTCGGTTACATCGTGCTGACCCAATTGTTCGCCATTGATAGCTGCTACAGCCATATCAAGCGTTAAAGTATTGCCATAAGGTGTTAATCGGATCAAACCTAAACCTGCTGATTTATATAATGCCGATGTTTTAACCGGTAAGGTTGGCGCATCGGTTCCTTTAAATTTGCCTTCGTATTTGCTGTTATCAGCGGTGCTTTGTACGTAAGTATCAATTGGGTAAAGTGTGTTCCAATCCAGCTTTAAATAAGTTTCGGCCAGTTTTTGATCGTTAAAATCCTTTGCCCATTGCGGCAGGTCCTGCATATAATAGGTGCTGCTGATCCAGTTGCCGGTTTTATCATCAAACCAGTAAGCGGCGTTTGCAGTATGGCCAGCTGGTAAAATGCCACCACGGTCTTTTAAAGCAATACCGATCACTTTCGAGCGGAAATTAGTGGCTAATCTTAACTCATCGGTCACAGTAGTGGTCAGCAAATTGCGTGGCGACATCTGCCCTGCTTTTGATGTACTGCCCACGGTTTGCACGCTGGTATCCTCGGCGCAATACATTGATTTTCCGGTAGCCTGTATAATGTAATCATTACCGGCAATACCATGCAGCGCAGGCACCGAACCTGTATAAATACAGCTATGGCCGGGGCCGGTAAAGGTTGGGATATAATCAACCTGTGTATTTTCGCAACTAAAGCCCTCTCCCAATAAACGTTTGAAACCATTGCTCTGGTAGCGATCATAAAAACGGTACAGGTAATCCCAGCGCATTTGGTCGACCACTATGCCTACCACCAGTTTTGGGCGGGGCAATGCAGCAGATGGATCGGTGGTAACAGCCTTTGGTTTTTTATTTTTTGTTTGTGCCGATACCGTGAGCACCGAACACGAGAACGCTATAAAGAGCAGGTATTTAATTTTCATTTATATGTAGTTAAGCTCGCAAATATCATGAATGTAATAAAAATTACGTGTGAAATTTATGTTACGGGAAGTTAAAATTTGATCGATGATTTTATATAGTCCGAAAGACGGGAAAGTCCGAAAGACCGCAAGTTAGAAAAGAAAATCTTTCCGACTTGCTGTCTTACAGACTTTTCCGACTAAAACTACATATCGTTCTGTTTCAGCAAACGGATAACCTTTACAAAACGGCGTTTGTAGGTATCTGTCATAGCGCTGATGGTTACACAGTATTCTTTGCCTGATGTGGAGTGGATAAACTTAAGGTCGCCGCCATCATTGCAATAGACTATGCCCATATGGCCCACACCATGCGGGTGATGGCTTCTGGTACCTTTAAATAATATGATATCGCCGGGAAGGGCATCTTCAATATTGATATTTTCGCCGACGTTTACAAAATCTTCCGACGAACGGGGAATAGTAAAACTGAAGTTCTTAAACACATAGTTCACAAATCCCGAGCAATCGAACCCATAATCAGGATTTGAAGATGCAGGGCGATAACGTACGCCTAATAAAGTTTGTGCAAATGATAAAAGAGTATCTGACTTAACACTATCGTTAGTAACTACCTGTATATGCTCGCTTTCTTCTCTTTCTCTTACTTTATGTTTATGACGCGGCTTTGCTGCATAGGCAGTTATTGCCATAGCTACGCACAAAATTAAAAGACTAATCAGGGTAAAAACTCGCTTCATTTATCGGGCTTAAGATATCCCGATTTATTTAAATTTTTGAGATTTATTTTGTTTTTTTTCTGATTGTAAATTATAAAGGCAGTATTCGTATGCGCTGCTTGTCCTCATCCAACACAATTAAAGCACCTGAAATTAGTAACTCTTTGTAAGTTTGAATAGTGGGAATTACCATGTTACTAAGATGAGATATAGTAACATTTTGAGTTCGTACTTGGATAACGCTGGGCTTTTCGGCTTTTGTTAATGCTAGCGCTGTACCGAAGTCAAGGTCATGGGTAAAAACAATGCATTCATTTTCTCTCGCCCACTTTATTATTGCTGTATCAGGTGCATCAAAATTTCCTACAGCAGACCAATGAACTGATTCGATATTGTATAATTTAAATTCCCGTACCCAGTCGGGAGATAAATTCATGTCAATAAGTATTTTCACGTAGTAACCAAAGGAACTTCAATTTCTTCGGAACGCCAGGCTGCATAGGCTAACGCTGCCATTAAATCTTCATGCTCCAAATACGGATACATTTTTAAAATTTCAGCCTCTGATAATCCTGAAGCCAACAAACCAATAACGGTACCAACCGTCATCCTTAAACCCCTGATACAAGGTTTGCCTCCCATCACATCCGGGTTAAGTGTAATCCGTTCTAAATTCTTCATTATTACTTCGTATCTAAACAAAAATACATATAATTTATAATCTTTCAGTAATTTGCACACTCATTTCAACCGGTCTCTGCGCTAAAGCTTTAAGCTTTTACCTTTCAGCTTTCGCCTTCTTAAATCAGCTTTTTTATTTCCCCTTTCACCTCAAAATACTACTTTTGCAAACTTTATATAAATACGTACAATGTTAAGAACACATACCTGCGGAGAGTTAAACATCAGCAATTTAGGCCAAACCGTAACATTATGCGGCTGGGTGCAAAAATCACGCGATTTGGGCGGCACAACATTTATTGACGTGCGCGACCGTTACGGATTAACCCAACTGGTTTTAAATATCGACACTGATGGAACCCTGCGCGAAACAGGTAAAAACCTGGGCCGTGAGTTTGTTATACAGGTTACAGGTAAGGTAATTGAACGTACCAGCAAAAACCTGAAGATAGCAACCGGCGAAATTGAAATTGCCGTTGAAAACTTAGAGGTATTAAACTCATCAAAAGTTCCTCCGTTTATGATCGAGGATGAAACTGATGGCGGCGAGGAACTGCGTGCAAAATACCGTTACCTTGACCTGCGCCGTGCCCCTATCCGCAACAACCTGATGCTGCGCCACAAAATGGCGCAGGAAACACGTAAATATTTAGACGGGCTTAACTTTATTGAGGTTGAAACCCCGGTATTAATAAAATCGACACCGGAAGGTGCCCGCGACTTTGTGGTACCAAGCCGCATGAATGCCGGCGAATTTTACGCCCTGCCGCAATCGCCGCAAACATTTAAGCAGTTGCTGATGGTAAGCGGGTTCGACCGTTATTTCCAGATCGTAAAATGCTTCAGGGATGAGGATCTGCGTGCCGACCGCCAACCTGAGTTTACACAGATCGACTGCGAATTATCTTTCATCACCCAGGAAGATATCTTAAACATATTTGAAGGCTTAACCCGCCACCTGTTTAAAACAGTTAAGGGTATCGATCTGGCTTCATTCCCACGTATGCAATATGCTGACGCGATGCGTTTATATGGTTCTGATAAACCGGATATCCGTTTCGGGATGGAGTTTGTTGAACTGAACGACATATTAAAGGGCAAAGGCTTCGGTATATTTGATAATGCTGAACTGATAGTAGGTATAAATGCCAAAGGCTGCGCCGAATACACCCGCAAACAAATTGATGAACTTACCGAGTGGTTAAAACGCCCGCAAATTGGCGCTACAGGCTTAATTTATTGCCGTTATGGTGCTGATGGTAATTTAAAATCATCAGTTGATAAATTTTATGGCGAGGATGACCTGACCAACCTGGCAGCAGCATTTTCAGCTGAACCCGGCGATCTAATTTTAATACTAGCCGGCCAAACCGATAAAGTACGCAAGCAATTAAACGAACTACGTTTAGAAATGGGCTCACGTTTAGGCCTGCGCGATAAAAATACTTTTGCACCGCTGTGGGTACTGGATTTCCCATTATTAGAGTGGGACGAAGAAACCAGCCGTTACCATGCTATGCACCATCCATTCACCTCACCAAAACCGGAAGATATCGCTTTATTGGATACTGACCCCGGAGCTGTACGTGCCAATGCTTATGATATAGTGCTAAACGGCACTGAAATTGGCGGTGGCTCTATCCGGATCCACGACAGGGCTTTGCAATCGCTAATGTTCAAGCACTTAGGGTTTTCACCAGAAGAAGCGCAAAAACAATTTGGCTTTTTAATGGATGCCTTTGAATTTGGCGCACCGCCGCATGGTGGCATCGCTTTTGGTTTCGACAGGTTGTGCTCTATCTTCGCCGGACTGGATTCTATCCGCGATGTAATAGCGTTCCCTAAGAATAACTCGGGCCGTGATGTGATGATCGATTCGCCATCAACCATTGCTGAGACTCAATTAAATGAATTAAAAATTAAGACTACCGTTTAGTCTTAACATTCCATGTAACAATGGAGTGTGATGTAAGCATGGGTAAATGTTTTTTATTAACTTGCCCGTGTTTACATTTTATTGATAAAAATTAAAAGCTGTATATAATTTTCAATTAAAAAATCAGTTATAGCGTTAAAGAATAATATGAAGAGAATTTTTTTACTATTTGGTTTACTTATCGTCCTGTTTTCTGCTTGTACAAAAACAAGTTATAATACTACCAAGCAAGCAGATATTGATGAAATAAAAATTCAAAAATATATAGCTGCCAACCACCTTAGTGTAACTAAGGATGCATCTGGCATCTATTACCAGATCATAACAAAAAGCGCAGGTACCATCCATCCTTCTGTTGCGGATTCTGATACTGTACAGGTTACTTACACCGGTAAATTATTAAACGGCGGTGTATTTGATACCGAGAATGTTACCCTGCTACCAATGGCTGGTATTGTAAAAGGCTTTCAGGCTGGCATGTCGTTGTTAACCTCCGATGGCTCTGCACCTTACGCGCGTATAATGATGATCATCCCTTCAAGCCTAGCTTATGGAACTGGTTCATTAGCCGCAGGTAACGGAGTAGCTGTACCTCCAAACTCGGTACTGGTGTTTACGGTCGATCTCATAGGGATTGTCCAGGGCTTCGGGAAATAGCTTCCGCTGGCAAATCTAATACACACATAATTATTGTCGAACCTTCTTTTTATCTGCAGTAAAAACCAATGGCGCAGCCCTACGGCTGAGTTATTGTTTAAAAACCATGCTATCCATCAGGCGCGGTCTGCAGGTACAAGTGATAAGGCAAGGATAAGAATCAATCAGAAAATGATTGATTGGGCCGATGTTATTTTGGTGATGGAACATAAACATCACCAAATACTAAAACAACGGTTTAATTTAACTGATAAACAAATGATGGTTTTGGACATTGAGGACAACTATCAGCTAAATGATCCTGAACTTATTAACATTTTGAATATCTGCCTGAAGGATTATTTATAAGTTACATTAAATTAACCTATTAGGTAAAATCACAATCGCCCGATTATCCACATTCATGCTTTATTGTCTTTTTATATAAAAACCATAACGTATTTATCAACTTATTAACAATTGTTAAATATTTTTTTGAGAATACGATTTTTACGCTCTATATTTAGGCACCCTATTACTATAGAGCATGACTCGTACCCGTTTCAAGAAGGTGCTTTTACTCGCACCCGAAGTTTCATCACAACAGTTAACCGCTGAATATTCAAGCGTTAAACATATCGACTCTGTAAACCAGGTATTCCCTTCTATTTATCAATTAAACCCCGACCTCATCGTTTTAGATTACAATCATTTCAACAATGATGTTGAAAAAATCATACGCCGTATTAGGGGAAATAAGTTTTACAGCAAAATAAAGATCTGCTGCTACAAAACCAAGCCACACACCAAGCAGGATGGCCTGCTAACCGCCATAGGTGTCGACTTCTTTATCTACCAGGAAGAGTTAGTTTTTGATACCAAAACCAAGAGTATACCAAATATCTTCAGCAGTATATTTGATATAACTCACCTGGCCGGGCTGGTACCCAACCCATCAACAAATTTATGATCCGGCTTAATTTAGTCTATCCACTCAAATTTAGTATAGGGCACTAATACCTCTGGTATTTTTATACCCCTGTCTGTTTGGTTATTCTCCAGTAAAGTAGCAACTATACGCGGCAATGCCAATGCGCTGCCATTAAGTGTATGTGCCAGTTGGGTTTTACCCTCAGCATTACGGAAACGCAGTTTTAAGCGGTTAGTCTGAAAAGTTTCAAAGTTTGATACGGATGATACCTCCAGCCAGCGCTGCTGTGCCGCACTCCAGGTTTCCATATCATAAGTTAAAGCTGATGCAAAGCCCATATCGCCGCCGCATAAACGCAGCACACGGTATGGCAGGCCTAAGTTTTGTAATAAGCCCTGTACGTGCGCGCTCATGCTTTCCAATACACGATATGAATCATCCGGATGAACAACCTGTACTATCTCCACTTTATCAAACTGGTGCAGGCGGTTAAGGCCACGCACATGCGCACCATAAGAGCCAGCCTCGCGGCGGAAACATGCGGTGTAGCCACAATTTTTCACCGGTAACTCGTCAGCCTTTAATATTACATCGCGGTATAAGTTGGTAATAGGCACTTCGGCAGTTGGGATAAGGTAAAGTTTATCCTCGCCAACAAAATACATCTGGCCTTCTTTATCCGGTAACTGCCCGGTTCCAAAGCCTGAAGCCTCGTTAACCATTAATGGCAGCATTACTTCGGCATAACCGGCTTTCTCGGCCTCATCCAAAAAGTAAGCGATCAGCGCCCTTTGCAGTTTAGCGCCTTTACCTTTATACACCGGGAAACCCGCACCTGTTATTTTAACACCGAGTTCAAAATCAATCAAATTATATTTAGCAGCAAGTTCCCAGTGTGGCAACGCGCTTTCGGCCAGGTGTGGTTTTTCGCCATTTTCCAGCACTATTTCGTTTTCCTCGGGAGTTAAGCCTTTAGGTACAGATGAATGCGGCAGGTTTGGCAGCAACACTATCTTTTGCTGTAATTCTTCCTCAGTGGCTGATAAGGTATCCCCAAGCTTTTTAATCTCTTCTTTCCAAACACCTGTGTTAGCTTTTATGGCTTCTGCCTCATCCTTTTTACCGGAGCGCATCAGTTCGCCTATCTGTTTGGCAGCAGCATTTGCCTGCGCCGAAACAGTATCCATTTGGTTTTGAGTTGTACGGCGTTTTTCATCAAGCTGAATAATATCATCAACCAATTGAGGCTGTTTAAAATTTTTTACAGCCAAACGTTCTAAAACTTGTTCCCTGTTATCGCGGATATAACTAACTTGCAGCATTTAATTTATTTTTAGGCAAAGATATAATCAGTTAGCGGTTTGCACTAGCAGTTTTCAGTTTTTTTATGATCTACCCCTGTTTGTAAAAATATAGCTGATAACTGCGAACTAAATAATGCCCACTGCAAACTAAAAACTGCAAACTGAAATGACTGGTAAACTCTACTTAGTACCCACACCAATAGGCAATCTGGAAGATATCACCTTGAGGGCCTTACGTGTTTTAAAAGAAGTCGACCTGATACTGGCCGAAGATACCCGCACATCCGCGCCATTGCTGAAACATTTTGACATTCATCAAAAGGTGTTTGCGCATCATCAGCATAACGAGCATCAGTCATCAAACGAGATCATCCGGTTTTTAAAGGAAGGCAAAAATATCGCTCTGATATCTGACGCGGGCACGCCAGCCATATCCGATCCGGGCTTTTACCTGGTACGCGAGGCTTTAAAGCACGACCTGCCGGTTGAATGCCTGCCCGGTGCTACGGCCTTTGTACCTGCACTGGTTAACTCAGGCTTCCCTACCGACCGTTTTTGTTTTGAGGGATTTTTACCGCTGAAGAAAGGTCGACAAACCCGCTATAAAATATTAAGCCAGGAAGAGCGTACTATTATATTGTATGAGTCGCCGCACAGGCTGATGAAAACGCTGGAAGAAATGATCACCTATTTCGGTGCTGAAAGACAACTGTCCGTATCGCGCGAGCTCACAAAAATGTTTGAAGAAACTGTACGTGGCACTGTTGAAGAAGTGAAAACTTATTTTGAAACGCACCCGGTAAAAGGCGAGTTTGTGATTTGTGTGGCGGGCGCTGAAGGTAAATCATCGAAAGAAAAGGATTAATAATTAAAAATCACCAAGCGTCATTGCGAGGAACGAAGCAATCCCCGATTAGCAGGTCCGTTCTGTATAGTTCGGGATTATTTCGTCCCTCGCAATGACGCTTAGAGAATATTATATATAATACTATGAGCAGCTATTTAACCAGCGTAAAAAAAAGGTTTGAGGTTGAAAAAGTGCTGGCTGAAAAAACCTTTGAGCAAATAAATGACGACGGATTGTTTTGGCAATATAATGATGAGAGCAACAGTATTGCCATAATTGTACAGCACCTTTCGGGTAATATGCTTTCACGGTGGACAATTTTTTTAACAACTGATGGTGAAAAACCATGGCGTGAGCGTGATGCAGAGTTTGAACATCATATTAGCACCCGGCAACAATTACTAGCCAGTTGGAACAGCGGCTGGGATTGCCTGTTTAACTCGCTGGATTTGGTACAAGCAACTGATTTAGATAAAGAGATATTCATCCGCAACGAAAGCCATACCGTAATTGATGCTATTAACAGGCAATTAGTGCATGTAGCCTACCATGTAGGCCAAATAGTATTTATTGGCAAAATGGCTGCCGGTTCAAACTGGACCGCATTAACCATCCCCAAAGGAAAATCAAAGGCTTTTAACGCTGAAAAATTTAATAAATGAAGAAAAATATACTGTTATCCATATTCTCCGGTTTAATGCTTTGGATAGCCTGGCCGCCTACACCATATACTACATTCCTGCTGTTTATTGGTTTTGTGCCGATGCTGGTAATGATGGAGAACATCATCCGGTCGGATGTGGCTAAAAAGGGAAAGAAAATCTTCGGATACACCTTTCTCGGCTTTTTTATATGGAACACGCTGTGCATTTACTGGGTATATAATGCATTAAAAATGATAGGGGAAATTACTGCTATGCCTATCAGCTTAATACCTTACTCGCTTGGGCCATTGCTAATGGCTACCGCATGTTGGCTTTATTACAGGCTACGAGGCATCACCAATTGTGGTTTGAGCCTCTTCGGCCTGGTTTGCTTTTGGATAGGCTATGAATACCTGCACCAAAGCTGGGACCTCGCATTCCCGTGGATGACCCTGGGCAACGGTTTTGCGGTAAGCCACAAATGGGTGCAATGGTATGAGTATACCGGCGTATACGGCGGCACCGTTTGGATCTGGGCTATTAATATCCTGCTGTTTTTAATATATACCGGCTTACGCGAGGGCAAGAGTAAAAACTTACGATTAGGCCTTATTGCGGCTTTTGTGCTGGTGCTCATTTTGCCGTTGAGCTATTCGTTATATCGTTATAATACTTACCAGGAGCAACCTAATCCATCAAACATTGTGATAGCCCAGCCTAATATCGATCCTTATGCCAAGGAATCAGATATCCCAACCGGCGAGCAATTGAATATTTTAACCCATATTTCTGATTCTATCGGGCAGCCGAATACCGAATTTTTCCTCTGGCCCGAAACTGCCATAAGCGATTATGTTAATGAAGACCATATACACAGCAACAACTATTTTTTACAGGTACAGCATTTCCTGAATAAGTACAAGAATGGCAATGTGCTTACCGGTGCCGAAACCTTTAAACTGTATGATACCCGGGCCACAAAAACCGCGAGCCCGACGGATCTGCCTAATCAATACGTTGATAATTTTAATACCGCGCTGAATATTGAGAACTCTGCCGAGGTGCAGTTCTACCATAAATCGAAACTGGTACCGGGTGCTGAGGAAATGCCTTTTGGCGATGCCTTATCATTTATGAAACCTGTGTTTGAGCACCTGGGCGGAGCAACGGGCAGCTATGCCGGTCAGCCTGAACCGGGAGTATTTTACTCGCAGAGCGGGATTGGTGTTGATCCTGTTATCTGTTATGAATCTATCTGGGGCGGATATATTGCCCAGTCGGTACACATGGGTGCGCAATTCATTGCTATAATTACCAACGATGGCTGGTGGGAAAACACCTCGGGCAAGGATCAGCATTTGGATTATGCCAAGCTTCGCGCTATTGAAACGCGCAGATGGGTATGCCGCTCTGCTAACACTGGTATCTCTGCCTTTATCAATCAACGTGGCGATATAGTTCAGCATACTAAATGGTGGGTTAAAACTGCCATAAAACAGGATATCAACCTGAGTTCAGATCTTACTTTCTATGTATTGTATGGCGATTATATCCCGAAAGCGGGATGTGTTTTGGCAGTGATTGGGATAATCTATATTCTCGCACAAGCAGGAAGAACAAGAATTAGAACCAGAATTAAACGGATTTAAAGGATAATTTATTCTATATGTCATTGCAAGCTGTAGCGTGGCAACCTCGTCGCTTGCATAATGAACGCGACGAGGTTGCTTCGTCGTTCCTCCTCGCAATGACACGTTTTTTCTCTGTATAATCGGGGATTGCTTCATTCCTCGCAATGACGAGCACGTGAATTCCACATTGGGAAAATCCTTCAAATCCAAAAAATCCTGGTTCTCTTAACCTCTCTCCAAAATAAACTGCAACAGATCATGTATAGGCTGCTTAATGATCTTGCCGGTGCGTACGCCATTAGTTTGACATAACTCCCGCAGTTCATCGGCAAAAACATAGGCTATTGAGCCTACAAAATTGCATTTGTACTTATTATATTGCGGGTACGATTTTATGTTGGTATCAATAAACTCCAACAGGCCATCATGCAGTAGCTTTTGAGCATATTCTGTATCCCGTATCTGGTTTAAGAACCGGGAAAATGATGCTAAATAAGAGTTCCCGCCGGGTTTCTGGTATACATTCTTTATTACATCCTCACGGGTTAAGTGGTAGGCCGCTTCAAATTTGGCGTCGATGTCCGCGGGCATTTTGCCGTACATATAATCGGTTATCAGCGCCTTGCCAAACCAGGTTCCTGAGCCTTCATCGCCCAAAACAAAACCTAAACCATGCTGGCCGGCGTGTATATCCTCGCCATCAAAAAAAGAAATATTGGAGCCTGTGCCCAGCACACAGCATAAGCCTTTCTCGCGGCCGCAGGTGGCATAGGCAGACCCCAGCAGGTCGCTATCCACACTTACATATGCCTTAGGAAATAACTGGCTAATGGCATTTGAAACAATTTCATGCCTGTCGGGACTGGAACAGCCCGCGCCAAAAAAATAGATCTCTGTAATATCAGCGGCAAAGGCTATCAATTCTGTAGCCTGCTCCTGCAGTATTTTAACGATATCCTTTTCTGATAAAAAGTAAGGGTTTAAGCCTGATGTCCTGAATTGTTGTGCTTCCTGTTGTGGCAAAGCGAGCAGCCAATCTGTTTTTGACGATCCGCTATCAGCAACTAAGATCATGTGAAAAAATTTCTTCCAGGCCCTTGTGAGTAACAGGTTTATGAATAAACTGGCAAACGTATTTATTCACCAATGATTTTTTAATATCAGTGGGGTCAAGCGATGAGGAGAGCATATATATTTTTATAGCGTCTTTATTTTCAATAGATATTTTTTCGTATTCATCCAAAAACTCAAACCCGCTCATTTCAGGCATCCGGATATCCAGGAATATAAAATCGGGATGGACAGTACCCTGGCGCAAAGCCTCTATGGCTTGCTCCGGCGATTGCAGGATGACAATGTTTTCGGCAAAATTGCCACTTTGTAAAATTTTACTGGTAACAAAATTATCTATGTAATTATCATCAATCAGCAGGCAGGTTTTATAACGGGCACTCATAATCAAAATTAACTTTTAAATCGTTTAAAAGAGCATATTTGACAGATTATTAATCAACATTATTGAATTAACAATTCTGCAATAATCGTAACTTTTTTGTTAGATAACAATCACTCATAAATTTTAACTACTATACTTATAAGTTTGCTATTAACCATATAGAGGGCTAATGTTCCTGACAGTTTAATATCAATATAAATTTTTTAATAACTTGCCGGATGAAAAGATCTCCCCTAAACGTTTTTCTTTCTTTAATACTTATTTTAATGTCTACCAATATCAGTACCGCGGCAACCATGCCACAAATTTCATACACCGTAACTTTCCCCGAAGCGCAAGCCCATTATGCTGATGTTGAAATGAATATCAGTAATTTAAAGCAAAACACCCTGGTACTTAAAGTACCCGTTTGGACACCCGGTTCGTATCTTATACGTGAGTATGCCAAAAATGTTGAGGCTTTCAGCGTAAGTGCAAAAGGCAACGTATTACCCTTTATTAAAACCCGCAAAAACTGGTGGAGCATTAATACACAGGGTGTAAATGATATTACGATAAAATACAGGGTTTATTGCAATGAAATATCAGTACGTACCAGCACGATTGATGCGTCGCACGCGTTTATCTCATCTTCAGGCTTTTTTATGTACCCTGAAGGGATGCTGCATGATGCCTCAACTATTCATATTATACCGTACGATGGCTGGTCGAAGGTTTCAACCAGTTTGGAGATGGTGAATAATGATCCTTTTACAGTAACAGCCCCTAACTACGATATCCTGTTCGACTCGCCTATTGAAGTGGGCAACCAGGATGTATTTGGCTTTGAAGCTGCCGGTGTAGATTACGAGGTTGCCATGTTTGGTACCGGTAAATATGATAAGGAACGCCTTAAAAAGGATATGGCTAGAATTGTTGAGCAGGAAACTGCCATTTATGGCGAAAACCCCAACAAACGCTATGTTTTTATAGTGCACAACTATGCCAAAAGCGGCGGCGGACTGGAACATTTAAGTTCGACCGTATTGGGTGCCGCGCGTGATACCTATGTCAGTGAAACCGGTTACCAGGGCTTTTTAAGCCTCGTCGCTCATGAACATTTCCACCTGTGGAACGTGAAACGCCTGCGCCCTATAGCTTTAGGTCCGTTTGATTATGACAATGAGAATTATACAACCGACCTATGGATAGCCGAAGGTTTCACCGCTTATTATGAGGACATTATATTAAGGCATGCGGCTATAATCCCGGTTGATAATTATTTAGTTGTATTAGGCAATGATATCAATTCGGTTGAGAACCAGGCTGGCAGAAAATTTCAATCTGTTACCGATGCAAGCTATGATGCATGGATAAAAGCTTATCGCCCTAATGAAAACTCCGGAAATACTACGATATCATATTACAGTAAAGGATCGGTAATAGCGATGTTGCTTGATCTGGAAATTATTAATGACAGCAATTCCAAATACTCATTAGACGATGTAATGCGACATATGTACGATGAGTATTACAAAGGCAAAGAACGCGGCTATACTGACGTTGAGTTTAAACAGGGGCTTGAGAAATACGCAGGTAAAAACCTGGATGATTTTTACGCCAGGTATGTTTATGGTGTTGATGACATTGATTATAACAAATACCTTGGCTACGCCGGTTACAAAATAACCGATGCACTGGCCGCAAATAACGACCCATCACTAGGCGTTACCACCAGCACTGCAAACAATAAAATAACCATTACCAGCGTATTGCGCGGTGGTGCGGCCTGGCTAGCAGGTATTAATACCGATGACCAGATAGTTGCTGTAAACGGTACGCCATTAACCAATATACAGGAAGTTATAACTGGCAGAAAGCCCGGCGATAAAATAACCGTTAGTGTTAATCGCGACGGACAGCCATTAACTTTACAGGTTACTTTAGCAAAAAATGCACAGGTAAAATATAAGATAGAGTCGTTGGAGAACCCTACCCCGCAACAACTTATTGTAAGAAATAAATGGCTTAAACTTTAGTTATGTACACCTATTGGTTAGTAGTATTATTTATTAATTAAAACATATTAGTACAATACAGTGTTGTATTAACATCTATGAAAATCATTAATTAAATAAATCATTATGAACTCGTTATTGTATATCATAGCCGTTATCCTCCTGATTGGGTGGGCATTAGGCGTATTTATGTATTCTGCCACAGGTATTATACATGTATTATTAGTTATTGCAATTATAGCCTTAATATTAGGGATACTAAGGCGGCCAACTACTATATAACCCGGTAACCGCGTTATTATTAAAGGCGTTTCATTTTAGGTGGAACGCCTTTTTGTTTTCGTATGCTATAATGAAAAACAAGACTATACACAACGGATTGCCTATTGTATGAAGCCGCTCATAGGCGCTAAGCCTTTACATCTTACCCAATTATCTTCCCCCTTTTACTCCATTTTATCACCTGCCATAAAAGTTCAGCGCTTAATAAAGTAATAATAGCAAATACAGCTGCAGATACAGCGCCCGGTGTTGATGATAACGCACCGGCAAGAGCAGTAAAATAAACCGCGACAGGTAATATCAACCCTATGCATAAACCAGGCACGCCAAATGGAATTTTAAATGGACGATGCCTGTCGGGTTCTTTTATGCGCATTTTTATGAGCGAGATATATTCGAGCGATAAACCTGCACCGTATACTATTACGTCAATGATAAGTAAGTCGGTAAACCCCCATTGTATCATACCGCTTACTACTACCGAGCAAACAATAATAGATATATAGGGTGTATTGAATTTTTTATGCTGCCTTTTTAATACTGTGGGTAAAAGCTGATCATCGGCCATTACCATCGGCACGCGTGATACGGATAATAGCACCGAGGCATAGATCCCCAGAGTGCTCGCCATACCGCCGATGGCGATCAATGCACCCAGCCAATGCCCGCCAATCAACGCCGCTAATGCAGGGAAGCCATCATTCATTAAGGTGGTAGCGTTTATGCCTGAGAATTGAGCAACCCATATGATCAGCACATAAACCACGATCACTAATATAAAAGCGATCATCATTGATACGAGGTAAGAGCGCACCGGTTTCTCAACTTCCTCGGCATAAGTGGTGGTGTTATCCCAGCCTAAACAATTCCACATTACGGTGTACAGGGCCATTCCCAATGATGAAATACCTATGCCTTTTAACGATGGGGCCGGTATAGCAACACTGCCCGCATGATGATAAAATGCCAATACAAATAAGATAATAAAAGGCGTTAACACAACCGCGCTCAGGAACAAAGTCACTTTGCCCACCGGTACTATGCCTAAAATATTTAAGCCTGCGGATGCCCATATAATAATGAGGCAGATCTCCGTTTTATGCAGCGCCAGTTCGGGGTAAAAGAACGCGGCATATTGTACAAACAGCACCGGGTATATGGCCAGGTCGACAAAAGTATAGAGCCAGGTCCACCAGCCTTCATAAAATCCCCAGCGGGTGCCTAATGCGTGTTTTACCCATTTGTAATAACCTCCGGTAACGGGCATCATGCTGTTTAGTTCAAGCACAGTATAAATTGCAGGCACATCCCACAATAAAGGGGTTATCAGCAATAATAATATGGCACCATGCTGCCCGGCATAAGTTAACAGGGGTTCGAGCCCGTAAGGGCCTCCGGATACAGTAAAGAAAATAACAGCGACAAGCTGTACCGGTCGGATTTTTTTCAATGCGGTTAATTATCAGCTATAAACATATAAAATTATATGCTCATGTAAAGCACTATAAAGCTGGTAAAAAAGCAAATTTATACCGCAACAGTACTTTAACAAGAGCAGTTGTTAAAAAATAGCTGATGGCGCAGTTAATGAGCGTCATACCGATCATGCCTAATACGTTGTAAGAAAAAAAGGTTATATGATAATGGTAGCTTATCCAGTTCTCAACCGAAGGCAGTACAAAAAATGTAAAAAAGCTATGGTATAAATAAATGCCATAAGTTTCATTCCGGGGGTTAAAGATGCCGAACTTTAAAGGCTTGTTGCAAAATGCAACCAACAGAACAAACACTGCAACTGAATAAAGCTGATTTGAAATACGCAGTGTATTAAGGCTATCCCTTATATGGGTGTAATGGAAGAGGTAATAACTTTCAAAATTTGATACCAGGAAGGTGAACAAGACAACAGTAACTAAATGCATAAAATTCAGCTTTTTGATCTTTTGCACCACATTATTTCTTTTAATATAAACACCAAGCCACATGTAAAATACAAATCCAAACAGCGCGGTAGTATGCGAGGCTGTATGGTGTGAAGAATATACATCATACCAGGTATAAAAAAGTGTAAGCCCAAATAGTAATAAACCAAAATATGGCGACTGTATATACCTTGCAAAACCAACTATGATAAGTAATGATATCAGGTAGTTAGGAACATACCAGTACGCAGTGTATAACAATGAAAATTTTATTGACTTTAATATGTCGTACCACTTAAATTCTGCACCAGTTAATGCATAATCGCGAATGAGCAGCAGTATAATAAAAATTGCAAATGAAAACACATATGGCTTCACCAATATATTCAATCTGCGTTTGTAATAATGAAAGGGATTGGCCTCTGTTACTTTATCCGCAAGTAAAAAGCCAGCAATCATAAAATAGCATATAGTAGCAAATTTAAAAACCTGTCGCAACAGCAAATAATATTCAATATGGCTTACTTTGTGTATAACTACATTATAATCATTGCCTGCTAAAGGTATGCCACTATGTAAAAAAACTATACCTATTGTTGCAATAAACCGTACCAGATTTACAAATGGATAATTTACACCTTTAACATTTGTTACGGTTGATTGTGCCTTATATGCCGATGCACCATGTATTGAAATTTCTTCACTATAGTTTGTTGAATCAGGGGCGTTCATATAGTATTAAGCAAATTTAATTTGCTTAAAGATAAACAAAACATTCCTTAAAGGAGTATAACCTGGGTGTTCAGAATCATTTTTTTTGAAAGAATTAATGTCAATATTGTATCTTCAATAATTAAATAATCTTTCATGCCCAACCCCAACCAAACCACACAGTCCGCAGGCAAAGCTAAATATGGTATTGATGCTCCCGGCGTTATCCGTAACCTGGCACTTGCTGCTATAGCACTTTGCGTAATTTCTATTTTCTTTCCTTTAATAAAAATTGGTTCGGTTGATATTGATGCCAGTGGATTGATATGGTCGGGGTGCGGTTGCGGATTAGGCGCTGTGCTGATGATCGCCTATTCATTATGGGGTAAATTTAAGCACCGCGACAGGATGTTGAACCTGATCAACTGGACAGGTAACGAACAGGTTTTGGATATTGGCACAGGCAAAGGTTTGCTGATGATAGGTGCTGCAAAAAGATTAACTACCGGCAAATCCATTGGTATTGATATCTGGAACGCTGAGGATCTTAGCGGCAATAACGTTGATAACGCTTTAAAAAATGCCGAACTTGAAGGCGTAAAAGATAAAGTAGAGATATTGAATGAGAACGCGATGGAAATGAGTTTTGCCGATGAAAGCTTTGATGTGATATTAACCAATATGTGCCTGCACAACATCTACAATAAAGAAGGCAGAAAAGCAGCCTGCAAAGAGATAAGCCGGGTTTTGAAGACCGGCGGCACAGCCATAGTGGCCGACTGGCGGCATGTAAGGGAATACAAAAGTAATTTCGACGAATTTGGCCTGCAAACAAAACTATTACCGGCCAATTACCTCACCACTTTCCCGGCGGTAGGCATGGTACTGGTAAAAAAATAGCCTTTGTGTTCATTTACTCCACTTGATGCAGCTTAAAAGTTTTAGGCGACCCATATACATATGTTTTTTTGGAACAGACCGTACATTTAAACCTTTTGATCGGTAGCCAGGACAAGAAAAGTTTTACAACAGCACCTCTTTTGGTACGAAGCATTACGGTCCCTTGTTTGCAATAGGGGCATTTTGTAGTGTACCTTTCTGCCATTTATCTGGGTTAATAAAATTATGAAAGATGGGGTATATACACTTTTAAAATATTGCAAGTCAATATTTTATGCTAATTTATAATAATTATAGCATATTTTACAACAATATTTTTTTAACCTGAAAAGCATTTATTAAAAAATAATCAGGCAGGGTGTAGCATTTTAAAAATCGCCGTATCTAAAAGTCAAAATCAGCTAAATAAATTAAATGGTTATGAAAAAGACAACGGCATTATTGATCGCGCTCGCATTTATATTATTATGTATCAACGTTTTTGCTGAGGCCAAAACATATCCTTTCCAGGTAAAAGTTTCGGGCAAAGGCAAGCAGGCCATCGTATTCATTCCGGGTTTTGCCTGCTCGGGCGATGTATGGGATGCCACCAAAAGCACGTACGAAAAAAGTTATACCTGCTACACCCTAACCATGCCCGGTTTTGCCGGTGTACCAGCCGAAGCAACACCAAGTTTTAAGGGCTGGGAAGATGCCATTGCCGCATACCTAACCGATAATAAAATTAACAAACCAGTAATTGTTGGGCACAGCATGGGCGGTGGCTTAGCGCTGGCCATTGCTACCGATTATCCTGCGCTTGCCTCCAAAATAGTTATAGTTGATGCTTTGCCATGCCTGGCGGCAATGAGTAACCCCGACTTTAAATCGAAGCCGAATAACGATTGCAGCCCGGTGGTAGCTAAATTCACCGGCCTTAGCGACCAGCAGTTTTACCAGATGCAAATGTACACCATACCCCAGTTGATGGCTGATACGACTCATTTAAAGCAGGTAGTAGGCTGGTCGGTAGCATCCGACAGGAAAACATTTGCCACCATGTATTGCGACTTTATGAACACCGACCTGCGCGCTAAAATAGCTGCTATAAAATGCCCGGCCCTGGTATTATTAGAGAGCAGTTTTGCTACATTTAAGCCAGCTATTGAGGCACAATATAAAAACCTTAGCACCGCTCAACTTGCATACGCCGATAAAGGCAAGCATTTTATAATGTTTGATGATACAGATTGGTATAACCAGCAGCTTGCGGCATTTATAAAATAACCTATGGTATTTAACGATATCTATAAAACCTACTGGAACAAAGTTTTTCGCATTTGCATGGGCTATGTGAATGACCACGACTGGGCGAAGGACATAGCACAGGAAACCTTTGTTACTATATGGCAGCAGTTGCCAAAATTCAGGAATGAATCAGCTATTGGCACGTGGATCTTCAGGATAGCATCAAACCATTGCCTGCGGCAGATAGAGCGCCAGAACAGGATGCCGCGTTCCGAAATGCCTGAACAGATTGCAGACCACATTGAACCCGATAAAGAACCACAGGTTCAGTTTTTATACAAGTGCATTGCTGAGTTACCCGAAACCGACCGTATAATTATTTCGCTGGAACTAGAGGATGTGAAGCAGGCCGAGATAGCGAAAATTGTGGGATTGAGTGAAACGAATATAAGAGTAAAGGTTTTCAGGATCAAGGAGAGACTAGCTAAAAAATTTGAAAATTATGAGCACTGAAATGGATTTTAAAGCCTTGTGGAACAAGCAATCCACAAGTGATATGCCCGATACAAAAACGCTGTTTAGCAACGCTGATCAGCTGAAAAAGAAAACACGCAATAAACTGCTGAAATTGAACCTGGTATTGCTGGTAACTACTGCCATTATGATATACATGTGGTTTAATATTGATAACGAACATTTAACCACCCGGATTGGCTTGATATTGATCGTATTGGCTATTGTATCCTACCTGGCCGTATCAAACCAGATACTGCCCATGCTGTTTAAATCGGATTTTGAAATGAGCACCCAGGAATATTTAAACCAACTGATCCGCATAAAACGCAAGGAAGACTTTTTAAATAGAGTGATGATAAATATTTATTTCACTTTATTATCGGCAGGTTTGGCTTTATACATGCTGCAGTTTATTGCCCGCATGAGCACAGCATGGGGAGCAACTTATGTTGTTTGGACTTTTGGGTGGATAGCATTCTCTTGGTTTTATTTAAGGCCGCGTGGCATTAGAAAGAAAGGAAAAGCTTTGAACGATATGATTGCGCGGCTGGAGGAAGTGAACGGGCAGTTGAAGGATAGTGATTAGAGGCTGGAGACTAGAGATTAGTTGAACCTGTAAAAGACTTACGAAGTTTTAAAAACTTCGTAAGTCTGATAATTACCTATCGTTATTTTATTGAATGAGTTGCGTTAGTGATAGGAGCGGATACCGGCCTGTGATTAAGGCCTGTGCAGTATAAGCGGATAGCACGGCCGCAGGCAACGCCCAAAAAAAATTAAACGCGCTTCGTTGACTCACCCCGACTTCGCTAAGCCGCTCGTCGGCCCTCTCTTCGCCTTAGGCGCAAAGAGGGCTGTGGAAGCTTTGTTAATTAATCATTTGCATATCTGCACATTTGTAATCTGCACATTTACAACGTTTCATCCAGCCACTTAAAGAACTCATACTGCCATACCAACGCGTTTTGTGGGTGCAGTACCCAGTGGTTTTCATCCTGCATAACTACCAGTTTGCTTTTTATGCCTTGTAGTTGCGCTGCCTGGAAAGCCTGTAAACCCTGCTCCAACGGTACGCGAAAATCCTTTTCGCCGTGGAAAATAAGGATTGGGGTATCCCAGTTAGCTACGAAATTGCTTGGTGAAAATTCCCTGTATGATTTTTGAGCAGCAGCGTTGTCCTTGTCCCAGTAAGCACCGCCGTAATCCCAGTTCGGGAACCAGATTTCTTCGGTAGTGCCGTACATACTGCGGAAATCGAAAATACCATCGTGCGCTATAAAGGTTTTAAAGCGTTTTTTGTGCATACCCGCCAGCATATAAACTGAGTAGCCGCCATAGCTGGCACCTACGCAGCCGAAACGTGTTTTATCAACAAAAGGCTCTTTAAGCATATCGTCGGTAGCGCTCAGGTAATCCTGCATGGCTAAACCGCCGTGATCCTTGCTGATCTCCTCGTTCCATGCGGTACCATGTCCCGGCATCCCGCGACGATTTGGTAATACAACAATGTAACCCTTTGATGCCATCAGCTGAATATTCCACCTAAATGAGTAGAACTGTGTTAAAGCAGACTGCGGGCCACCCTCACAAAATAATAAAGCCGGGTATTTTTTAGCCGGATCGAATTTCGGCGGGTATACTACCCAAACCAGCATGTCCTTGCCATCAACAGTTTTAACTGAGCGGCGTTCGGTTTTACACATGCCTATGCTGCCGTAAATTGCGTCGTTTACATGGCTCAGCTGTTTCATGTAGCCGTTGGTAACATCAACGGTGTAAAGTTCGTTAGCGTGGTTATAATCGGCACGGGTAACTACTAATGTGTTACCTTTTTGCCCTACTATGTCATTTATATCAAAATCGCCATTGGTAACCTGCGTTACTACGGGCAGCATTTTGGTTAAGCCCGGGTAAGTAACGTTAAATAATTGCGATGTACCGTTCACAGCAGCAGTAAAAAACAAGCTTCGACCATCCTCGGCCCATTTATAACCCGATACATGTATATCGTCGCGATTACCAGTTAAGTTTAATTTAAAGTCGCCTGTGGTGGCAACTAAATCTTGTTTATCGCTTTCATAGCCATCGCGTTTCATTTGCAGCCAGGCCATTTGTCCCTTTTGGTTAAAGCTGTGTTGTACATCGTACCCTAAATTATCATCGGTTAAATTGGTGGTTACGCCGGTAGCAATATCGTACGAATAAAGATCAGTATTAGTGCTGATGGCATAAGCTGTACCGAACTTCTTTTTGCAGGAATAAACCACGCGTTTGCCATCGCTGCTCCATACATAACCCTCGTCGCCGCCATCCGGTTTCAGCGGACAATCATACGGTTCGCCGGGCATCAGGTCCTTTGCCTTACCCGGTTTGCCATTCACAATTGGGGTAAGCATTACGTGGCCAAATTTGCCGTCTTCCCAGGTATCCCAGTGGCGGTAGTTCAGGCTATCATAGATCAATACATTGCTTTTGGTAAGGTTAGGATAGAAATCGCTGCCTGCAACTTTCTTAACCTTAACCTCTTTGCTGCTGATCTTATATTTACCATCAGGCGATATTTTGGAATCGGCCAGCACTTCATCTACATTGGTAACCGGTATAGCCGGGCCGCCGCTAAGCGCTATTTTATAATTTTTGCTGTTTATCTTATTCGCGTCAACATCTGGCGTGCCTACGCTGAAAACTACGTATTTGCCGTCTTTTGATATGCCTTTACCGCTTACCCTGCCTATTTTCCAAAGCAGTTCGGGGGTCATTAAATTTTGTGCCTGCGCTGTCATGCCCGAAATTAGCAGAATTAGCAGGAAAATGGATCTGTTTTTCATTTAGTTCTCTTAATAATTGTCAAGTTAAAATTAAGCTAAGATAAATAACCTGTTGTCATTTCGAACGAGGTAGGAGGAGAAATCTTCTTTGGGTAATATTGTGATGCAGGTGTGTGGTTGCGGGATGTTTATATCGGTTGATATTTAGGTGTTTCCCTGCGGGCCGGGCTTTACACTCATACTGTGCAAAGTGCGTGTCACCCTGAGCGTAGTCGAAGGGCGTTTCAATCCCTAACACGGAATGGATAAGTCTTCAACGTGACATTTTGATAAGATTTTATCAAATAATTTTCAATTAAAATTACATTTACACCTGTAAAAATAATTCTCAATGTCAATCAACCTTACTATCCGCCCTGTTACCCCAAATTATTATGACCAATGGCTGCCTTTATGGGATGGCTACAATGCTTTCTATGGTCGTTCGGGTGCTACAGCGCTTGATCCTGAGATCACCCGCACCACCTGGGCACGATTCCTTGATCCGGCTGAACCCATGCACGCGCTGGTTGCTGAAAGTGATGGGGAATTGATTGGTTTAACCCATTACCTTTTTCACCGTACTACCAATGCCATTAATTTAACCTGCTATTTACAGGACCTCTTCACCGCTGAAACAGCGCGTGGCAAAGGGGTAGGTAGGGCGCTTATTAATGAAGTGTATAACCTGGCTAAACTTGCAGGCGCGCCACGAGTATACTGGACCACACACGAAACCAACTATACCGCTATGGAACTGTATAACAAAGTGGCGAATAAGCCGGGTTTTGTGATTTATAGGAAGTTATTGTAAGATCAAGCTGAAACCTTAAGCGGGGAGACACATCTCACAAAAACTCCTGCCTAAACTTGTTAATTCATAAAATCCTTCAACTGCGTCATACGGATTTTTCGCCTTAACTCCCATATCTATTATTTCATTGTACACGTAGCTGTTCCGGATCTTTTCATAATCTGTTTTGTCTATTTTAGTCAGATCGAGTGATTCAATTAAGCCGAGTCTTACAAGGTTAATGATCGAAACATGGCCGCCGCTTTGCAGGTTGTCAATTTCCTCATACAAAATGGAAAATAAATATTTGATGGGAACGTGAACGCCGGGGTCGTTAATATTTTTTGCTGAAAGCTCTATAAATGGGCAGTATCCTTTTCTATAGATAAAATCAAGCACTTTAGCATCTTCACTTGACAGGTTCTTTAAAATCTCAACAAAGCCGGGATGAACGCAATGTGCATTATCTTTGTTTAAAGATGAAGCTATAAGCTGGGCAAACATTTCCCTTAGTTCTTCATCTTCCCCTAAAAATTTTATAGCCTCAATAGATGGGCCGATGATAAGGGCTTTGGGCGAGACAATATTTTCAACCGGGACGTCTTTAAGTTTGTACTCAAGCCTGTCAACAAGCCAGGTAGATATCTTCTCATATCCCCAAACCATTGCTGATACAGGGGCTAACGCAACATTAATTGTTTTGGTAAGTGTACCCAGCGTTCTGCCTAATTGTACCGATGCGGGCTCTAAAAGATTGTTGATAATTTTGGAGTCGGATAATCCTTTAACCGCCCCCTCTGCCATTGCCTTTAAGGCTTCTTCTTCATTGCTCATATATAAATGAATTATATAATCTAAAGAAAATTTTATCTACAAATAAAGGTAAGAATTCTTAATGATTAAAAACAACAAAGCCCTCATAGTTAATTAACTACGAGGGCTTTGTTGTATAATTCTTATTTAACTATTATTCGTTATGCGCGTGCTCTCATAGAACTATCTAAAATCTTTTAACATTATATATTTCCATGTAATATTTAAAAACATTATTGGTATAGGAACTTTCTGTATTGATACTGATTTTTTCCAAAGTTATCTGCTAGTTCTTTAAAACGATTATTTTTCTTGTCGCTTCCAAACATACAAAAAACATTTTTGACGTTTTTATTTTCCAATACTGGTAAGAGGTTTTCCGGCTCTTGATTTTGGGCCATCACATATATGAATTCCATTAATGAATGTGCGGTCTTCAACGCATCCAGTTTCTTCAATCCTTTCATATTTTCAAGATAGATACGTTTAAGTTTGTATAATTTGTCTAAACTTGGTAGCACTTCAACATTTGGAAGCGATTGAATAAACAAATTTTGCAATGATGTTAGATCGGAAATGAAAGATATATCTGACAACTCTCTTACTTGCCATAGTTCTAAATATTTCAAGTTTTGAAGTGATTTTAAAGCATTGAAATCTTTAATCCCCCCTAATTTTATATCCACTGACCAAAGTTGTTCTAATGCGTTTAGATAGTTAAGGCTTGGAGTTGAAATTGATCTTAAAGTGATTTTTTGCAATTTTTTTAAGTCATTAATAGATTCTATGCCTTTCGATTGTGCCTCAAGATACAGTTCTTCAAGTTGAGTAAATCGTGAAATTACTTCAATCTTTGGTTTTTTTGACCGCGTTTGATGCAAGTAAAGTTGTTTCAGGTTAGGATTAATTTCATTTAAAAAATCGAAGTTATCTAAGTCAAATATGCCGACACCTAAAGTTTCTAGATTTTCAAGTTCTGTTACAACTTCAATTCCTTTAGCATTCCGCAGGCAGTCTGCAGATATTTTTCTCAAAGACGGCATTCGTCTAAGAAAGCTTAAATCGCATTCTTTAGTATAATGACCATAAATTCTTAAAGATATATCCGGTCGTTGAGAAAAAACTACATCTTCTAGGGCGTCAATTTCTTTTTCAGTAAGGGGTGAAGAGAACTGGATTGAAGACGTAATGGAATCGTTTATCAACGGTTTCAGATCATCGTTTTTAAAGCCTTTGGAGACATCATATTGTCCAATAGTCTTATTAACAGTTTGTATAGCCATATCTTGAAAAGTGGGAGTTCAGGTGTAGTAATTTGTTAAACAAAGATAATTATTATGGTAATCAAGTCTAACTCACTATGCGCGTAGTCTTCAGACTACACTAAACAAAAAGCCCTCGTATATACTACGAGGGCTTTAACTGTTATATTCTTATTTAAATATTATTCATTATGCTCATGCGCATGCTCTTCTCTGAACAGTTTCGCGCTGAAGAAATCATTATTCATACGGCCGATATTAGTCAGGCTGATTTCCTTAGGGCATTCAGCTTCGCAGGCACGGGTGTTGGTACAGTTACCAAAACCTTCTTCATCCATTTGGGCTACCATAGCTTGTACACGGCTGTAACGCTCAGGCTGACCTTGCGGCAACAAGCCCAATTGGGTTACTTTAGCTGATACGAACAACATTGCCGAAGCATTTTTACATGCCGCAACGCAGGCGCCGCAACCAATACAGGTAGCAGAGTTAAATGCCTCATCGGCTATAACTTTAGGGATAGCTATCTCGTTGGCATCAGGCACACCACCGGTATTAACTGATACATAGCCACCAGCCTGTTGTATACGGTCGAAAGCTGAACGGTCGACCGCTAAGTCTTTAACAACCGGGAAAGCTGTTGCGCGCCAAGGCTCAATGGTGATGGTTTCGCCATCATGGAAAGTACGCATGTGCAGCTGACAGGTGGTAATTGCCCTTTTTGGTCCGTGAGGGTGGCCGTTGATATATAATGAGCACATCCCGCAAATACCTTCGCGGCAATCGTGATCAAAATGTATAGGCTCATCCTTTTTGTGGATCAGGCTTTCATTCACCACATCCAGCATCTCCAGGAACGACATGTCCGGCGAAATACCTTCTGCCTTGTAAGTCACAAACTTGCCCGCGGTTTGTGCATTCTTTTGGCGCCATACTTTAAGCGTCAGATTCATATTTCCGTTACTCATCTTTATTAAGATTGAAGTATCAAGTATTTAGTATCAAGTATCAAGATTTTTTGCTTTTTGTCTTGATACCTGATACTTGATACTCAGTACTATTTATAGTTTCTTTGTGTTAAATGAACATATTCAAAATCCAGTGCTTCCTTGTGCAGGGTTTCCGGTTGGTTTTCACCTTTAAATTCCCATGCGCCTACAAAAGCAAAGTGCTCGTCGTCACGTAATGCTTCACCTTCCGGTGTTTGTGATTCAAGGCGGAAGTGGCCACCGCATGATTCATTGCGCATCAGCGCGTCATCAACCATCAGTTCGCCAAGCTCCAGGAAGTCGGCTACGCGGCCGGCTCTTTCAAGCGACGCATTAACTTCTTCATTCTCGCCCATAACAATAGCATTCTTCCAGAAATCAGCCCTTAAAGCCTGTATCAAACCTTTGGCTTTTGTTAAGCCTTCGGCAGTGCGTGCCATACCGCAATATTCCCACATAATAAGGCCCAGTTCACGGTGATATTCGTTAACTGTTTTGGTACCTTTTAATGCTACTAACTTAGCAATGTAATCCACAACATCCTGTTTGGTTTTTGCAAAAGCAGGGTGGTTCACATCAACCGGTTTCGGGCCGATAGAAGCTAAATAATCGCCTAAAGTGTATGGGATAACGAAATAACCATCAGCCAAACCCTGCATTAATGCCGAAGCACCTAAACGGTTAGCACCGTGATCAGAGAAATTACATTCGCCCAAGGCATATAAGCCCGGTACGTTTGTGCTCAGGTTATAATCAACCCAAAGGCCGCCCATGGTATAGTGTACCGCCGGGTAGATACGCATTGGCTGGGTATACGGATCCTCATCGGTGATCTGGTAGTACATGTCAAACAGGTTACCATATTTAGCGGCAACTGCATCTTTACCCAAACGTTTAATCGCGTCGGCAAAATCAAGGAACACCGCAATGCCCGAGCCGCCTACGCCACGATTATCGTCAACCATTTCCTTAGCGTTACGTGAAGCCACGTCGCGCGGTACAAGGTTACCGAATGATGGATATTTTCTTTCCAGGAAGTAATCCCTGTCTTCTTCTTTTATATCGCTTGCCTTTAACTGTGCTTTACGCAATTTTTCAGCAGTTTCAACAGTTTTGGGTGCCCAAACACGGCCATCATTACGTAATGATTCCGACATCAGGGTTAACTTCGACTGGTGATCGCCGGTTACCGGGATACAGGTCGGGTGGATCTGTGTATAGCAAGGGTTAGCGAACAAAGCACCACGTTTGTGTGCACGCCACGCCGCAGTAACGTTTGAGCCTGCCGCGTTGGTTGACAGGTAGAACACGTTACCGTAACCGCCTGTACACAATAACACGGCATGACCGCTATGAGTATCAATTTCGCCCGTAATTAAGCTACGGGTAATGATCCCTTTTGCCTGCCCGTCAACAACAACCACATCAAGCATTTCTGTACGGGTGTACATCTTTACTTTGCCTTTATGGATCTGGCGGTTTAAGGCCGAGTATGCGCCTAATAATAATTGTTGTCCCGTTTGGCCCCTCGCGTAAAAAGTACGGGAAACCTGCGCGCCACCAAATGAGCGGTTATCCAGCAAGCCGCCGTATTCACGCGCGAAAGGTACACCCTGTGCAACGCACTGGTCAATGATATTTACTGATACCTCTGCCAAACGGTAAACGTTGGCTTCGCGGGCGCGGTAATCACCACCTTTAATGGTATCATAAAACAGGCGGTAAACGCTATCGCCGTCGTTCTGATAATTTTTTGCAGCATTTATACCGCCCTGTGCAGCAATTGAGTGTGCACGGCGCGGGCTATCCTGAAAACAAAATGCCTTTACGTTGTAACCCAGTTCGGCCAGTGAAGCCGCTGCCGAGGCGCCTGCCAAACCTGTACCTACAACAATAATGTCGTATTTACGCTTGTTAGCAGGGTTAACCAGCTTAAGGTCAAACTTGTGCTTGTTCCATTTTTCGGCTAATGGGCCCTGTGGGATTTTAGCATTTAAACTCATGTTCTGTATGTTTTATTGAGTGGTCGATGTTGGTGAGTTACGGTTATCAAAACCATTCACCTGATCAACTTAATCCAACTTAATCAACTAATATTAATGATTTGTAAAATAATATACCAGCGGCATAGCGGCAAACCCAACAGGTATAATAACCGCGAAAAGCCATGTGCCTACAAACTCAACAATCGGCGTATATTTTCTGTGTACCCAGCCCAATGTGCGGAATGCACTCTGGAAGCCATGCAATAAGTGGAACGATACCGCGATCATAGCTATTACATATATTATTACATACCATAAACAGCTAAAAGTTTCAGTCACGCGTGCATGCAGGTCCTTTACACGTACAATCTCCACATTGTTTTCTGTTGATACCGAGTGCTCAAAATCAGGAGAAGCAGGTGTGTAAGCCGATGATGTTGTAATGTTGGTTGCCAGATCGGTACGGTACTCTTTAAAAGCCACCGTGTTGGTAAACTTGTATTTATACCAGAAATCGCCCATGTGTATCACTATAAAAAGTAATAACACAGTACCCAGCAGGCCCATGTTTTTTGATTGCCATGTTGCAGGTGCTTTGTTTACCACTGCGTAGCCAACCGGCCTTGCCCTGCGGTTTTTTACCGTTAATATTAACGCGTACAAGCTGTGAACTATAATACACAGGTATAACAGGTAAGCAACAACTTCGATGGGTGGGAAATGGGTAAGAAAATTGGCATACAAGTTAAAACCAAAGCCATCATCGTTTTTAAACAATAGCAGGTTACCTCCTAAGTGTACTATTAAAAAAGTACACAAAAACAACCCTGTTAAAGCCATTATCAGCTTTTTGCCCAGCGATGAGTTAAAGGTTTGTTTAAATTCGCTCATTATGAAATAGATTTATTTTGGCAAAAGTATTTATTATATGCCAAAAGATATAAATGCTTTCAGGTTATTAGCAGTTTTATAGCTATTTAGAAACAATCTAAGTATCGCAAATAATTTGTATCATAATTGTACAAACTTATATTAGCAACACCTAAAAATCTCCGATGAAATATTATCACATTTTTCTGTTCGCCCTTTTAATTTCCGGCTGCACAAAAACAGGCTACATTGAGTTTAACGGCACCATGACTGGTATTGATAACGGCGTTTTTGTTATCAAGAACCTGGATAAAAGTTCTTTATATTCTGAATTTATTACCGCCGAGAAACTCCACCTGAAAAAGACACTACAGACCCCCGGTTATTACAGCATGCAGATAGCAAAGGATGTTTACCACGATAATAGGCGTGTAGGCTATGATGTTTACCTGGAGCCAGGTACTTATACTATTAAGGTTGATGCGAATAATTTATATAAATATCCAACCATAACAACCACCTCAAAAATACAGAACGAACTTTCGGCTTATTACACGGTATTAAATGATAAGGCGCATGATGCCGAAAATGAAACCGACTCGTTATTTAACCTGGTATACGGTAACAATGCCCCGCCGGTATCAAGCGCTAAATATGATGCGCTACTTAAAAAATTAGCCGATGCTGCCACAAAGCGCGATAATATTGTATCGGCAGTATTTGCTGATTTTATAAACCAACACCCGCAAAGCGAAGTTGCCGCGCATTTGCTGGCACAGATAGATTATAAAAAGGACCCTGCAACTTATTATAATATCTATCAGAAATTCACCAGCGACCAAAAAAATACGCCAGAAGGAAAAGCTGAAGGCGATGACCTGAAGATGCTCGCCAAACTTGCACCCGGCGCAGTTGCGCCTGCTTTAACAGGCAAAACACTCGATGGAAAAGATTTTGATCCAAAATTGGTAAATAAGAAGGTGATCCTAGTAGAATTCTGGCGCTCGGATAGTGAAGTGAGCCGGAATAACCATAAAAGCTTGTTAACAAATTCGGACTTGATGACCAATAAGGATTTTACCATCATTAGTGTTTCTGCTGATACCGCACATACCACCTGGGTTAATGCTGTTAATGAGGATAAACTAACATGGCCCCAGATTAACGACCTGAAAGGACAAGCATCACCAAATATGCAAAGCTGGGGCGTAGGCACCTTACCAACTTATGATCTGATTGATGGCAACTGGCATATCATAAAACGTGATATAGCATTTGATGATATTGATTTGGCGATAAAAGATCAGTTGAAAAAGTAATTAATTTACCCCATTATAGTTATTCCACATTGTCATCGAGCGGAGGGAGGAAACTTCTACTGTATACTCGTCGCGCGCAGAAGATTTCTCCCTACGGTCGAAATGACAAAAGTTTTTAAATGATTATTTTATAGCATCAATCAATAGCTATCACCTTATTCTGCAGCACAGCAAATATGTGGTCAGTTTGCCTGTTGCGAATAGCTACCCTGCCAGTAAACTTTCCGAATGAGGGCAGAATGGCCTGCCTGTCGCCAAATGCGAAACAGGGTAACGTTAAATGCTGCCTTGCTTTACCGCTCAGGCTGATACCCGGGTGGATGTGCCCGCAAAAAACATAACCATCAGTTTGCAGCAAGGCATCATCACTTAAAGGGTAGTGCAGCATCAGGAATGGGCCGACTATTAAGTGATCATGCAGTGCCACATTCAAATCGAGATAATGACTGTCGTGGATAATATCATGGTTCCCTCTTATTAATATAATTTCCAGTTTCGGGAAATTCTTGCGCCACAAAACAAACCAGTCCCAGTCGGCATTTTTATCGCTATGGAACAAATCGCCTAAAAAAATGATCTTTTTGGGGCGATATTCATCTATCAGATCAGACAATACAGCCAGGTCATTTTGCTCCATGTCCCTTGGTACCGCAATGCCCGCCTTGCGGAAATGCCCTACCTTACCCAAATGTACATCAGCCACTATTAAAGCCTTTTCCTGTTGCCAGTAAATGGCCTTTTGAGGGAGTAGCAGCAGGGTTTGATCGAGTAAAGTAAATGTTAAAGAGGTGGTGGGTGCCATAGGGCAAAAGTAATAAAGATTGGTTGTTTGGAGTAGTGATATCGGGAATCGTCATTGCGAAGCGCGGCAAGCAGGTCGGCTATGCATGATTGCATACTTATCACATGGTATCGCTTTTCGCTAAGAAGTTACTTTTTGTTTTGATACAAAAAGTAACCAAAAAATCAAGACAACAAGGATGCTTCCACCCGCCCTGCCGGTTCTTCACGCTTTTTTCGCTGTTCAAATACTTTGTATTTTCACATCACCCAAAAAGCTAAACCGTCATTCCCGCCTCTACGCTGGCCCGCCCTTGTTGTCAGGGCTCACGCTCTTTTTTGATCCATCTTTTAAAAGTAATTCATCTTCTTCGTTAGCCGGGAAGCTTCGGATGAAAACGGACAGAACAATGGTGGCCTTGTGCGGTTGCAGGGCATAAGGAAATTTTGCAGAAGCGCAAAGGCAAGGAGCGTGCGAAGCAGGGCAAAAGATTCCAGCCCAGGTTCTGTTCGTTTTGCAGGGGTAAAGGCCATGAGCGCAAAGAAGCATTCCGGGTGACCAGCCTTTTTGGTCCTTTTGTGGCGAAGACAAAAGGACTAAGCCTCCGCGGCTATGAGCGGCTTCAAGCGATATTCACGTCTTGCAATCCGTTCTGCACAGTTGAGGATTGCCACGCTATTCTCGAAGAAATCCCACTCCCACCACATTTGTAAAAACTCCGTTATAAATGATATTTACAATAAATAAATGTCATTATAACAATTTAAATTACTAGCTTTAACTTACCAATTGTAAAGCCATGATAAAGAATATTAATTCGTCGCATTTTGCGGATAGAAAGAACAGGATAATTGTACTGCTCATATTGATATGTTGTGTTATAGCAAGCATATCCGATGCGCAAGGGCGTAAAGCCAGGAGAGTGACGCTACCCGGCCAGCCGGTTGAAATACAGCTGACACCTTATAAAACTACCATGTTGGGCAATGGCAAGGATACAGCCCTCATCAGTGTAAAAATAATTGATAAGGATATTAAGGAAGTAGCGAACGCAAAAAAGTTCATCACTTTTCATATCAAGGGAGATGCGAAGATCATCAATATACATAATGTTAATTTTAAGGAAGCAACAAATAACAATGATACCCTTTTAACAGTACCTGTTACCGGCGATTGCTGGCTGGTGTTACAAGCAGGGCCATCAAGAGGCATAATTAAACTGGATGCCACGGCTGATAGTTTATACACCGGATCTACCGAAATACATACGGTACAACCTGGCACGCCGCACACGGTTACCAATGCTAATTATATCCCTAAAAAAGTGCAGGGTAAAATTTTAGGCGCCGATATCTCTTTTTTACCTGAACTGGAAAGTAAAGGCGAGAAGTTCTCTGTTGATGGCAAGCCCGGCGATGCTATTGAAATATTAAAAGACCACGGCTTTAACTACATCAGGCTGCGCATTTTTAACGAGCCTGCAAATCCCAAAGGCTACTCCCCTGGTAAAGGTTTTTGCGATTTGGAACATACCAAAGCGATGGCTAAACGTATAAAGGCCGCGGGTATGAAGTTCCTGCTCGATTTTCATTACAGCGATTATTGGGCCGATCCTCAGCAGCAAAACAAACCTGCGGCATGGGTTGGGCAGGATTTTACAACCTTAAAGAGATCACTTTATGATTATACCGTAAAGGTAATGACCGAGTTAAAAGCACAGGGCACAACGCCTGATATGGTGCAGGTGGGCAACGAGATAAACCACGGTATGGTATGGCCCGATGGGGAGATCAATAATCTGGACAGCCTGGCTCAACTGATCTATTCGGGCGTGCAGGGTGTTAAAGCGGTGAGCCCATCAACCATTATTATGCTGCACGTTGCTCTGGGCGGACAAAATGCCGAAGCCCGTTTCTTTTTGGATAACATGACCGAGCGTAAAGTACCTTTTGATGTGATAGGCCTGTCCTACTACCCAAAATGGCACGGCACGCCTGAGGACCTGAAAAACAATATGGCCGACCTGGCTAAAAGATACAAACAGGAAGTTATGGTTGCCGAATACTCCCAGCTTAAACAAGAAGTGAATGACATAGCCTTCACCGCGCCGGGTAATAAAGCAGTAGGTTCCTTTATTTGGGAACCGCTGAGTACCTGGGAAGGTGTGTTCGACAGGGATGGTAAATCAAATGCTTATTTGGATGTTTACCCGGGGATTGCGAAGAAGTATGGCGTGAAGTAGGGTTATATCCAAACAGCTATTCTCCGCGCGTCATTGCTGTAAGGTACGAAGCAATCCCCGATTAGCAGAGCCGCTCTGTATAGTTAGGGATTATTAATTCTATTATTTGTTTTTCAATTGAATTAATGAACTCCCTACGGTCGGTTGTCTTCGTACCTCAGCAATGACGCGCGGCTATAAGAATAATTAGACTATTAAAACCCTTTGCCCCATTATACAGTTATAGTAAAGCATAAAACAAGCTTGCTATGAGATCTATATGGAAAGGCTCTATCGGTTTTGGGTTGGTTAGTATCCCTATTAAATTATATTCGGCGGTGCAAACCAGTTCGCTTGATTTTGATATGCTGGATAGCCGCGACCATTCGCGTATCCGTTATCAGCGTGTTAATGAACATACACACAAGGAAGTGCCTTACGATAAAATTGTAAAAGGCTACAAGCTGGATGACAACTACGTAATAATGGACGAGCACGATTTTGAAAGTGCCGCGCCCGAAAAAACAAAGATCATTGAGATTGAAAGCTTTGTTGATATTGCCGATGTTAACCCCATGTACTACGAAACATCGTACTATGCCGAGCCTGATACCAAAAACAATAAGGCTTACGGCTTGCTGATACAAGCCCTCATCAAATCAAAAAAAGCCGGACTGGCACGTTTTGTACTCCGCAGTACCGAAAGCTTGTGCATTGTGCACCCGGTTAAAAATGTACTGGTGGTGACTAATATCCGCTTTGCGCAGGAGATCCGCGATACGGATGATTTGAAGATAGAGGATGCCAACGTAAGTAAAAAAGAACTGGATATGGGCCTGGCGCTCATTAATCAATACGCCGAAAAGTTTGATATCTCTAAATTTAAGGATGAATATAATGGCGAGTTACTAAAGATCATCCATGATAAAGCCAAAGGTAAACAGGCTGTAGTTAAGAAACTCAAACCGCAAAAAGCTTCGGGCGATGATTTATATGAGCAGTTGATGCAGAGTTTGAGTAATAAGAAGGGAGCATAAAAAATCTCCTGCGCGTCATTGCGAGGAACGAAGCAATCCCTAACTATACAGAGTTGCTCTGCAAATCGGGGATTGCTTCGTTCCTCGCAATGACGCACGGTTAAATATTGATGAAGATTTACCCTATCGACCCTGTTGAAAATATCAGCTTAAAAGTACTGCCAACATTCTTTTCTGATTCTACCTCAATTTTAATGTGATGGAATTCGGCTATGGATTTTACTATAGGGAGGCCAAGGCCAAAGCTATCCTGCTGTAAGGATTGTTTGAGTTTTTTGAAGCGGTTAAAGATAAACGGCAGGTCTTCGGGAGCGATGCCTACACCTGTATCAATAACCTTTACAACATAATCATCGTTCTCTTTTAAGGCTTGTATCTTTATACTGCCATCTTCGCGGTTATACTTTATGGCGTTATTTACCAGGTTAAAAATCAGGTTGAATAATAGAAATTTGTTGACGTTGATAAGGCACCAATCATCCGTTACAACACATTCGTAATGAATATTCTTATCCTGCAAACGGATAGAGATCTCGTCATGAACTTCCTGCAATAACTCGCTGATGGTGATCTTGTCTTCTTTTAAGAATTGATCATTCTCAATTTGTGATATCAGTAACAGCGTTTTAGTGATACTTTTCAGGCGGTTCAATATCCGTTGCATCTCCAGCATACGCACCTTAAGTTCGTCGGAAATATCTTCCTCCTCAAACATGTTTTCTATTTTTGATTGCAGAATAGAAATCGGCGTCATTAATTCGTGCGAAGCATTGGAGATAAATTCACGTTCTTTCAGGAATGTGCTCTCAATCGTCTGGATCATTTGGTGAATACTGAGATACAATTGCTGAAAATCATCGGTACTGGTTTTCACCTCTTTATAGCTGCCAAAATTGGGAAATTTGGTACCAACCAGCTTTGTTTTAATAATGAGACGTAAAGGGGCGAGCACGTAATTTGAATAGAGCTGATCGGCAATGATAGTAAGGATGATCATCCCTACCAATATTTCAAACGCTATGTTTTGCAGCGGGCCGGTAGTTTCATTTACCGAATCAAGGCTGATACCTACTTCAAGCAGGTATTTCTTCTTATCTACATAAAAATTGTGACTTAATATACGGTACTCAATGGTATCAGTTTCTACCTTACGCTGTTCGTTTTGGATGGTATCCAGGTTCTCTACTAAACTATCCTCATCCAAACTAACATAAGCATCCTTTATGGGAGTATAGGCCGCATAACCCTGGCCATCCTGTATATAGTTTTTTATACCCAGCGCTTTTACCGTTTGCAGCACCTTATCCTTTTGTTTGCGCAGGCGGTTATCGGTATAATTTTGGTTGATATTTTTGATCAACTCGGGCAGCAGCAAAACAAACAGCGTTACAATAACCAGTTTTGATATGGTATTAAACCATGTAAGTTTTGTCCTGAGTTTCAAAGCGCTAATGAGTTATCCTTATTTTGTATCCCAGTCCGCGTACAGTTTCAAGCCAGTCTGCCGGGGCATAGGCATTCAGTTTTTTGCGGATATTTTTGATGTGTGCATCAATATAATTAGAGTCGTAATCATCATTAATAATGCTGCCCCAAATATGCTCGCTTAGTTGGTTACGGGTAACCGTGCGGTTCTTATTCAGGATGAGGTACGCCACCAGGTCGAACTCCTTTTTGGTAATGGCCGATATGATATCGTTATTATGGGTGATGGTGCGTTCGGTAAGGTTCACCAGAAAATCGCCCAGTTCAACTACATTATTTTTTAGTCCGAATTTGCGGCGGGTAATAGCCTGCATACGGCTTTGCAATTCAAGCAATGAGAATGGTTTTGCCAGGTAATCATCGGCACCCATATCCAGGCCTTTGATGCGGTCGTAAATTTCTGCCCGGGCGGTAAGGATGATATAGGCAGCATCGGGGTTACTGCGTTTAGCTTCTTTCAGCAGGTCAAGACCTTCATAATCGGGCAAGCCAAGATCTATCAAAATAAAATCGTACAAATTAATAGCTACACGTTCTGATGCTGACGCACCATCGTAACAAACTTCGCAGATATAGTTATAATTCGTCAGAAATATCTCTAACTCACGGGCCAGTGCCCTCTCATCCTCTATAATTAAAACATTCATACTTAATAAAATACGTAGTAAAATGTTAAGTTGTAAAACGATTCCTTACGGTTAAGTAACGCGCCTTCAACGTTAACCGGTATAGAGTATTTGTACGAAAACTCAAATGTATAATGCGGCCTGTTATACGCTATAGGTATTTTTATATTATAGTTGAGCGCGTTAAACTGGCTGTTATCACGTGCCTGCCGTGGTGCATCCGGATCACTAAAATATATATTATCCTGGTGTGTTTGGTACGCATGATCCATAGCGTAACGCTGCACAAAGTTTTGTGTACCTAATATGGCAGTTATTGTTGGGTCGAACGAAAGGTAATCCTTATCATCAAAAATGGTAAAGCTGCTTTCAAAATGTTTGGATGTGTTGATAGTAACAAAAACATCATTCTCGTCGCCAAAAAGGTAATCAACTATAACGCTTGATTTTGCAAACTTCCAGTCGTATGTATTTTTAACATCGATATCATTTGCCGATGCCGATTTAATTACCTGCGCGGCATCACGGTTAAACAGGAAACGTGTGTAGCTGGCCGCGCCTGAAAATAGCTTCGAAATTTTGTATAAGTATCCCGCACCCAGATCGATCTCATCAAACAAAGGATTATAGCCTAAAACCTTTAATGCTGAACCGTAGGCGAAGAAACCATTTTTAGTGTTATAGATCACATCTGTTGATACGAACGGATAAGTTATTGGCCCGGTACGGCCGAAGAATTGCACATCGCTGCCATATACCACACCGGCGGATATGGACATTTTACGGATAACGGTATCAGTTGTATCGGCTGCTGATTTAACTGTAGTATCGGTATACAGGCGTAGTTCTGCTGCTGCATTTACGGCATTACAGGTGAGTAAAAAAAGCACTACGCAAAAGTATTTCATCAATCTATAAATTGTCTGTTCAAAATATTAGTTACCATTTCTCCTGGGTATTTCCGGCGGGCGTTCCAAACCTTCAGGCCGGCGCTGGCGCTTCGGTTTGGGTTTCGGCGGCGTTTTAGCATCATCGGCAGCACCCAGTTTCTCGGGTTTAGGCTGCCTTTTTGCTTTGGCTATTTCCTTAATTTTCTTCTTATCATCAAACTCCTGCTGGTGCTTGGTGTTCTTTGTTGCAGAAGTATCTGTTGAAATGGGGTTATCGGACACAGGCACAGTAAGATCATATTTTTTAAAAATAGGATGCCTGCTCTCCTTTTTGGCAAATGATAAATGCGGCGCCAGCATCAATAACAGGACAATATACGCAAACCACTTTACCATTTAGAAAGAGAAAAACTTAAAATTTGTTAAAATATCTATTTCTTACTCAGAATTTACACAGGTAATCAAAGACTGTGTACAGGGGATATTATGAGCATAGATGATTGCTGCGGCCAACTGTTTATGCTATCCGCAGGTTTATATCGCTAAATTTAACTTATTATATTAAAAGGAAGATTGTAATAGAAAAAATTAATATCAGTCGGCCTTCTCTACACCTTTTGAGGTATAGATACGGTTATGATCATCAATAATTAAACAGGATATTTGATTTAATTGATTTATTAAATAAAGCCCGGCATTAACACCCATATTCATTATCGGTGTAGCCATAGCATCAGACAACTCAGCAGTTGGGCTGATAACACTTACACGCATAATCTCACTAACAGGGAAACCTTTTTTGGCGTTAACCATATTGGCTTGCGGCTTGTTACTGATGGCGGCATAACGCTCGGCATTAACAGATGTTGCAATGCACATGTTGCCGATATTCATATTGGCAAATGGCTGTGTTTGTAATTCCGGATCAGCTGCGCCTATTGTCCAATCGGCATTATTGGGTTGTGTGCCCCAGGTAAGCAAATCGCCACCAGCGTTAATTACGCCACTGCTTACACCCTGCATTTGTAAAATGTATTTTGCCCTGTCGGCAGCGTAACCTTTGCCTATTGATGCAAAGCTGATACGCATATTTTTTTCTTTTAAAAATACGGTAACCGCTTGCTGATCAAGCACTACATTTTTATAGTTGCTGTAAGTATTTATAAATGCCGGAGATTTTGCCTCGGCAGTTTTATCGGCAGATACATAAGTGATATCAAAAGCGCCATAAGTAAGCGCTGATATTTGTAACGAACGTTCTATCAACCCGAAAATTTCACGATCAACCTTTACCGGTTTTACATCTGCATTGCGGTTTATTTCGTTCACCTTGCTGCTTTCACCTAATGCGCTAAGCAATTTATCAACACGGTTTATTTCATTTATGGCATCGGTAATTTTCGCTTCAGCCCAAATGGGGTCGTTAGCTACCAGGCTGATCTCGAATTGATTGCCCATCAGCCATATTGAACGCCTGAATATGTTTAAATTACTCCTTAAGGTTTTTACCGCCAGCATGTTGAATAAATTAAATTTTACTTATGTAAACCATTATAAATACGAACTACTAAGCTTTTTTGCTACATAATACAGCAAAACATATAGTGTGGCTAATATTTAATATCTAAAGTAGCCGGGTATTATGAAAATGAGATGAAATAAGGATTTGCAGATGTGCAAATGTGTAGATGTGCAGATTATTTTTACAATTGGGAGATAATGTTTTGATGTGCAGATATGCGGATTTGCAGATGTGCGAATGGATATTGATGTGCACATATGCAAATTATGTTTTGATGTGCAAACGTGAGGATATGCAGATGTGCAGATAATTTGATAAAAGGATATTATGCTGGCGTTTTATTTGCAGATACGCACATTTGCATATCTGCACATTAAACTCATCTGCACATCAAAGAAAATTACGCTACAGTTCCTTCTTTCAGTTTCTCTGCGTTTTCAGCAAATTGAAGGGCTTCCATAATTTCTAATATATCGCCATTCATTACGCCCGGCAGGTTATAGATGGTTAAGCCGATACGGTGCTCGGTTAAACGGCCCTGCGGATAGTTGTAGGTACGTACTTTAGCTGAACGGTCGCCGGTTGATACCATGGTTTTACGTTTTTTGGATGTTTCTTCCAGGTGCTTTTGCAACTCCATTTCATAAACACGTGAACGTAATACCTGTAAGGCTTTATCGTAGTTCTTAAGCTGAGATTTTTGATCCTGGCACTGTGCAACAATACCTGTAGGTAAGTGGGTTAACCTAACAGCCGAGTAAGTTGTATTTACCGACTGACCACCCGGGCCAGACGCGCAGAACAGATCCTTACGGATATCGCTCACCTGCAGGTCAATATCAAACTCATCAACCTCAGGTAATACAACCACGGTTGCTGCCGAGGTGTGAACACGGCCCTGTGTTTCGGTATCAGGCACGCGCTGTACACGGTGTACGCCCGATTCGTATTTTAATGTACCGTAAGCATCTTCGGCAATTACCTTAAACACAATTTCTTTATAACCGCCTGATGTACCTTCGGTATAATCAACCAGTTCTGTTTTCCAGCCGTTCTTTTCGCAAAAACGCATGTACATACGGTAAAGGTCGCCTGCAAAAAGCGCGGCTTCATCACCGCCTGTACCACCACGGATCTCGACGATAGCGTTTTTAGAATCTTCCGGATCTTTAGGGATCAGCATCAAACGGATAACTTCTTCCATTTCATCGCGTTTCACTAATAGTTCATCCAGTTCGCCTTTAGCCATTTCCCTGAACTCTTCGTCCTTTTCGGTAGCTAAAATTTCTTTATTGCTATCAATATTGCTCATAATGTTGCGGTAAATATTATACTCATCAACAATTTTAGCCAGGTCTTTATATTCCTTATTCAATTGGGCAAAGCGCTTCATATCAGCCATCGCGTCGGGGCTGCTCAATTCAGCTTCAACGTTTTTCCAGCGTTGAAATATTGCTTCTAATTTCTCTAACATATATTTATTTGAAATAATTATAGCCAGCGCCAGGCTAGTAATTCCAGGTTTTGACTATCGGCTTTATATAAAAAAGCGCACAAAAATACGATTTTTTAGCCACATTTTAATTCACCGGAGTGTAAATAGATGTGCAGATATGCGGATGTGCAAATGTGCGGATACTGAGGTGTAACGTGAACTGTGTTAAGCAGTGAAACTATCAGTAATTGAGGATGGCATTTTATCAATTATATTAAATTGGGTATCTATATAACTTTGCCTTGTCCTCAATCACCCCAAATGTTGTCCTTTTTGACCATGATAATTTGGGTACCGCTGTTTATGTTTGTATTTATTAGAACCGACAGGCAAAAACCAACTTAGACAAACAATAAACAGGAATTATGAGCAAAATTATCTTTGACAGCGGAATATCACTTGATGGCTTTTTCGCAGGCGATAACAGAAGCCCAGACAACCCAATGGGCGGTGTTTCACCAAAAATCCACACATGGATGTTTAAACAAAAAGCTTTTTGGAAGCACATCAATATGGAAGGCGGTGAAGAATACGGTGCAGACAGTAAATTGATTGATGATGTGTTTGCAAGAACCGGTTCATATATTATGGGAAAACGAATGTTTGAAGAAGGCGAGGTACATTGGAAAGAAGACCTATACAAAGCAGATGTTTATGTGTTGACACACGAAAAACGGGAGCCCTGGGTTCAAAAAGGGACAACAACATTTTATTTCATTAATGACGGAATACAAAGCGCATTAGAAAAAGCAAAACAATCAGCCAAAGGAAAGGACATAAGGATACAAGGGGGTGCGGATACTATTCAACAATATCTCAATGCAGGGCTTGTTGACGAATTTTTCATTCACATTGCTCCCGTTTTTTTAGGAAGTGGTATCCGGCTTTTTGACAGCATTGACAAAGACAAATACGATATTCAAATTGCAGAAGTAATACCATCAGACTTGACAACACACTTAAGATACAAGCTGACGAAGAAATAAGAACAAACTCGTGTAAATGTGTATATACGCAAGTCATGAAACATAAAAGTGTGTTTCATTTGCACATACGCACATTTGCATATCTGCACATCAAAGCATCAGGATTTAAAATATTTCAAACTCAATTCCTCTCCGTCAAATTCGGCGTAGGAGTTGTAGTTGATCCACTCGCCAAGGTTTATATAGCGGCTTTTACCGGTAAGCTGTATATCCAGCGGTAAATGCCTGTGGCCAAAGATCAGGTAATCATAATAGGTGGTTTGCAGCACTTCCTTACTATAAGTTACCAGCCATTCCTGTTCATATACTTTACGGTCTTCCTTTTTATCGTTTACTATCCTGCTGTTTTGCGACCAGCGATTGGCTATGCCTATGCCCAGATTTGGATGCAGGCGCGCAAAAAGCCACTGGCATAATTTACTGCGGAAAAATTTCTTGAGGATCTTGTATTTTCGGTCGCCCGGGCCAAGGCCATCGCCATGGTGCAGAAAGAACTTTTTACCGCCACGCTCGATTACCAGTTCGTTGGTGATGATGGTTGCGCCTAGTTCGTTCACCAAGTAATCGAACATCCACATATCGTGGTTGCCTTTAAACATCCACAGTTTTACGCCGTTGTCGGTTAGTTCGGCCAGTTTGCCTAATAAACGTATGTAGCCTTTGGGTACTACTGTTTTATATTCGAACCAAAAATCAAACACATCGCCCATTAAAAAAACTTCGGCGGCATCTGCCTTTATACTGTCCAGCCAGCGCACAAAACGGTCCTCACGCTGGCGCGACGACTCATAACTACCTGCACCTAAGTGGATATCGGAAGCAAAATAAATTTTATTGGGGCTTGGCATGCAGGTAAAAGTACGTTGTTACAATGAAAAGAGAAAGGTTTGAGTATTACATTAATCCAACGCCAAAATATCCTAATAACATGATCACCAAAAAAACTACCAGCATAGCGCTAAGTACACTTTTAGGGTAATAATCATCATCAGGAAAATACCGTTTAAAAATAACCCTGCATAAAACCAGCGCGGTTAAAATTTTCAGTACAAGAAAAGAAAGACTAAAAACTATCAGATTGGTATTGGGGGTGGTCAAATCAATCTTATAAACCAGCAGCAACTTATTCTCTACATAAGTTATAGCTGCTGTATATAAAATCAACCCTGTTAATACTGTATAAAACGCCTTTTTGTACCCCGCTGCATTTAAATTTATGAGCAACAATGCGCCACCAAATATAGGGTCGAGCATTGAGAACCAAAAAATAGCCGTTTTTGAATATATTTCAACGTATTCACCACCCTGTTCTTCCGGCACGTTGTTATCGTCAATTTCCATGCGCCAAATATAATACTAAAAAATATTGGCGCTAAGTAAATTGTGAATGTTCGGTTTTTAAAAGTTATTCTCAGCCGGTATTAATTATATGTATTTTTTAAACTTATGTTGATGATAAAATAACCTGTCACTTAAACACAAATCTGTTATTTTAACGTTTTGCATTCATAAATAAGTTTGTTGTTCAGCACATGAAATACTATGACAATTAAGTCGGTTACCTTTTTCACCTTGTTTTTATTTATGCTGACAACCGCATCTGCACAGGATAAATGGGAATTGAGGCGCAATGAGGATGGCATCACCATTTATTCGCGGCAATCGCCTGATGGTAAGCTGGTAGAACTACGCCTGCTTTGCCAGTTGGAAGCTACACCCGAAGAACTTATAAAGCAACTGTTGGATATTAACAGCTACACTAACTGGGTATATAGCAACAGAAAATCAGCCATTATAAAAAAGGTGAACGATCATGATATTATTTATTTTACCGAATCGCACCTGCCCTGGCCCATACAGGACCGCGACCTGGTAGTTGAACTTAATGTTGAACCCGTTACCAACCCAAATGAAACGCAGATAATATTGGTTAAGAGTGTTGATGGCATAATGCCGCCCAAAAGGCATTTCATCCGTGTTCCTTACTCGCTGGTAACGTGGCGCATAACACCTGTGCCCGGCAACAAAGTAAATATCGATTATACTTTTAGCCTTAACCCGGGTGGGAGTATCCCGAAATGGCTGGTGAATATGACTATTACTACAGGGCCTTATAAATCGTTTGTAAAACTGCGTGAACTATTGAAAGCCGAGCGGAATAAACGTTAAAATCCAGTTGTTGCTTTAAGTTTCACCTCAAAAAACTATCTTTATTTTCTGTATTTAACCAAAAAATGACCAAAACTATTTGCTTAGCTGCATGCGCATTTTTACTTTGCAGTTTTACGTACGCCCAACAAATGACTATTAAAACACTGCCCTACCCCAAAACAAAAAAGGTAAATACCGTTGATACTTATTTCGACACCGAAGTACCCGACCCCTACCGCTGGCTGGAAGACGACCGTGCCGATGATACCAAAGAATGGGTAAAGGCCGAAAATACAGTTACCGAAAATTACTTGTCGCAAATACCTTATCGCGAGGCTATCCGCAAGCAACTGGAAACCTTGTGGAACTACGAAAAATACAGCGCCCCTTTTAAAGAAGGCCAATACACCTATTTTTATAAGAACGATGGCCTGCAAAGTCAGTCGGTTTTGTACAGGCAGCCAGGCAATGGCGCGCCGGAGATATTTTTAGATCCGAATAAATTTTCGGCAGATGGTACAACCTCTATGCAGGGCATCGATTTTACAAAAGATGGCAGCATGGCAGCTTATCAATTATCAGAAGGTGGTTCCGACTGGCGTAAAGTAATCATTATTAACACTGCCGATAAAAGCATTATTGGCGATACCCTGCACGATGTAAAATTCAGCGGCATAGCATGGAAAGGCAACGAGGGATTTTATTACAGCAGTTATGATAAACCCAAAGAAGGTAGTCAGCTTGCGGGGATGACGCAATACCATAAATTATTCTATCATAAACTGGGCACCCCACAAAGTACCGATAAATTGATATTTGGCGGCGAGGCTACCCCACGCCGTTACATAGGCGCTTATTTAACCGAAGACGAACGCTTTTTGGTGATAACCGCAGCCAACACTACAACAGGTAACGAACTTTACCTGGAAGACCTGAGCAAACCCGGCAGCGGCATTGTTAACGTGGTTGATAACTTTGATAACGAACATAGTATTTTAGATAATGTGGGCAGTAAATTGTACATTATCACCAACCTTTATTCGCCCAATTTTAAGCTGGTTACCGTAGATGCGGCAACCCCGCAGATACTTTACTGGAAAGATCTGATCCCTCAAACTAAAAATGTATTAACTGCATCAACAGGCGGCGGTAAAATATTTGCAGAATATCTGAAAGATGCGACATCACTAGTTGAGCAGTACGATATGGATGGCAAACTGGAGCGCACCATAAACCTGCCATCAGTAGGTACCGCGGCCGGTTTCGGAGCGAAGAAGGAAGAGAAAGAAGTGTATTATACCTTTACCAGCTACATTTACCCGTCCACTATTTTTAAGTACGATATAGCCAGCGGACAATCGACCTTATATAAAAAATCGGGCGTAAAGTTTGATCCGGAGCAATACCAGTCGGAGCAGGTTTTTTATGCCTCAAAGGATGGCACCAAGATCCCTATGATCATCACCTACAAAAAAGGCACGGTAATGAATGGTAAAAATCCTTTGTTACTTTATGCTTATGGTGGTTTCGGGGTGAGTTTAACGCCTGCTTTCAGTACATCAAACATTATATTTTTAGAGCATGGCGGCATTTATGCTGTGCCTAACCTGCGCGGCGGCGGCGAATACGGCGAAACATGGCATCGCAAGGGCATAAAAATGCACAAGCAAAACGTATTTGATGATTTTATTGCCGCTGCCGAATACCTCATTAAACATAAATACACGTCAAAGGATTACCTGGCTATTTCGGGCGGCTCTAACGGCGGTCTGCTTATCGGCGCTATCATAACACAACGACCAGATCTGTTTAAGGTCGCCTTCCCCGCTGTTGGGGTTCTGGATATGCTGCGCTATAATAAATTTACCGCAGGCGCAGGCTGGAGTTATGATTATGGCACTGCCGAGGACTCGAAAGAAATGTTTAACTACTTATATAAGTATTCGCCGTACCATGCCTTAAAACCTGGTAACTTTCCGGCAACTATGATCACCACCGGCGATCATGACGACCGTGTGGTGCCTGCGCATTCGTTTAAATTTGCTGCTCGCTTGCAGGAAGATCAAACCGGTACAGCCCCGGTTCTTATCCGTATCGAAACCAAAGCTGGTCATGGTGCAGGTAAATCAACTGCCCAGGTTATTAATGAGCAGGCTGATAAATGGGCGTTTTTGTTTGAGAATATGGGGATTGGCTGGTAATTTTTACTGGGTTTTAGCCCGCGTGTCATTGCGAGGTACGAAGCAATACCCGGCTGTACCGATCGGATATGCTTATTGTAGACTTGTCGCTTGCAGCCGCTCATTGCCGCGGAGGCTTAGTCCTTTTGTCTTCGCCACAAAAGGACCAAAAAGGCAAGTCACCCGGAATACTTCTTTGCGCTCATGGCCTTTACCCTGCAAAGTGGACAGAACCTGGGCTGGAATCTTTT
>Ga0116227_10000874_pt1 | contig 63289 bp, 50 predicted proteins | sample S1TSphgellanicum_FD_89693 | JGI IMG/M metagenome (GOLD analysis project Ga0116227, IMG submission 89693) | Host-associated microbial communities from peat moss isolated from Minnesota, USA - S1T2_Fb - Sphagnum magellanicum MG | ecosystem: Host-associated > Plants > Peat moss > Unclassified... | reverse complement strand
GAGATGAAGAGGGGAAAAAGACCCCACCCCCGAAAAATTTGTGAGGACCACACCTCAAAATACCCCCTTATTAGGGGGCCCGCGGGCCCGTTTTTGTTGTTATCCCCCCCCCCCCCCCCCCCCGGGCCTACGCCCCCTACATGACGTTCTGTATTCCCGTTTAGTGGACGTTCTAGGCGGCTGTCGGAAACTACACCTGACATGACGTTCTGTGTCCCGATTAATGGACGTTCCAGGTGCTGGGTTACACTTGACATGACGTTCTGCTTCCCCTTAGTAGACGTTCCGGATACAGAACGTAATTTGCACTGTCGTCTTCCTCTGTCTGTCTCTCTCCTTTCTCTCTCTCTTCTCTCTCTCGCGTCGACTGCGGTTTGTCTGGTTTGTTGTCGTCGTCGTCGTCGTCGTCGTCGTCTGCGCGGGTTTCTCGTTTGCTTTGCTGCTGCAACACACTACTACTACCTCTCGCCCCCCGCCCCCTCTTGTTTCTCCCTTGTTTCAGATTTGTTTTTGGCTGCCTTGAGCTTGCGGATTTTTTGCAGTATTTTTTTGTAACGATTTGTTTTTTCCATGCTTTTTTCTTGCCTAGGCTGCGCTTCCTTCTTCTTCTCTGGCGGGTTTGATACCAATTTGTATGTATCTACAGTGTGCGCACATTGATTTGTATTCATTTGTCGCCGCGAGAGAGAGAGAGAGGGGTAGATGGCGGAAGATGGTGTCCTTACTAGTAGTAATGGTTATCTGAATCATGAAGCAGCCAAGAAGGTGGCACATGTTGCTGGATTTGGAGAAGACAGAGTAGCGGAGCTTCGAAGCTTGCTGGGAAAAGTCGACGGCGACGCGTTACGTATCGTTGGTATAGGTGCCGGTGCTTGGGGGAGTGTCTTCATCGCTTTGCTGCAGGATGCGTATGGTCCACTGCGCGATTCTGTGCAGGTTGGAAAACACATTTCGCACTCTCCTGCTTTTGTTTTGTTCTCTCTGTGTCTGTGTCTGTGTCTGTCTGGCTGTCTGTGTCGGCGTTCAAAGGTGTAGCTGTTCTATTCGATCTCTATTATGTAGTAACCGTGAATAAGGCGTCGTGGCTGGAGATGGTGCATAGTGCAAATGGCAGCAGCAGAAAGAGGCAGTGCTTGTGGATGCATATTTTTCAACAATGTGCGAGCGAATTTTAGACTATATTGCTCCGGAGATGATGCAGAAGTTATGTGGAAATCGTCAGATCAGATCAGATCAGCAGAAGGAAGATAGATAATAAAATGCTTCTCTGCATCATCTGCATGTACCTGATGACGAATTGATGGCGATAGATATTCTCAGAAGAAGTGTTCGCAATGATGATGATGATGCAACAGCACTTGATATGTCGCTGCTGCTCTTCTTGTGTGCACGCAAGGAGAAGGCTTTTCTTGTGGTATTACTATCGAGATGCTCCTTCTTCCCGTCGTACAGAAGAAAGAATTTTCCTTTCGCTTAGCATTCTGCATGTTAAGAAAACTGTCTGTCTGAGGAACTCGAATCCAACCTCTGCAGATGCGGATATGGCGACGAGGAGGGAAGGAAGTGGACAAACCAACAGCAGAGCATCTGTTTGAAGTCATCAATGCACGAGAAGAGGTGTTAAGGCGCCTGATACGCAAATGCGCATACCTCAAGTACGTGGAGGCAAGGTTAGGAGATCGAACATTATATGCGGACGAGATCCTACGAGATGGATTCTGCGTCAACATGATCGATACTCCTCTCTGTCCTCTCAAGGTGGTAACCAACCTGCAGGAGGCTGTGTGGGATGCCGATATTGTTGTCAACGCTCTCCCTTCCACAGAGATACGCCCTGTTTTCCAACAAATCGGACGCTTCTGGAGAGAGCGTCGCACTATGCCTGTCATCATCTCGCTGGCCAAGGGTGTGGAGGCTGCGCTTCAGCCTGTCCCCCACATTATCACCCCCACACAAATGATCGTTGATACAAGTCAGTTCTCTCATGTTTTTCTCTCTCTCTCTACAAATGGGGTTCTCAACACCCTAGTTTTGTACTCTCAAGACCCTTCTTCTTCCTAGGGAACTGGAAACAAAGGCCAAAGGGAGTGTCTGTCTGGCTGTCCTTGTGCGGGTTGTGATTCCAATTGCAATCATGCATTTCCATAGAGCATTGCTCATACAACACCCCCGCCCCCCCCCCGCGGTAAACCCTAAATGAGGTTCCATAGGAGGAGAACCTCTGCAATTGTTTCTCTTGGCAGGAAGCTCTGTTGATGCCCCATTTTATTATGGACAGCAGCAGATGGGAGTTCTTGGTTTAGAAGGATGCATAATCCGTGTGTCCCCACTGGATTTTGATAAATGTGGAATATGCCTGAAGGCAGGCAACTATCCTGCTGCACACTCCTTCTGCACTCTCCTGTACAAGAAAGTTTTGAAAGTGAGAGCTTGAGTGTGCAGTGCAATTCATACTATTTGGTTTCAATGGGTATGACCTGAGCATGAGAGCAAAATTCCTGCTCTTCTTCCTGGTTCTGAAAGTCCCTATCTGGAAGTCTTTCTTTCACTTAAAGGAAAGGTTTTGACCTTGTTCTGGCTTTCTTAATCATGGGTATGGAGATTTTTTAATTCTCGTGAGAGTTATGTTCATTATCAGGCTCTCACAAGTAACCTGCAGTTCAAGAGAGAGTAGTTGTCCCTGGAAAACTGGTGAAAGGCTGAATTAAGAGGAGACCATATTGTAGGTTATGCTGGTAGTGCCTTTGTTAAGGTTCCCTTTGTGCTCATGAATAATATCCTGTGCTCCTTACATCAAGGTCAATGATTGACATTGTTTGTTTTTTATGACTGGTGGCAGCTGGTGTTCCGGCCGAGAATGTGCTGTACTTAGGGGGGCCCAATATTGCAGCAGAAGTGTACAACAGGGAGTATGCCAATGCTCGCATCTGTGGTTCAGAGAAGTGGAGAAAGCCATTGGCACAATTTTTGCGACAGCCACATTTTGTAGTTTGGGATAACAGTGACCTCACTACACATGAGGTGATGGGAGGCCTGAAGAATGTGTATGCAATTGGTGCAGGTAAGCCCTCTTTTGTGATTCTAGTTCTGAGAGCAGCAGGCCTGTACAAGACAGTGACTAAAATTTTGATGCTCTACAGAATCTTTAAGAATTTTCACCCAGGAAGGCTTCCTTCCATCCATGCCTTTCTCCAGTTCAAAAGAATAGGAGATGTAAGGTTTAACCTGCAAATAGCATAACCCTCTGGAGAAACAGAATAGGGTGTAAAGGATTAATGCTCTGTTTACAATCATTTGACAATGATAAGTAAACAGAATTCAGGGTCGGGCATGGTGATGAGTTTACATTACATAATAGGGTGTTGTATCTTTTGTCATGATATTAGTTATTAACATCCAGGTTCTCCACTACCTATGGCAGTACCCAGGATACTTTCAACTGCTTTTAATCCCAAAATTTTAGCTCTATTCTGTAAATAAGTCTCAAGTTTTCCTGTCGTGTTGCATCATGTACATTTGGCATGAGGTAAATGTTTCAACTCCATTAGAGGTTATTTGTAATCAAGCACTGGCTGAACCATTGAAATTTTGACCATCTGCAGGGATGGTAGGGGCTTTGACGAATGAAAGTGCCACAAGCAAGGCTGTGTATTTTGCACACTGCACATCAGAAATGATTTACATCACACATTTGCTTGCAGAGCAGCCAGAGAGATTGGCAGGTCCTCTACTAGCAGACACATATGTCACCCTGCTTAAAGGCCGCAATGCATGGTATGGAGAGAAGTTGGCTAAAGGTGAGCTTAAAATTGAAATGGGGGACAACATCAGTGGCAAGGGTATGATTCAGGTGAATGGCATTCTCACCTTCTGCTGATTGAGAGCAATGACATCGTTGACCTTTGCATGATTGGGTTTTTTTTCTCATCTTATGAGGTGGGAGTAGTGAATAGCACCAACTGTGAGCATTTTCCAATCTTTACACCTTACAAATCTTTTGAGCTTGTGTGGATTGCGTTGAGTGCAGGGTGTGTCAGCAGTCGAAGCATTCCATGAACTGCTACGGCAGCCTAGCTTAAGTGTGATGCATCCTGAGTTAAATAAGCCAGTTGCACCTGTGGAGCTATGTCCACTATTACGGGCATTGTACAAGATCCTAATCCAAAGGTAATTTCCTTTGACACAAGGCATCCATCATGTGTTATTGCCCATCATCTCTAATATAACCCAACATATGTTAGAAACCTTCAAACTTATCCGAGTCACTTGTTGCATGTTGAGTCCCCATCTTTTGTACAGTTTTCCACACCACCAGCCTCTAGGTTTTATTACTGAAAGCAGATCACATCTTGGAATGCAACTTCTGAGACACATTGACAGGGCATATCATGAAGCCAAAAGTCCAAGTGGTTTGGCACTCGTTGCTGCCTTACAAAGCAGTGTTGGTTCAATTCAAAGGTCAAAGAGTCACAGTCATGCGTAGACAAAACTATGCATCCCCTCTTCTCCTTCAACTCATTGACACACACTAATAAGTGTCCTATGTGTGGTTGATTGGTTGTGAAGGAATGCTCCACCTGGTGCCATCCTACAGGCATTAAGAGATGAAAACATGTATGATCCACGGCACCGGATTGAGATGGATGCAGTCTACATCCCTCAACTGCTGCGGGCTGAGAAAGAACCTCCATTGAAGATTGTATCAAACCTGGGCTCAAAAGAGTTTGGATCCCGTCCTTCAGGCTTAGTGACACCATTCAGCCCCACTTCACCATAGAGGTAATTCCAACCCCCACCTTAGATTGTCTGAACCTTCACAGCCCATGGTGACTCAAGGCTTCTTCTCAAATGTTGAAAATGCAGGACACCCTTTGATTTCAACTAGTACACGCTAAACAATACAGGGTGCTGATGCGAGTTAAATGAAAATTTCATTCTTCAGGGCTATCAAAGACCAAAATGTACTTCATTTTTCCCAACCATGTACAATGCTAATGGCAGTGCATCATGACATAATTTGATTGGTTCGTGCTGATGGTTAGCAAACCATGCTATGAGAAAGAGGCTGACAGCTAGATTAGATGTCAAGATTGATCCATAACCATCCCTGCATCTTTCTTCAAATTACAACTGCCATCAGAATCTTCTGCTAATTTGCTTCATTGAGCACAGCAAATCTTCTGCTTATCCTGCTTCATTGATCACAGCAAATCTTCTGCTTATCCTGCTTCATTGATCACGCAAATCTTCTGTATATTCCTGTGATTCTATGGTAAACATTGTTTCAAATTAAATCAAGTTGTATCAAATTCAATTGAATTGCATCTGAATGAGAATTCTACATGGATTTTTTTTATAAAAATTGTGCTGTCTCTTTAGTGCAACTGGAACTTCTTGACAGTCATGACTGAATCAGATTTAGTATAGAAACTTTGGGCAGATTTTCGTTTTACTTCTATACACTGTCCAGAACCATGAGCAGATTTTTGTTAACTTCTTATAGTGACCAAATTGTGTGAAGGTTTCCATATTCATTCATGCACCCTTCATTTTGAGTCAATGAACTCAGTCGGTAGTCAGGCGGGTAGTCATGGCCAGCTTGTCACTTATATGAATAGTCTGACATTTGTTTGTGAGCAACTCTCATTAGGTTACGAATGCTGCTCTGACATGTTAGGTACATCCAAATGGTTGTTGTGAAGATTTCTCTGCAACATTGTAGACACCTAATTGTGCTTCCAGTGCAATAGACAAACAATTGATACCTGATGGCATGCAATAAGATGTACAGGTGAAACTGAACATGACCTACTCATACACAATTGGGCCAGCAGTTGTTGACAAACCAAGTGTGCAGTGAATGGCGGTGCAAAGTGAATACAGGTGTGTACACTCCCAATTTGACGCATTTCCATGAAAATGTTTCTTTTCACTTCATACGTCATCTTCAGCTGTATATCAATTCTCAGTCTAAGGAGACAAATGTAGTTGTGACTTGTCTCTGTGTTTTCCCAATCATGTACGACACCTCTTCTTGGCAAGTTGAGAGTGGGGAATGAGTCAATTAAATCAAAAGCAAATCTGAAAACAACAATAAAATTCTAATACTCAAATCGAAGCTGTAAAAACAATACTAATTCTGATACTCAAAGCAAAGCTGTTGTGGCCCAAGCAAGCAAAGCAAGCAAGCAGGGTTTACCCACATGCCCAAAACCTTAGGTAGTAGTGTGCTATGCAGTTGCTGGGATCAAGGAGCACCCGACCCTGTCACGAGGGATGAGCCTCAATTCTGTTCCATGCTTCAGAAACACATTTCCTGCAGCCCAAAAAATCCCGAAACCATTACTAAGAATTCTCATTACTTATTTGGGGACTGGTTTCAACAACAGACCAGAACGTAACAGCAACAGTTCATCAGCAAGCATGAAAGAAAGAGGAAGCCCCCCAACCCTAAATGACAGAGAAAAGCAAGATTGCAAGAGAAATCCAAAACACAATTAGAGATCTCTCCAACCAATTAAAGGACTGGGTTTGAACAACATTGATGGTCATATGCATGTTGTTTAGAGAGCATACAAATCAGCAACATGTATGGATTTGATGACCGAATACCATTACTACCCCAACTGAATTCATCAGCTCCTGGGAGGTAGCTGGAATTCAATAAGATTGAGAACTAAAGTACCGAGTTTCTGTCATGAGACTGGTGGTAATGGAAAAGCTCCATTGTGATGTGCAGGGTAGTTCAACAAAACCAAGAGAAGGAGAGAAGAAGAAGAAGACTGGACAAAAAAACCCAAAGAAAAAGAGGAAAACAAATCATCTATACAGAATTTAGTCACGAAGATAAACCTAAAACTTTTGCTACCCTTGAAGCAATGGAGAGAGACTCCACAGACCCTATCTCATCCTTATTCTTCAACCAAATTCAGTTTCTTTGAAGGTTAAGGGTGCGCCTCTGAACCCTAAACTGATGGGACTGGTGCAACTGATGGAACCGACTAATGGAACCTTTGAAGTTATAGCCTCTAGGAAAGAAAGAAAGAAAGAAAGAAAAGAACAAACAGGTGCTCATTTGTTTTCTTTCTACAGGAGTGAGTGGCAGCAAGATGGAACTTTCCACTATCTACTTGTGCATTCCACAACATCTCCAACATTTTTAAACAGGTAAGAAGCCTAACTTAGGAGTGGAAAACCATCTTTTGGCTATTGATTAGATAATGGTTTAAAGTGCAAAAAGAAGAATTAGTGAGAAGTTTAGACAATCTTTTGGGATTATTCTCTTACATGTTCTTGGAATGTTTCAATGGGCAGCACAAAAAACCAAAGCAAGAATGCAACAGAAAAGGAAAAGGCAGATGACTGTAGTAAGTAGGATGACAATCTCTGAAGACAAGAGAAGGTGACCACTGACAGACAGTAATTACGCTAACAAAAAAGGTGAAGCAAGATTATTCTCCGGCAAGAACAGATGATCTACCTGCACTTTGCTGGGGATTAATGCCTACGCCATCTGCACAGAAACAATCAAATTCTCAGTAGCAATTACAGAAAACTATTTTAAACAACCCAAAAAACCCCCCAATTTTTTTTTCAAAAATCTGATTGAGAGAAGAATTCTATGGTGATTCCGTGGACTTTGATGCAGTGGAATACAGCAGGAACTCAGGCTCTTTGCAAAATTCCTGGAGATGTAGAATGCATGTTAAAACAAGTAAGTGTTTTTTTGTTGCATTCTGGGTACATACTACAAAAGCTGAGAGAGAGAGAGAGAGAGAGAGAGAGAGAGAGAGAGTCATCCACATGCAGTATACCAAAGAAAATTGTGCAGAAAATTCTACATTCTACTGGGCAATTGATTGAATTGAAAATAATTTTCATTTTAAGACTGTGTGAGAGAAAAGTGTAGAAAAAAGGTGCAAACCGTTGGTGATGATGGCACTGGTCTGGGGTGGTACTTTGAATTCTTCAGCTGCAAACTTAAGAACAGCTGTGAAAGGTGCCTCTTCAGGCACACTGAAACTGCATAAACACTCATGAGAGGGTCTGATCAATACACCGAAAGAAACCAGCCTAAAAAAACAAAATCATCATCATGATGGATAGATACGTACTTTTGATTTAACAATTAGGGTTTTAAGGAATATGAGAGAGAGAGAGAGAGAGAGAGACTCACACTTTGTAAGGAAGCTTCGGATCTGAAGTTAGTGTCACTTTAAATGATACCTTTCCTCCTGCCCTGCTTGTAGCCCAAAGATTACCAAGCCAAGCGGGTGGGTGATGCCCCCGATCATCAAATTATCGTCACTCAACGAATCCACAAAAGAAAAAGAAAAAAAAGCAACAGAGACACAAAAGCAAACCACTGAAGAAGCTGATTGTGCATCCTAAACTGAAACAACATCAACGACAACAACGACAACAACTCCACACTCTTATGAGAATTTTACGTACTTACATGGCTACTGTTTGTTTGCTTCCACAATTTCAATACCTCGCGGCTGGCCCCGACCGATGAGTTAGTCCTCTCTTGCAAACCCCGCCCAAAGCAAAGCAAAGCAACGCAACGCAAAGCAACGCAACGCAACGCAACCCAAGCGCATAAACAGACGTCAACTAGAAAGACGGATCTCCGAACCCTAATTTCTTTTCAACCTGCCCGCTGCCCAAAAAGTCCTTTTTTTTTTTTAACACCCCAGTTTGGCATGCGTTATTTTATATATGGAAAAAAATATTTTTTAAATGAGAAAAAAATATTTTAGTGAGGAGAATTTCTAGAAATTGGTATAAGGGTGATTTTTATTAATTTTTCATAGGCTCCTTATTGATTTTGCATAATCCTTTCATATGGTCATATCCTTGGACAATTCCAAATATAATTACCTAATTTCCTTCCTAATAATTACCTCTTATCCTTATAAGTATATTTCATTTCTTTTCCTAATAATTATCTCTTATTTTTGTAATTATTTCACTCCTTTTCTTACTCACCAACATGATATGAAAAAATAAAATTAAGATGTGCCTTTTCATGTCCATGATATTTATATTAATTAAAATTAAATTTGACATTGACATAAATAATGCTGAATTATTGATAATCATATGGGTAATCATATTGATAACCTTAACTTCTAAACATAACAAGAAAGAAAATTGTCGTTGGTAGTGCATAGCAACACGGAGCCCAAGTAATCTAGTCCTATATATAAAAGCAAACATGGTGTCTGTCCGTCTGTTTGTGGCGACAAAAACAAGATGAGGTCTTGAAACGAGCGAGGTCCTCAAAACCTTCGAGAACTTGAACCGAAGTGGCCAGAATCCTCGATAAAAGATCTGAATCGAGATTCTCAGTACCCGGTCCAGACCTCGAGATGGACCTTAAACGAGATTCCCAGAAAAAAAACCCATAGTTGGGGACTTGAAACGAGGTCTTCAAAGAGAAAACCCGTCATTAGGGTCTTTAAACGAGAATGCACTCTTTTACTCACCAACACTGAATTTGTTTTTTTTTTTAATTAATTTTTAAAATTAAATTATTTCTCTGGGGCCTTGACCTAGACCCTATACACATGCACTCTTTTACTCACCAACACTGAATTTGTTTTTTTTTTAGATTCATAACAACCGTCTTTGATTTGTTTGGGAGAACGGCTGTTATGAATCCTGAGAACCGATTTGATAACCATTGGGGGTCTGTTCCTGTTTTTCAAAAGAAGTTTGAAACAATAACCTAGACCGACAATTCTTTGATTCTGATGTTTTTCAATGAAAAAGAACCGGAGGTTCTTTTGTTTTTCAAAGCACCGCGATTAGCAGTTCTTGGTTTCGAACATATTGAAAAAGAACCGACAGCCGAACACAAGTTCGGTTTAGTGTTGGGTGGTGTTTTTGAGTCTTTAAAGAACCACCGGTTCGGGTCCTTTAAATATTTCAAACCCTAAGAGCCCCCTACTTCCTGTTCTTTGAAAAAACAGGCCAAGGCAGTCACTGCGGGGGGCCGAGCGAGATGCCACGAGTGGCTGGAGTTTAAAGAAACCAAGGGACTTCACAGTGGCCGAAGGTCACGGGCACCCACTCGTATGAGAGAATGGTAGTGCAAGCAATGTGGAGCCCAAATAATTTGGTATAAGAGAAAGGCACGACAAGTACATGATATAAGATAGTGCTACGATTTTTTCACTTTCTAGCCTTGCCTACGAAGGCAAGGATATTACGTTTAGATTCATTATAGAATATATAGTAGCTTAAGGGATTTTAGCCCTTATGTAATAGGTATATTTTTATATGAGGATTTTTGAAACATGATATTTTGGCTTGTGTTGAAACTTTAGATTTAGTTATAGAGTTATAATGTCATGAAGGATTTTGTGATTTTTTTTTAAAAAAGATTTTTTTGAAGATTATATTATTACATGATTATTCAATATTTGAATTTTCATAGTTCTTCTTGTGCTTTAAAGCATTGTGGCATAATATTTTTTTATGTAAATGGCAAGGCCATAATGTGGCACACCCCTTGTTTGAAATAGTGACAAGTTAGTTAGTACATGTTTTGTTGGTTAGAAGATCTCGAGCTACCTAACTAGTACATTCCATGGTGGAAGATCCCACTTGATGAAAACAAGTTTCTTCATGCATGTAAAGGATCTAAAAATATAAAGAAAAATTTAGGTAATGCTTTATGGTCAAAAAAGTGATAGGAGGTAGATAGGTCAAAGAGGAAGGTAGGTTGTAGGAACCCCATTGGAAGCAAAGTTCAACAAACCCTAATTAAGCAAAAATAAAGGTAGGGATGGAGCATTGATTGCAAGAATTAGGGTTTGGTAGGTAGAATTAAGGTTTCAAGAAGAAAATTGACTTGTTGGGCAATTTGTAACAATGGCATTGACAATTGTTCAACTTGGATTATAGCTCTTCAAGCAATGGTCCTTCCATGACATTGAGGTTTGTGACCATTTTTCTTCATGTTTTATAGTTCCAACTTCCAAAGCTATTCCTTCACCTTTTTTCTAAGTCTTTATTGAATCCAAGTTTCGAAAACTTATAATTTTTTTAGCTCTTGTTCTAGTGTTCCATATTATGGTATTTCCTCTTTATGGAATTATTTTGTTTTGTGTCAGTGTCGAGGGGAGCTTACATGTAACCAATGCTTCTATGCATAGGTGAAAAACTTAGGAAGAAAAACAAATGAAAGGACAAATCATGGGGTTGTGGACATTTGTATTGTATCCAATATTATGATTGATAACATGGTTTGGGGTGCAAATTATTTTTAAACCTTTTCGTGGGGACCCCGGCCATCCAGAATGGCACCATGGTAGGTTCCAAGACCAAAGTGAAGACATGAGAAAAATGATTCACAACTTGTTACACTCCCACATCAAGGTATTCTTCCTCAATTCATATGGTGGTTGAAGTGTTAAGTTTGTAGGTTTCCATTCGATGACGCATCAAAGAAAGAAGCAGGAATTTTTTTGCATTTGTAATAGTAGTAGTAGAAGAAGAAGAAGCTAGATCATATGAAATGGGACCTAGTTCCATGTAGGTTTCATTTCCAATACCATTGGAGGTCAATGTGGTGTTGGTAGGGTTTTTGGGTGATACTAGAGGGTACCACTTTGACCTCGTTGGTGATATGTTACAAGAACACTTGAAGAAAACCTTCCTTTCACATTGGCCACCTTGTTTGGAAATATGTGCCTTGCTTGAGATTGAACATTAGTTGACCTACATTGTCATCTAAGTAAGGTAATCGTTGAAACTATGAGGATCCATGATGTTGCAAGACATGTTGCCATATTGAGGTTTTTTAAAAATCAATTTGGAACTGTTTATCATCAAATTTTTGTATCTGAAGTAATCCTTTCGCCTACAAACATTTGTGATGCTTGAAAAACCTAATTGCATTCATGAAGTTCTCTTTGATCAATTTGCAATTGTCTACTAGCAAATCTCGAAGGCCTTAACCACTAAGCCATCACTTCACATGATGACAAAAAATGACATCACAAACTATATAAACACATATTTTGAACAAAAAAAATGATTTTTTAATATCACTATTTGATTTAATTGATTTGGTATGTCTATTATTACATTGAACTTTCTAATTGTTTTAATTCAAAAATATGTGTAAATCATAATTATTTTAAATACTCATTAATTAAAAGAATTCAAATGCATCATTTGAAATTTTGAATTGAGTTAGATATTCAAATATTATTTAAACATGTCTAATGTATTAACTGCCATGAAACTTTGTGATTTTTTCCCATTTTAAAATGTACAACTAAGATTATTTTAAATATTAATTTAACAAATTCATATGTAATGTCTAAAATATAATTATTCAAATAAAACATTTACTTTCACAACTACATTGAATTTTTAAATTTCTTTAATTTCAAAATATGAAAAAAAATTGCTTAATTTTTAAATTCGTATATAATGTATTAAATCTTTGAATGAGTTATCATCTATAATTATTTAGGAAAAAAATTTATTATCATTATTATATTGAACTTTCAGTTTCAAGACATTTTCAATATTTGTTTCAAAAATTCCAGTAATGTTTTTTTTTGCTTGGGTTAGAAATTTTGCATATAACTATTTGGGTACATTTGGTTTCCTTACTTTCATCATTGATTTCAATTTATAATAATTTTAATCCAATTTTAGACATTCCATTAATTTATGCCGCATATTTATCAAAAATTAATGTTTTAACAAATTATCTTTAAAATATTATAACTAAAAAAATCACTTTTGAAATTATGGTATTAAAATTTGTATGCCTTCGATTTTATATCAATTTTTGTAATAAAAGTAAGAGAATTAAATTCAATGTACAATGTTTTTGTAGTAACAATGGATTTTTTTATTTTTTTTTTAATTAATTATTTTTTTATTTTTCAAATTTTCAAATTTAAATGAGATGTACATTAGTTTTATTCTATTTTTTATTAAATTAAAAGTAGCTACTTTATTTTGTTATTCCATTTTACTCATGTCATTTAATCATAAATAAATAAATAGATGGTTTAAATTGGGGCTATTTAATTTGGACATATATATTCATTCAATTGATTCATCACAAATACAAATTGAATCATGGAATTTGAATATTTCAAGACTAGCATGTACATTTAATTAATTATTATGATTTATTTTCTATAATAAAAATTGAAATTATAAGAGCTGTGTCTTTTGTGATTTATTTCATAATGAAGTTTTTTAATGAAAATATGATTTTTTTTCATTTTATTAATATCACATCATTAAAAATAACGTTATAATCATGTGTATCATATTTTATGACTAATTTTAGTTATGTTAATTGTATTAATCAACAAAGAGAAATCCATGTGGGCATTCACATTTACCATGCGTGCAACATATCTATGATTTGACTATAATGCTAGATTTTTTAATCATAACGGATATTACTACCTTTGATTTTAATCATGCTGGACATATTTAGTCACTTCAAACTACTAGTGTATTCTAGATATTGACTATATAATCATTTAAAACATGATGCTAGTAGCGTAAAAACCATGTTTTTGTAGTAATGATATGACTTGAGTATTTGACCTTGGCAAGTAGGACATATAGAGCTCATTGCCTTTGATAAAAGCTAATCAGAAGGAAAATGGTGAAAGTAGTTGTAGTAAAAGAGGTAGTATATAACTTTTTCCTCTAGTTTTTAATATTGATGATGTTCATCAAACTAATGTGATTTGTGATTTGATTTTCAAGTTGCTAGATTGAAATTTGTTTGTTACTTGCTAGCAAAAATTAAAAGATGTAGATTATCATCAATGAAAATAGTTCATATTTTTAATCTATTGTGTTTCCATCTTATAATGCACAAAATGAATTTGGTTCAAAAGTTCCACTACATTAGATTAAGTATACAGTGTATTGACAAGTGTGTTTTTGATATAGTGTATATTATATCCTTATTGATAATTTATAGGTGATAATGGATCCAAATTTGAATGAGACACGAGATATTAAGAATGCTTATAGTGTTAAAAATGGGGCTTTTAATTTTTGAAAACTTCAAGAAACAAGCAGCAAAATATTTGTACAAATATCGTTACAATGGGGAAGCCTCTTCATAAATTGGGCTTAGCCATGGAAGGTTACCAAATTGTTGATTCCAACATGAATCAAAGTTTTGGTCTAGTGTGGAATTATGTTTGATTTTCATTAGAAATACAATGACATATTAACTTGAAAAGTTTTGTGTTAGGGTACCCTTCAAATACATAATGCTTGTATTTTCAAATGGGGAACTTTCCAAAGTCTAGTTTTTCACTGAAATTTTTTATTATTAATGTTGTTTCCCTTTTCTCTTCATCTTTCATGTTTAATTCTTTTTGGTTTCTCCTTCTTTTTGTCTTTTTATTTATTGGTATTTTCCATTTCTTTTGTATTTTGTTGATCTAACAAGCATCATGGTTGAGTCTTATTATTAGTACTAATCTTGTGATAAAAAAACATATATCAATTAATGTCTGGCATTGATTTTCACCCATTTGTTGCAAATATGCAATAATTGACATATCATCAAAACCTTGTTTATATGGACAACATGAATTTGAAAAGGGTACTACAGGTTACAAAAGCGTGCCCATGCTGTAACATCTCCTACTTCCACGTTGCCATTCCCCTATAGTAGAACCTAGTGTTGTCAAGGGTGTATTTTGTAAGAATCCCTTTACATTTTTTCCTTCCATGGCATTCTCACAATTGCCTAGGTATGTCTCCACAATAGGCTTGAATTCCAACATATTATCTAGGGATTAAATGAAATCAAAAGTAGACCTTGCTTCATAAAGAGCCGCCATTGACACTTGCAAATGTTCTTTTGCAACACAAATGAATAATACAATGCTTCTAATTCTACTTCAAGGCTAGAAGAATGGATGATTCTATCTACAAGTGTTGCAAAGCACTTTGAAATGCCAATAATTACATCACCAAGAATCAAAATTTGATCCTAACATAACCTTGAAAGGACCTCTATTTCCTCATCCTATAAGAACAACACACCTCTTGAAAAACAATTCACCAATGGTGCATATATAGGAACAAATCATGTTCTAAAGCCCTCTTTCATCACAAGAAACATATCTTAAAAAAAAGGATGGAAAACCTGAAGGAGCAGTATGCTTAGAAAAACTTTCACTTTAAAATAAAGGTGACCCACATTCTTTGCAAAGCTATCAACACCTTTTACTTATGAAAAGCGCATGAAATAGCCAAAGGAACGTCACTATTGCCCTTTGTTGACCTTACAATGTTCACACATCAATGAAAAAAATTGTTCACTTGTTGGTGTAACCAACCAAAAACCTAAATGGCAAGGGGAAGAAACATATATTGAATGTTAATTAAGATAAAGTCCTTCCTTTGCTTGAGCTACTATCATTGTAGCCACCCTCGCGAGATGAAGTATCATGCAAAATCAAATTTGTTTGGGTGGGATTGACAATGACAACATTAGCCAAGGTGCAAATGCCTTTACCCAATAACACAATGTTAAGTCATTGGTGAAAAAACTAAAAGGAAGGTGATGAAAAGACATGAATTTGCTCATGTGAAACATGAAACCCATTGTCTCTATCATGATGGAGATGAAGGCATCCCAAATGTAACATTGTAATAGTTGATTTAATTGTGCAAGGTATTAACATATGTACACTAAAACATTATGAACAATTTGAAGAGCATAATTTATGTATTCCAAAACCCACTTGATAGCTTGCTAATGGCATTGAGTGCAAACATAATAAAACAACCCATTCAAGGTGTAATCGGTGCTTAGATTTACATATTTTACAGTGAGAAAACAAATTATTGATGAAAATGTATGATGTATTTTATAACAATGTTTGAAATATAATATTGTAATGTTCTCATACATTTGAAATGAATATAAAATACTCAAAAACACTTGCTAAAAATTATAATCAATGTTTTAAAAATGAAATAAACAATGAAACTATTCTAAAACAAATAGATCCACCAATTTCAATTTACCATATCAACTTGCCATGAGTCGCTTAAGATAAAAAAATTCGTGGCAAATTCATGCCACATGACTACTTAGTTGTGGGTTGGGTTATTGTGTTTGCTTTTTATTGGCCTTACGTTTTTCAAGGATTGAAATAAAGATATACTAAAATGGAAACAATGAAGCCAAGCTTAGATAACTGCATGCATGACCAAAGGGGTTTTGGAGTGGAAGGAAAGAAAAGGGAATTTTCATGTTTTATTGCCAAAATAATAATAATAATAATAATAATAATAATAATAAATTTTAATTGATTTAAAACATATTTTATTTAATTATAATTACTGGTGAATTTTAATTCAATTCTTTATAAAAAAATTCATGGCATTAATTAAAAAATTTAATCAAAATTTGGGGATTTTCATGTTTCAATGCAAAAAAATTAATTCTAGGAAATGGGTTGGGTAGCTAGTTTCAAGCAAAGAAGAAAACCCTAAACTTTCTTGGCTCGCTCGTTTTGCTTTTGCGCGGAACAACGATGGCTGCTGCTGCTGCTGCCGGTGCTGCGCATGTGCGTACGAGCGTTACGCTCAGTCCGGCGCTCAGCCATAGCCAGCATGGGAAGTTGTGATCATCAATTTTCTCGAGTAGAGAGCATTTGAACTATGGATCTGGGAAAGAAAGAGCGAGAGAGAGACGGGCAGAGATGGCATTTGTGTGTTGATTTGCATTGTCGATTGACATAATATAGCACTGAAGTCGATTCATCAGATGATTGATTCGTGAATGAGCAGCTTCTTGTTGAGAATGGGTCATGTGGAAATTAGTAGATCTGGGTCATGTGCAGGTCATGGATCACAGCTCTTGAGCTTTCCAGGCTTTATTATCACTCTCGTGTTGCTCATCTGCTGCAGTACTAGTGCCCTGGTTGCAGTCTGCCTCATAGGCATACTTCCTAGTAGTACAACTTTGTTGCAGGAGAATAGGGAGGATCGTCCACCCTCGACGATGGCGTCGTCAAGAACTGCTGTGCAACTTTACTCGCGGAGAGGGCGCGAGAATGTACTTGTTCTTCGTGAGTCGTCGTCGTCGTCGTCGTCTTCTTCTCCTCTTGTTAACCTTTCAAATAAGATCAGGCAGTCGTCGCGGCGGTTTGTCGCAGAGGATTCCAGCAACGTAAAGTCGAACTCTCGACGACGTCGACGGAGTCTGTGGATACGATCTGCAGCTTCTTGTTCTCTACCTGGTGGAATGTGCAGCAAGCTGCAGAACAACGACAACAACAACAACAATAATAATAATACGTCGACGTGCTGCGGGAACGTGTGCGTGAATCTCACAAACGACCCTAACCATTGTGGCCATTGTACTCACATCTGCAGATGGGATAGGAACTGCTGCAACGGCAAATGTAGGCATCTCAACAACGACGAGAGGAACTGCGGGACTTGTGGCAACAAATGTTCCAAAGGGATTCATTGCCGCCTTGGCCTTTGTGGCTACTGATCTGAAATCATGATATAATATTGCTGCACATCTCATCATCAAGTCTCGACAACAAAGAAACTTGTTGCTGCAGATGGCTGAAGATCATCACATCATCACATCATCATCATCATCATCATCATCATCGTGTGTGGCAATATCTACAACAACAGGTCTGCAATCTGTTTCTGTTCTGTTGATCAGTATGCACAAAAGCAAGAGCTTGTTGTTCTGGATCAAAGGCAGCAGCAACAACCATGCTGATTGAATAAAGACTCCTGGGTTTTTCACTAACTACTACTTCTTCTTAGAGCTTCTTAATTACATAGGAGTTGCAAATTATTAATCCCTGATGCTAATCAAGTCTTTCTTCTGGCAAATTACTTCCTATGTTACACTTCCCTGCTGCTATGCTGATTGAATAAAGACTTTGTGTTTTTCACTAACCTTTGATCCACAGTCTAGCTTTTAATTTCCAACATTAATCCCTGATGCTATCAATTAGGCCTGTCTGCATGCTGGGCAAATGACTCACACCTAAATAATTTTCTTGGTTTTGTTTTTAGCTGTTGGGTTTGGTTCCATCTTTGTTGGTTTCTGAATCCATGATTAAGGAACCAGAATCTGAGGACTATGTATTACATAATGATTAAACCTAGATAGGAGGAGAGGATGGGTGCAGTTCAAATCCCCATAGTTAGGTGCCATGTGAGTCTGGTTGCACTTTAATTTAGATTGCAAGTACTTGTTAACCCTGCCTGTATGTATACAGACACTTAGAGTCATAGCAGAGTAGTGTAGATTGCCTTGTGCCTGGTTGCTTGAAAAAAAGTATGTGGCTGATGATCTTCATTAGAAAATTGTTTTGAGAGATTCTCTAGTTCAGTAAATTGGCACTTAAAGGTTTGAAGAAACCATTTGTGAGATTGTTCGATTTGGTGCCATGAATTCATTGTTTTTTAAGAGTTTTCTTCAGTGAACTTAAATGTTGCCATGTGACCCATATAAAATTAGAAGGAGCTTTTAACACATGCTTTGTCTGATTTTGCTGAGGGCCACACAAACCCTAAAAGTTCATGTATGTTGGGTGTGAGCTTCTCGAGGTCATACCATTTGGTTAAATGCCCCCAAGGACAATGTTGTGCAAGGCGTTTCCCCAAAACTCTCCCTAGTGTGTAGTTGGATGATCTTTCCATGAACATCTTTGGGCTTCAATTTTTTGGTTAGTAGAAAAAAAACTCATCATAGCTCTTGGAAGAAAGGAAAGCTTGATGGGCATATGGCGGCATGACATATTTATGATCAAGAGGTGCAAAATTTGACAATGGTCTGAGAAAAGTGAATGGAAACATAGAAGTAAAGGAGTTACAAATATTGTATTGTCCAATAAATTGGTTACATGGTTAGGAGTGGAAGAAGATGAACGAGGATTTTTCTCCCCTTTTGATGCATAGAGTGAGTTTGGATTTTTGAGGTTTAGAAAAACTCAAGTTGAAGCTTTGAGAATGATTTGGTGTTTCAAGGTTTTGGGAGGATTGTTTTCATAAGTGGAATTCAATTTGAAGCATCTTGCAAATTAGTGTCAAATTCTAGAGAGGATGCAAGAAATGTTAATAAACATGCCTTTTGAAGGTTCAAAATTTTGTCCAATTGTTAATTTTTAATGAGCTATAAAGATCAATAGGGTCAAGGATAAATGCAAGTCTATATGGTGGCTCATTTTTGGATTCATGATTTCAATTTTGGTAGGGTACTTTTTCTTTAGACACCTATAACGAGTAATTAAATTGTCAATTGGCAATTGGTTTTCAATTAACAACTTGTGAGTATGAAAATAGGTATGTGATTTTTTATTAAAAGGTGTACACACTTTTAACAATGAGCTTTTCATGTCAAAAAATTATGAACTCGTCAATTAATGGTAGAAAGTTGATTGGTTCATATTGAATTTCATTCCAAATTCTCTATAAAAACTCAATATGTGGATAGCATGAAAAAAAAAACCTTTAAATGAATTTTTTTTAAAAATAATTGTACCCAAAATCAAATTAGGGACTTTTCAATGGCTAGAATTGAACCATTTTTTTTTATAAATTCCTAAAAATTTTCTCCTTTAATTTTAGTTTTTTTTTTCCAAAAATGTATTTTTTTAAAATCTCTATTTAGGCTCCTATTAATATGGTTTTTTTATTTTTATACATGGACTTTATTACCATTTCACCACTATGACCAAATTAAATTTCAAATATAACACTACAAAATGAACTGATGTGGTTTTCTTGTTTTTTTCGAAAATTGAGCCACCATATTTTGCATTTATCCTCAAGCATGACTTGTTTGTCCATTTGTTATTAATAAAAAATAAGATGTGTGCCCTTTGGGTTGGGCTTGTTTAATATACCAACAAAAATTACCGAATATTTCTATGTTTTTTCAAATTATGGACCAACTTAATCAATGTCACTTAGCACAAAAAATTATAAGATTGGATGGTTAAATGAGTTCGGAGCATAAGGTCTACAAGGGTGTGTAGTTAGTATAAAAAGAATCAAATTAGTGGTCAAATGCAATGTAACACTATACCTTGTTTATTTTGAGAGACAAGTTTGTCTATTGCATTTATTCAAACTTGGGCTTCACGTTGCTATGCACTACTAGTGACATTCAACCTTTTTTTTTCTTATCATGTTCCCATTTGGTTTTCAATATCTTGTTATTATTTATATCAATTTGAAGTTTAATTTAAATTTTGAAAGACAAGTTTGTGTATTGCATTTATTCAAATTATTAAAAAAAATTGAATTTTTTTTAATTTGATAATGGTTTTGGTTATGCATGCATTTTGAGTAAATTCATTAGATTATGATAATCCTTTGATATGCAAAATAGTTGTCAAAGATTGTTTTGAGATTTGAATGTGTTAAATGTGGTTAGGTTTAGTCATGGGAAAACATTCTATCCTTGGTGCCCCCAAATTCTTTTATCGGTATTAGATTCACAAAGATAATTATAAACAATGATAGTATTTCAAATGAAATGGGAATACAAAATCTATAAAAAAATATTTTAAAAATGGTAGTGGTAAATAAGGCTTTTAGAATGGAAGAAACATTGAATATGAAAAAAACACTAAAATATGACCAATCAATATAATGCAAAAGAAAAGTTTCAAAATGATTCAATGTCATCAAACAAAAATGAATGTTTCTTGATACATTTGCAAAATTAGTATCCATGTGTCAATTCATATTAATTTATAAAACATTTATAGTATCGTGAAAGTGCAAAGTGAAAGTATATTCTAAAAATAACTCAAATAATTGTATGAAATACTTATTTATATATATTGAATATGAGTTGATTATACCATTTTAATAACAATTGGAAACTTAAAAGTTTGATTAATGTGATTTCACAAAAAACATTTGGACAAGTTTTTCATTCAAACAAGCATGTGTGTTTAAAAGGGTTGAAAATTTTTGTTGAAAAATTACTTCATTTAAAAGATAATAAGAATTATATTAAAGGCCTTTATATCAAAATCCATTTTATATGTTTATCAAAACACTAAATGAATTTTTTTTTAAATAATACAAAATGTACCCCCAAAAAAATACATTTTCCTGCCAAAAGTGGCCCCCCCATAATGTGCTTTCACGCAAAACTCCATTTGAAAAAAAAAACTAAAATTCAAAAGTTCTACCTCATGTCCAAATTTGAACTAATTTTGAAATTATTTACCTATCTAATCTTATTTTAAGATAACCTACTTGTCACCTAACATTGACTTTTTCCTTTTTTTATTGTCAAAATATGATGAGAAAAAAATTCACAATATGTTGTCATTGATGTTAGATCTTAGATTCAAAAGTTTGAAATTAATCTTTTCTTTTATTGGTCATGAACTAGAGGTGGCCATAATTGAAAGTATGATACTTGAAATCCTTGTTTCCTATGTTCTTGAAGCCTTGTCATGATTGCATTCATTATTTAGTTCACAAAAATGCTAAAGGTTGTAATTTGGATTTTTTGAAATGGTATCAAGCACAAAGGAACTTGTAAATGGGCTTTGTTAATAAAAAATTGTTGATACTTTGAAAATATCAAGTGAATGTGAAAGATATCAAGTGTTCTTTGGAGTTGTGGACAAAACATTAATCCATGTTTCCAAGTTCTATTAACTTTTTAACTTGACAGATAACCCTAAAAAGTTGATCTTTGTGAATAAAAATTGGTCAAATGATGCAAGGGTTAGTTGCAAGGCCTCTTTTAGTTTTAGAAAATCAATAAATTTTGAAGTAGAGTCTGAGGAGTATGAAGGCTCATTTTAGAGGAATGAATTGAAAAAAACCTAATTATTATGCATTGCATGAAGTGATTTTTGCTTTGGCCAATCAAATATTTCAAAATTTGATCATATATTTTTTTCTTAAATTTCAAAACTTGGAATGAAAAATGTTGGTTTTATGTTGTCATATCAAATATTTAAAAGGTTGCAAGATATTTTGTATTTGAAATGTCTAAAATCTAAATTTGATGTTAAAAAATCATCTAAATATAATTAACTAATCTAAATGAAGTAAGAATCAATTATGAAACAACCAACCAATCTTGTAAACGAAAAACTTAAAGAAATGTTCAAGGTTATTAAAAAAAATTCATAAATTTTTTTTGGTTTATTGGGAGAAAAACTTAAATAATCATATTATTTAGCTACTAAAATTTTTAGTACCCACCCAATAGTGGTCCAAAACAATGTTGATTGATCCAAGGCACCTATTGATATTTTAACCAATTCATAACTAGGTTCTTAAGTATCCAAACCAAAGTTTGAAAATATTGAATTTGAAACCAAATTCAGATACAAACCATGCAATTACCATAGTTTCTCAATTTTCCATAACAACTTGTGTCACTTGGAGTTCCAACATTTCATTCCATTATCACAACACATGGTTGTTCCAACCACTATATAATGTTGAAATACTATGACCTTTAAAATGACATCTTGGTGGAAAACAAGGTATGAAATGAATTTGAAGCCAAAAATCTTTCACATAATTCAAAAAAATGTTCTTAAACAAGTTGAAATTTTATAATCACATCTCCATGATGATCAAGCTTGTTCTCCCTTTTCAAAAAAGTTTGAATCTAACCCAAAAGTGTGTAAATTCATTGCATGTACATACATGTGTCTATATGTTTATAATGCTTTTGTCCAATGGTAGCTTACATGAACTTATATTTTAGTTGTTGATATGTCTATGATGTGGAGTTGTTTAATCCTTTGGTACTAATTTTTTTAACATGTTTTCCTTTTGTTTATGGTGAGGATGATTTTAAAGTTTAAATCAAATGTTGTAATTGGTAGTGATGTGATCAAATGTCTATATAATCATCATGGTCACCTTTGTTAATATTAGAAGAAGTACAACAACCATATGATACAATAATGGGGTTGGTGGTGTTTTATTTTGGTTTTGGGATTCAAAATTAAGGAGAAAGGTTTGAAACAATGGCAAATTTAATAATTATTGTAGCAACAATTGGCAATGTCATCTTAAATTTAAGGAAAACACAACCCTATTTTGTTTTTTGATTGTGGGTTTTGATCATGCATCTCATGAACTTAAGTTTTTAAACCCCTTTTGCAAAATTCCTATTTGATGAGAAAATTTGTTGATAAACTCTGAAATGAAGTAGGGGTGAAAGCATGGTAAAGTGTACAAGTAAAATATTTGTCAATCTACTTCTCAAATGAACAAAAAGTAGGATCAAAACCCATCACAAAAGTGTTATACATTCAATCTTTTTAATTGAATGATAAATAACAAGATACTTTTTCATTATTATGCATTAATTTTTTAATTTTGCATTGTAAAAGTAGGTTTCAAGTAGACTTTTCTAAATGCAAGTAGCCTTTAAAACCTACTTTTTGCAATGTAAGATTTGATTCATGTATGTGTCAAGTATATTCTACCAAAGAGAAAGGAGAATTTTTTTTTTGTTGATTCCTTTAAATATATAATGAACTTTATGTTATAATTTTATAGATGTATATTTCTTTAAATTTTCTAATGAAAAAGTAAATTTGAACACCATTTTGACCAATCAATTTCAAAAACTTATTGCCTACTTTTATTATTCCAAAGTTTTTGAAATTTTGTAATTGATTTACAATAAACCCAATTGAGGGCTCAATAGTTTCAAAACGAAATTTAAATAAACTTTGAATCTACTTTCTTGTGTTTTCGTGAAAAACTACCTCTTTTTAAACTTGATATTTTTTCATCAACTTTTTCTATATATTTACCATGCTTTCACCTGTAGGTAAGGCCATATGAATCATTGTGCATGTGTAATGAGTTCTTTGGTTTGTAGTGTTTTTTTTACATAGTTTCAAAATTTGTTGCCTATTATATATGTTCCTATGGCCATCCTAAGATTGATTTTGTTCATAAATCATGTATGTGTTTTCAATTGATTGGATTTGTTTGAGATGGATTCCAATGGTAGATAGAATCATCATCATTCACTTATCATGGTCATGAGTTGGTGGTTGATTCAAGACTTAACCTAACTTATGGAAAGTGGGGGTTCTACAAAAATTATGAATGTTATGAATTTGGGATGTGGATACTTGTCATTTGGGTTGATTTGTTTGACAAAATTTCTATAAAATTATGTATCTTGACAAATATGATTATTTACAATGATTTGAGCTAATTCTAGCCTCTAGGAACACTTTTATGGGGTTTGAATAATTTTGCAAAATCCTCCCTCTTTATAGCCATAGGCCACTGAAAGTCCCCACACCTTAACACATAGATATGTATTAACTATGACTACTTGACAAGGGAGATTAATGCCACATATATGAATGCTCTAGAGGTCACATGATTAATGAAAATGACTAAAATTAAAGTCAAAGGAGGTCTAATAGTTAGTATCACAAATAAGTTTTTTACTTTATGCGCCTCTCTTAAACCCTAATATACACTCAGTGTTTCCCAAGGATGAGAACCTTTTTTTTATCATTGCCATGTGGTTCCAATCTAAGGTTTCCAAATTTGTAATTACCACTTTTAATGACTTATTGTCACCCTTGAAAACCCCCAATTCTAACCTATTTCAAATCCCAAAAAAACCTTATTTAAAACCACCCATAAACCTTACTTTAGATCCCCCCAAAAAAATTATTTTAAATTTCCAATAAAACCCTCTTTTAACCCCAAATAACTCAATTTAAACTACCAAGAATTCCCTTGTGTAGCCTCAAAAAACCTTTATTTCAAACCCCCAGAAACCATATTCCAACCTCCAATAAACCTTATTTTAAACCCCCGAACTACCTAATTTTAGTTACAAATTTTAAACAAAAAATGAAGACCCTAAACCCTAAAGTGATGTGGCAACACAAAAAAGGAACCCTAACATGAATCCTAACAATTTTTGAGGTTGGTTTAAAAGCACCAATCTCCGTTGCACAAAGAAAACTAAGAATTTTAACACTACAACTCAAATTAAACATAATCCATTTTCAAATTTTAGAAAATTAACATAATGTAAGAAATTGAAAATTTTACTTATAATGTTTTTTCCAACTCAAGGAACCCAATTTTATCAATTAATTCTTCATTTTTTTCCATCATGTCATCTTCCATTTCCAAGAATTGTTTCATGGACTTTAGGCACCAACATGGGCATCATCTAGCCAATTTTCGCAAATGATTATAAATATCTCAAGATTCTCAATGCTCAACCAAGAATGTCAAAGGTTCATGCAATGTAGCTACAATACTAAAAATCCTTTTAGCTTCAATATGAGAGCCCACAATCCTCATAATTTGTCAAGTTACAAAGCCAAAACTAACATTGAAAAATCGTTGTTCATGTAATTTCTACAAGGCCAATAGATTTTTGCACTTATCTTTTATCACTTTCTTAATTATGAAACGATTCAATTGTTTTTTCACCATTAATGATGTCATTTTTCCTTCAATCTCCAAAAGGTCACATTAACTTGTGGTTTTAGATTTTTGGGAATAAAGCTAGGAGCTTAGACACCTACATGCCTTGATTTTAAAAAATTTATGCACAAATAATTGAAGAATGGAAGCAATACCTAGTGGTCATATTTACTTGTAACTTGTTGGGCTTCTCCTTGCCAACTCATTGAGTGACCAACCCTAACCCCTTGTAACAAAACTTTGACATCAATGTCATCATGTTGTGAGTTTTGGTCTTTTGGAAAGAAACCATAAATGAAAAGAAAGGATTTAGAATTTGTACTAATCATTTTGCATGTTTTGTTAAAAGACCTAAAGCTATAAACATCAAAATCTTAAGTTTCATTGGAGTCATGTATCAAATAATTTGCTAATAATTGGACATATAAATGATATGGTGGCAATAAGGACATCTAAAAATAATTTATCCTCAACTTTGCTACCTTCGACATACATTGTTGAACCATGGGCCATATAGTATTGACAAACTAGGCTTTTGCCCCAATTTGAGGATTTGGCACATGGCCTTCCAAGGCCAATGATTATTGCTTTTTGTAGCAAAAAGCAAATACATGTTTGAATTCATGGGGAATCTCATGGAATAAGATCACTTTTGAAACAAAATGAATTTTTACAGGAGTCCTGAGTTTGCATGGAGGCACCTTTGCATGTTCACATGTCAAGTGTGCCATTCCTACCATCATTTACCATTTTCTTTGTCCAAATGATGGTTTTTTGCAAAACTAATTGTGTTTCTATGATTGAGATTGAAGTCAAGCCAACACATATTTTGGAGTCATTTGTGGCATACTAACAATGCTTAAACATTGCATGTCCTCAAGAAGCCCCTACAAAAGGTGTTGACAATCCCAAAACTTCACAACACATAACGGAGGTTAATTCAAAAGTCATGGTGAAAATATTACTCCTTTCATCTTTGACATATGCAAAAACATAAACATTAAACACATCTTTTGCAAGCAAATTAGTCATAAAATCACTTATAAAATCATGGCACTTCCAATTGTGTCTACAATCTTAAAAAATCCAATTGTTACATGACAAGGCTCCCATTTGTCATTCAATAAATGCATGATAAGAACAAACATATCAACACCTCCTTTAGATATCCAAAGATCAAAAGATACAATGCAAGTATTACAAGACACAAGGGATGGAGATACAAACCTTTCCTTAGTCATTTTAACAATCCTAGGCAAAAGATCATGTTCCAACTTTTGTTTTGATGGAAAATTTAGTTGAAGATTTTGCCTTAGAAGCAATCTTTTGAAAAAAAAGGTGACAAATGATAGAAACACATGAAAATCCTTAGTAATAAACAAGACAAGATCATCTTCAAATTGTTTTTTTATGAAAATCATCCTCACAATAAGGAACTACACTACCAAAGAAAGAAAAAATAATATGTGATTTGGGGTTAATTTTTTTTGTAGCTTGCCTATCTCCTTCAACACCATCTTTTTTTCATTAAATATAATATTTCCAAGGTTTTTGGTGATTAGTTTTGAGATGTTTTTTAATTGTGAAAATCTCATTTGCGATTTTGTAAGATGATGCCCCTTTTAACTTTTGTAATTGGTGCAAGTGGGTAATAAATAATAGATTTAAATTCATTAAATTGGATTGATTTTGAACTTGCTTTGAAGAAGATGATGAATAAGGTGCATAAAATGCCCAAGTTGTGGCAATGCAACTTTTCGGTTTCCAAAAATTTCAACTTTTTGCCAACCAATCCCACTAAGTTGTAGCATTTGTGGTTGAATTTTTTTCTCTAAGAGTTATTGTTGTAAGTGTTGTTGTTGTAGTAACACTTTCAACTAAAGTAGAATCACTAAAATTCATCTCCAATAGGAAAATCAAAAGGAAATATCACCTTATTTAAAGGAACCACAATATCTTTTAATGGAGGTAGGCTTGAGGGTTCAAAACGCAATCTGAAATTTCAGAATGCCACATGGCATCATTTCAAACACTTTCAAAGTAAAGATTTTTTTTCTTGTTGCCTTTCTTTCACAACACTTGAATTATTCTATCATATGGAAAATCCTTAATTACATCAACAATAAAAATATTAATACCTTTCATAATATTGAACACTAAGTCTACCTCCACTCTAGGTCCCAAAAGGGATCAACTAGTTCAAGTCCTTGAACCCTAAAAAATAATCAATACAACAATGAATAAAGTGATGAACAAAAAATGAAAAAAAATTTCATTATCTTTCATTATCTCACATCATTTGTCAATGATGATGAAGAAGGCAACGGACAAAGAAACAATGACAAAAGCAAGATACTAAAAAAAAGGAATCCAATTTTTGGATTTGTGATCTCACAAGACCAAAAAATGGACTCCTTTATAAATAATAATAAAACAAAAAAACAATCATTCTTTGCAAGTCCAATTTTCAAAGAGACCCTTTTTTGGTCTTGCAATTTCACAAAACAAAAAATGTACTCCTTCAAAGAAAAAAATGAAAAAAAATCTAGTTTTTTAAGGAGTTCATGTTTTGGTCTCGCCAACTAACAAGCCCAAAAAAAAACTCTTTGGAAAACAAAAAATCGTTTTTGCAACTTAAAAAATGGATTTCTTTTTTGTGCAGAGTTTTTCTTTGGTCTTGCCAATTTTCAAGACTGAAAAAAACACTCCTCAAAAGTTGAATTTTTTTTAAAAATTGGAATGAAGTGACAAGTAGGAAGATGATGAGCAAAATGATGAGAAGGCAAAAAAAGCTCACTAGAAAAAAAAAACCCCACCATCATCACAACCATTCACACAACAAAAACAAAAAAATAATTAGTTAATGAGCAAGGAAGTGAACAAGAAAATTGTGAACATGCTTAAATACACAACTTACTTTGCTTGCAACTCGTATGTTTGCTTGAAGTTAATGCAAGGAACTCAAAAACGTCATGCAAAAGCTTTCAAGAGAAAAAAGAAAACAACTTGAAAACCATGGAATCTTGATCAATGTGCTTGAAAAACACCAAAAAATAAATCAAAGAATATAATGTGCTTGAAAAATGAAAACACTTAAAAGTAAAATGAAATCGTGAAGGCTTGAAATGGAATCAGAATCATTTTTTTTTTATAAAATGAATTTAATTTTACTTTTCAATTAACTTTGGAATTGAACCTTGAGTTCAATTCTAGTTTTTGTAATGATAATTTTGGGGCAAAGGGGGGTGGGAGTTTCCACCTAGTTTTAATAATTAATCCTATCCAAACAATTTTGGTTCCACACAAATCCACAACCATAAATCAATTAATTAAAAAATTAACAATTTTGGTGTTATGCTTTCATCAAGGTTTTTTTTGTCAACTTTGTGATAAATTTGTTGATTTTTTTTCCCATAAATAAGCAAAAATGGTTGATTTTACAATAGAAAAAAACATTGAAAAATATACAAATTTTTTTTAATAAAAACCATTGATTGTCATATCTAAAGTTTGCATATTTTGTATAATCATTATTTATTGAGAATTTCAGAATTAAAAAACCAAATGCCAAAGTTGACATTTCAAATTTAATTAATTATTCGACAATTTGTTGCCAAAATGGTAAAGGTACCATGGTATATGATCAAAATCAAACCTAAATTACAAATGTAATTTGTTTAAATTTTCAAAAGATTTTAGGTTGTGAGCATGTGTGTGTATCATGGATGGTGTGAAGTCCAAAGTGTGATGATGGGAACATGAGATATTAAGAGTTTGTAAGTGTTTTCACACATGATCTAGAAATTATGGATTGAGGATCCAAATATTTTGACAATCCTTGCAAGTGACAATTCTAAAAACAAAGGTTTTTTTCGAATGATGATCCATGACATGTGAAAGCAAGACCTTGAAAACAAGGACTTAAGGTGCATTCACAACACTTGGTGTTAAGGACTTTAGTGTTAAGTCCCCTAACGCCAAGCTACTCATTTAGGACCTAAACCTAATTACCATGTAGATTTTATGTTAAGTTAACATTCACTTATTTTAACCAATCACCCATGTTACATTGGGTGCCACCTAAGATGCCACCTAGATTTTCATTTAACACCGACTTAGGATTTGGTGTGAATGCACCTTTAGAAGTGCTTTTTGAAGATGATGACATTACCATAGTACTTTTTAAGGTTTGGTGATAATGAAATTCTTTTTGAAAATGTCAAAAAAAACTTTTAAATTATTTATTTGAAACATTGAAATATAGGAAATGCTTGAATAGGATTTTCAATCCACCATTGCAAAGTATGTATCCATAATTAACAACATTTCTTTATCCTATAGTTTGGTGGAACATTATCTCTCCCATATTTGCAAAAAAAGTAGTACAAAATGTTGTAAAAAGTCTCATGAAAAGTTCAATTGCCAAAGAAATTGCCTATGTTTATTGTTGAAAATTCATAAATCATTGTTATTTAGTGGATTTTGAATTTTTTTTTTAATTTCAACATTTGAGTGCCATTATACTAGCTTCATTCTTTATTATAGTGTCTAATTATAGAATATTATTATTTTTACTACTGAAGGCAAATAGCAATTCTTTTTCATTAGGTAGCCCAGGTATTATATATGATATGAATTTTCTCCAAATGTTTTAGAGTGCCTATTTTCCTTGCACAATAAGACCATTAAATGTCCAAGACAATGTTTTAAAAAGTAAATTTAAAATGTAGCTGAAGTTGTGATCATCCATAGGAAGGTGTTTTAAAAAAAAATAGTAAACCAACCCTAGGAGGATTAGCCAAATTTAACTATACACCAAGAAGATTAGCCAAATTTACCAATAAACCAAATATAAAGGTTGACAAAACATTTTTTTGACGAAACTTCTCTAGTAAAAATTATTTTTAAATTATTATTTTAATAAAATTAATTATTTTAAAAAAACCACTAGGACTCCAAAATACTAATTCCAGTTTACATTATTTTTAAAAAAACAAAAAAAAAGTTAGATAGCCTAGCATACTATAATAATACCTTGGAAGCTTCAACACATGTTTGCTTAATAATCAATTAATTTTTCAAATTTTCAATTTGAAAAATAAAATATTATTACAAATTCAATATTTGCCTTGCACAAATTCTTGTCATTTGGAGGAAATAAAATAAAATAAAATTTCAACATTTTTGAAAATAAAATAATTTGTGTGGAAGTTGCCAAGGTAAAGGTAGTAAGTAGTAGTAGTATACTAGGGGCCACAGTGAACCAGAGCACCACCAGCACACACCATCCATCCACTGGATGCCTGTCATTACTCAGTTATGGATGAGAACTTCAACTGAGTTAATAATTGGTTTCATCTTGGTAACCCATTTCTGTAGGGAAAGAATAGGTCTCATTCATACATAGGTAAGTAGGCAGGTAGGTAGGTAGGTAGGTAGGTAGGAGAATAGATAACAACTACTAGGTAAGCAATTGGTTTATACATATGTAAGGGCTGTTTTTACTACCTACCTACCTACCTACCTACCTACCTACTAACAACCTGCTTGTGAGTTGTTAGTAGGTAGGTAGTTTTTTTATTAAAAAAAAAAAGCAACTCAGCTACAAACACCAATGGTTAACTAAACTAGGGAACTAGGAAACTCAACAGAAAACTGTTTAGGTGACCACTTATCATTCATTCATCCACTCTTTTCATCTCTTGCGTCGGCCTTCTGTCTTGTCTGTTCTGTTCTGTTGTGTCTTGCGAGTTCCACGAAGTGGCGGCGGATTGGGCAGAACGGATTTAGGGCTTTTCCGTTTGAAATCGAACGGTGCAGGATCTCCCAAATTTTGAATTCGCTTGTGTGGGCCGTTGAATTTTGTACCAAGTGCGTTGTCGCAACGCTACAGGTCGTCGTCACTGCTGCCCGTTGTTTAAACCCGGGTTCATTCGCGTTCCTGACCGCCTGCCTAAGTAAATGCAGAGCTCGTCCCGCTCTCTTCCTCAGCCATTCCTGTTTCTCGCTTTCAGTTTGCGCTCTGTTTTCTTCTTCTCCCCTTCTGTTGTCGGTTTGTCACTTAGAGCTTGCGCTCTGTTTCTTGCTCGCTTCAACTTCTTTCTCTGCGCTTTTCTTGCTCTCATTTTGGAGCTCATTTGTGCTTTTTTTTAAAAAATTTTTTCCCCTTAATTTTGCTTCTTGCCTGTCAATATGCGTGAGATTCTGCATATCCAGGGTGGGCAATGTGGAAACCAGATTGGTGCCAAGTTCTGGGAGGTTGTGTGTGAGGAGCACGGAATTGATCCTACCGGAACTTACCAAGGCGTGTCGGATTTGCAGCTCGAGCGTGTTAATGTATATTACAATGAGGCTAGCGGCGGAAGATATGTCCCCCGTGCTGTGCTCATGGACCTTGAGCCCGGTACTATGGATAGCGTGAGATCGGGCCCTTACGGGCAAATCTTCAGGCCTGATAACTTTGTGTTCGGACAGACCGGTGCTGGAAACAACTGGGCCAAGGGTCATTACACTGAAGGCGCGGAGCTGATAGACTCTGTTCTGGATGTTGTCCGAAAGGAGGCGGAGAGCTGTGACTGCTTGCAAGGTATGCTGACTCTTTCATATGTCTTCGGAGCTTAAGTTTCTTGATAATGCGCTCCAAGAGACTTGTTCTTGATAGCTATCTTTGTGAGGAGGAAAAAGATTGCAGAGAAGTCGCTTTTCCAGTGTTTTCAGTTTCAATTATTTTCGTTGGCATTCTTGTGGGTTGTAGCTTTTTCTTGCCTACTGTAACTGCTTGGTTTTCCTGTAGTGTTATCTCTCATGCCATGTTGCTAGCATATGGCATGCTTGACTCTTAAGTTCGTTTGATGATGTTCATTGTATCTTTTGTCACTTCTCCTGTAATGGCTTGTGAATCTTTCACGGAAGTGCTCGCCTCTCGTTATGCTATGTTGCTCTAATGCGTCAGTCTACGTCCTGTTGTCTACTGCGCAGGTTTTCAAGTATGTCATTCCCTGGGAGGTGGAACCGGATCCGGCATGGGGACATTGTTAATCTCGAAGATCCGAGAGGAGTACCCCGACAGGATGATGCTTACTTTTTCGGTTTTTCCTTCCCCTAAAGTTTCTGACACAGTCGTCGAGCCTTACAATGCAACGCTCTCCGTGCATCAGCTGGTGGAGAATGCGGACGAGTGTATGGTACTTGACAATGAGGCGCTTTATGACATCTGCTTCAGGACTCTTAAGCTTATCACTCCCACATGTAAGTATTCTCAGTACCGTGGCCAGTTCGATGCATTTCTTTAGCGTTGATGGTGTTTGTGCCATTCCGGATGTATTCTGATTGTTTCCTGTTCATGTTCTTTCAGTCGGCGACTTAAACCATCTCATTAGCGCAACGATGAGCGGCGTGACATGCTGCCTGCGATTTCCTGGTCAGCTGAACTCCGACCTGCGAAAGCTTGCAGTGAATTTGATTCCTTTCCCGCGCCTTCACTTCTTTATGGTCGGATTTGCTCCCCTAACCTCCAGAGGATCGCAGCAATATCGATCTCTCACTGTTCCAGAACTTACTCAGCAAATGTGGGATGCCAAGAACATGATGTGTGCTGCTGATCCGAGGCACGGAAGGTACCTGACAGCGTCTGCTATGTTCCGAGGAAAAATGAGCACCAAGGAGGTCGATGAGCAGATGATCAATGTCCAGAACAAGAACTCCTCATACTTCGTGGAGTGGATACCGAATAACGTGAAATCTAGTGTGTGTGACATTCCTCCTATTGGATTGAAAATGTCGTCAACTTTCATAGGGAACTCTACCTCTATCCAAGAGATGTTCAGGCGCGTGAGCGAGCAGTTTACAGCCATGTTCAGGAGGAAGGCCTTCTTGCATTGGTACACTGGTGAGGGCATGGACGAGATGGAGTTCACAGAGGCAGAAAGCAACATGAACGACCTTGTGTCTGAGTATCAGCAGTACCAGGATGCCACTGCAGAGGAAGAAGGTGAATATGAGGAGGATGTTGATGAGGCCTAGTGCGTGGGTGTGTATGCCTTGCAAATCTTTAGCTGTGATCGAATACTGAACAAGTGGTGTCTGGAAACCATATCGATTTCTGGAAATGGCCAATGACTATTATTACATGTACCCATGAGTGGAGTGTTCCCTCTTTTTCCTTTTCAATATACAGAATGTTGTGGTTCTTCTTTATATCCATTTCTTGTTTGGTGCATGAGTGTTCATGTTGTAATGTCTCTTTTTCTTATCTTCATCAAACTTGCAATATTTCTTCACTTATTAGATTCTTTATTAAGCAGCCTTGAATTCATCAGTCCTGTTCAGTGTGCTTCTTTCATTGTTTTGGAACAACATTTTTTCATTTGCAAGTCACCAGGGCGTTCAATTTCTATGATTAAATCTCCCTACCTAAAAGTTTTTCCCCTGCAGCAAGATATCTTGCCCTTGAATGTGACTAATCCTGAAGGATGTAAAATTTACAAGATTAGTTTTGTAACACATGAAACCAATACAAGATGCTTCTAATCTTTCAATGTTTCTTTTGGTTTTGACGTGAAAATGTAGACAGTTTTTCTCTTGATTCAAAAAAGCGAGACTTATTTTTAAAAGTGGCAGAAAAACTGGATGTTGAAACGTCGCAGAAGGAATATAAGTTTTGCCTTCTGGTTTGATAAAACCCAAAATGCTTGGCGAAACTCAGATAGAAAATGAGTGGACAAATTTGGCCAGTAATTTTTTTCCCTACACTCTAAATAATGTTTTCATATAGTGTGACACAATCACAGGAAATAAAATTGATGCCAAAAAAAACATACCATCCGTGGCAGGTACACGCCCTTTTAAATAATAAGTTCGAAAAATGACATTTATCTTAAATTGCGTAAAAACTGACCATACGCTCCGATAATATTCATTCCACTGATGAAATGAAAAGCATCGTTGTTAAATTGCATGTTTACATATTCAAGAGACAGGCTACATAACCATTCGGTTCACATTTTCTCATTTCTCATTTATTTCTCCCTTTGCCAATGAACCCTACTATTTTACTAATTTCATGGAATGTCACAGGGATTGTAGTTTTCCTAAATTCATTTCTTGCCAAAGCCAAGTATTCTTTCAATGAAAAATAAATGAAAGACATTCCCCTGTTTTTTCAACAGCTAAGATTTGTTTGACTTCATTGTTTAGCTGCAACAAAAAACACATATCAGGAGTGTGGATCCTATCGGTTTCAAACAATTCTTCTAAAACTGATTGGCAGTCACTAGTCAAATAATTACCATCTCAAATCTCCCAAAATTCACTCAAAAAATTGCAGTACCATGCCATTTTCTACCATGTCTATGCATGCAATCAATCCCACTGTCTCTATGCAATCGCATATAATAATAATGCAACAGCAATGTGCAAATAAAGAGCACTCCTAAATAATATGCACCAACTGGGAGTTTGTGGACAAGTTAGCATCATTACCACCCTAATTACTCTTGTGTCCATATCTGTTTTCATTCACCTGTACCTGAATTAGCACCTGGAGAGAAGCTGGTCATACCAGGACAATTGGCATTCTAGCAAGCAAAAGGGACACAGATCACACAAATCAGACTACAGATATATATCTGAGCAACAAAAGCTGTGCACAGCATATCTGATGTGGAATGGCAGTGCATCCCTTGCACTTATGTAGGTCATTTCTCAGTAAATGGAGGGAATTAATTCCCAACAAAATTAGTGCAGCTGACTCCTTACCTACAGATTCAAAACTAGAGATGTCGCACTCATAGCATTATACACAAATGTCCCTTGGACAGGTGTGAACTGCCGAGTCAGAAGCTGCCACATACACAGAAGTCATCAGTCTTGAGCTAGTAACATATCTATGAGATTGCAGATAAATCCCTACAACAACACTTTGGAGGTCCCACAACAATGTGTTGGACCACCATCTTCAGTATGAATGGCAGTGATAATGCCTGCCCACTGCTTTCATCAGCTCCCAATTGGAGGTGGAGATCATGTACAATAGTCTGCCAAAAATTTCAGACAAACTCAGGATCTGCATCCTGCATCCTGTGTTTCTACCACATTTCTGAAACCAACAGGAAGACACGGTTATGATGTTGGCTAGGACTGAAGCAACTCAGAATTGTATTTAGAATTTACCTTGATAGCCTCTTGTGAAGCAATTCCACCAACAATGGAGGCTACAGTGTGAATTTCACCAGCTCCAAAACGGCAGACCTCACTGATCAGGTCTTCAGGAAGTGCTGCCCCTCCTCCCCCCATGTCATTCAATATGCTTACAGCTATGGCTTTCAACCTTGAAACATCCTCCTCCAGTTCCCTGTACTCAGAGCCAAACATCAAGTCAGGCATATTGTGAAGTGATAGCCGAGGCAATGGCTCCTCCTAGCTGGAAAGCTGTGTATGTTGGCTCACCCATTCCTTTTCTACGTAAGGCAATACCTGCTTCAACCATTCAAAGACAAATGACAAATCACCCAAAGACTTTGCAACTTTCTCATCTGCATTTCTGGATTCCATCTTGAATCAGATAAAATCATAGCAGGAAACAAAAACGAACTGCATTCAGCTAGAGTGTCTTGTGATACAAAAGGACACTAATATCCTGCAGGACCACTGCCCTCAGGGGTGGACTGTGCCCTTTCTCTTCACAGATGAGCAGGAATCATACCCATCAAAAGCTCCAGGATATCTGTTATAAGTTGCAGCAAAATGGTCCACAGCCCGAAGCAACACATACAATGCTGGATGACTGCATAACAAACACCATCCAGAAAGCTTAATTTGCAGTCATAAATTGCTACTTATTTTTCATAACTTAAGTCGCCAGCCTGGTGGTATGAACTATGAACCAAAAAATGAGCACGGCAGCAAAACCATGGTTATTGAGTGCATAAAAACCTGCTTTCTTCATTGGCAAGAAGCCTTTGCAATTCAGGCCCTGCCTTTGAGCTGAATTCATCTCTTAATGTCTTCCACCTCAACACCTGGATTAATAAAAGATCCCACTAGCACCTTTAATCAATGAAACATAACCACACTGAGTTCAATGCTATATAACTGATATAAATCAGAAGCAACAAATCTTTTTCCTGGACATTAATTGATTGTGACTGCAAGAAGTCTAACCTGGCAACAGTGGCATGTAATAGGTCAGACTTAAGACTTCATCATGTTCTCTGCAGCACTAATCTATGGCCAAAATTGCAAAACTCAATTTTACCCAAAAACAAAAGGTCTCATCATCAAGCAAGGACAAGATTTCACTCAACATGAACTTGACAATATGACCCTTTCAAATCAGGAAATTAACTTTAAGATGCAAGGAACGTTCAATCAACATCTATATCAGTTACAAACAGTTGCAAATCCTGTTCTCATATTATTGATGAGGGACAGAATCCCAACACTAATGCAAGAGAAATCTTTCCAGACTCTAGGTCAAAAGCAGCAGGTAAGCCCAGCACCACATACCCTTAAATGACGTGTGTTCTTGCAGAAATGTTTGATGGTGGTTCGGGGAATAGAGGATGAGTCTCGTCCAATCTGCTTTAATATGCAGCTCACATGTCCCGCCATAGCTGTCACATCAGCTTCTGCTCTGGCTTGGTAGATCTTTTGCAGCTTTATGTAATAGCTGCAGTAGCAGATACATCACTATTGAATAACATCATGGATCAAAGCAAATGTATGTTACTACCCATCATATCTGGTATTGACTGGAAGGATCTCAAAACATGACTCTTTGTGCCTCCTAGATGAACAGTTTGCTTACTCTGTAAAAGAATGCATGTCTGGAATAGCTCCATCCAGGGGAGGCTCCCCTTGGCCTTCTTTTGCTATGTACAGCTGCACAGCACCACAAGATTAACAATCAGTAGAGACAATACAGCTACAAATGTACCCTGCAGACTAAGTGAAAGCAAAAATACATCTGCTTACATTGTGCATTCAGGCTACCTTTTCAACTGAAACAACATGCTATCTCACAATTTGCAGCCTTCACAACAATGCTTACAAACCTTGAGAGCAGCCACCATGACCCAGAAATCTGGTGATGAAGCATTAACCTCAGTTGACTTATCCTCCAGAATTGCATGCAGTTCTGGACCTGCCAGCATGCAAGAAATTTTCAATCTTAATGTTGTTTGTCTTGTCTGAAGTTGATGCACACCTACATCAACTCAAGACATGGCAAAGGACATTTCTCAATAGTGGAGGTAATATCACTTGAGAACACTTTATCCATTTTTCCCTACCATTCTTGCTGCACACTGCTCTATTTGAACCACTAGCCTTTATCATTGGATCCTGCTGTAAAGAAAATTCTATAAGGTCGGTTCCGAGAATCTCTGACCTATGCATGTTTACTCTGACCACAATTACAAGTCATATACCTAACTCATGTAGTTGCTTATAGAAAAAGAAAAAGTTAGAGAAGAGAGCTTACTGATTTCAGGGGGAAACAACACAACATATGCAGATTTCAAAGCTTCAGTGTAGTTATCTTCATCCTCTTCCACCCGCCGTCTTGCAGTTATTGCTGCCTGGTTCTCCCGCTCCACTAGATTAGCACAGCAATCTTCATGAATTCCAACATAGGAGGTTAAAAACACTTAGTTTCATTTGACCCGCCCATAGCTATGACAGAAGTCTCCCTGTGCTGCTGTTTCTCCCCATAATGCTTCAACCACAAACTTAGAAAATTCACCTTCAATTCTCTGACATTTGCTGGAAGCTTGCCATTGTGAGCTCTCTTCCAGTCCTGAGCAATTTTAATGAGAAGAACTGCAAATGGAATGTGTTTGTGTATCACATTGTCCGTGGTATCAATGTCAAACTCATCAACATACCTACACAAGGAAAAAGAATCCAAGCACAGCATATGCTGTAGTACAGGATAAGAAAGTCACATGGGTTGCAGGAGCAGTGTATACAAAACAAAAGCTTTGCATACAGAACATCAAAGGATTGTATGAAGTATACTGTCAAAAATCACAGTATCCATAAGACTTACAAACAACCATTAATAGTCTGCTTGAGCATACATTACAATCATGATGACAACCTAGGGAGACACTGGTGGAGACACAAACCCTAACCAGACTGTCAGCACACTTCCATAGCTCAGAGATCTGAGCAGATCAGTCTTGATGTGTGATGTGGCTAATGTGGATACAATTTTGAAGAAACGCTATATGTTCAGGTTTCAAGAACATAACAACATATTGTGAGTCCTCCACCCTTGAACCTTATATTAAGAATTGGTGGTGTAACAGACCTCTGAAGTTCAGGCCAAGGGTTGTGGAGCCGGAGATCCTCCACCTTATTGTCTGGCTTTGATTCAATCACATCATGCTCCTGTAGAGTCATTCCCAATTTCATTGGTGGTCCCATCAGGTAAATTAAGTACATAATAACCTCAAACTTCACCTTAACTAGTAGCATTAACCAAGAATACTGCAAAGTGGAAGCTTGCCATGCCTCTACCTTGGAGTGCTCCTGGCTACACAGGCCAGACCACTGAAACAGGACACCATTTCTACAATAAGTCTTTAAGATCCAACTACACCATACAAATAACAACTTGCAAAGGACCTGTTAGAAAGCCAGTAGGAAGCAAAGCCCAGTCTTGTGCATGGGTTGACAATCTAACTGCATCCTCTGCTTAGAGCAAGGGACCTGTTACTCAAAGCTAAGTCTCTAAACTGTTCAGTGAGCATGTAAGTACCTCTACACTGATGCGCAGTAACCCTGCCAAACCATAGGAGCGTGCAATGATCAACATCACATTCTGCTGTCGGCATATCTCATCCAGCTTCAAAAGCGAATTCTCTTGCATCTGTCCAGCAAAAAATACAACCAGATTATGATCAAAACCACTGGAATACACCAGAACCCCATAATGAAGGCTGTAAGGTCAGTAATCATGCTCTAAATCTTGCTCTATTGACCAACTCAATGTCTAAGTCAAGTGAAAGATGCAAACCATCTGCATCTGGTTTGGATTCCTTCTCCAGCCCCTCTCAGCCCTAAAACTTCTCAGATACAGAAGAAAAGCACTCTCAGCAACACTGACATTTGCAACTTTACCTGAGTGGCAATCACAAGGGTGAACTGGGAGAAAATGGCAGGATTAGACTCCAACAGAGCTTCAGGTGATTCCTCCACGAATTTTGCATCAACTGCATCATTGAGTTCATGGACAAAAGCAGAGACAGTCTTTGCTTTTGACTGCCCCAGACTGTCCCAGTCAACTGCATGAAGGAAGCCAACAGAACCACAACCATGAACCTAACAAGAATACAGAACAGGAGAATCAGACCCAGATCTCATGACCAGCACTGATTAACCAGCAAGATTAACCTTTGAAATCAGCTTTTCAGAGCTGGAAGTGTTCAACACGCTTCTGCATCAAATCTCTTTGTAAGTACTGAGAATTTTTTGACACACTTTCTGTATCAAACTACAAACTACGAAGCACTCATCGATAAAGTGGCAATAGACTGCTATTACTGGAATGATTCAATTCTAAGGATCTCTATGTGCCAAGCCACAAGCATCTTGCAATGAAGATACCTTGAACATATTCAGGCAAGGGAAGAAACGTAGGGGAGGAAGAGCAGCATACCGAAATAGTTGTTGCCAAGGTCAGATGCACAGACTTTGGAAGCATCAACTACTGTGAAGGAACCGATTCCTCCAAGCACCAGGTTCTTCAAAGCTTCTGATCCTGTAGGTCCACAATTGAGCACACAGATGTGTGCACGCTCCAACGCTGATTGTCCGTGCTCCCCCCATATTCTGGCACCATGTCCACTCAAAGAAGAATCATAAAAGAGCGAGGATCCTTGCACATTCTTCAAGTAGAACAAGAGAGAACACAAACGAACCAATCTCTCCAAGGAATGAAACAAAACCAAAACCAACACGAAAACGCCCAGGGAAATCGCAATGGTTGAAACAGCAACGATCGGAAAACGATCGGGAAAAACACAAGAAAAAAAAGGACGAAGAGAAGAAGTTGAGCAGGGAGAAGAACCTGAGCTGACGATCGTACTTAGTCGAACGCAGCGCCATCGATGAAGGGACGGAGCTGCCGCCCCACTCTTGCAACCTGTATTGCACTCAGTTACGAGTTATTATACGCGTTTGCTCGCTTTACAAATGCATGTAGCGCGCGCGCGCACTTCACATAACTATCCATCAAATCGCAGCTGCGAGTATGGTGCTCTTTGCGATTGCGATGATGTTCAACCGTCTCGCACGTCTCGCTCTCTCTCTCTCTCTCTCGTTTCAAAGATTGGATTAGGGCTAGGAATAGGGTTAGGGTTAGGGCTCGCAAGGCAGGAGGAACTTTTGCACGAACCTTCAGGTATGCAAACTTGATAGGTTGGATCACTAATATTTTTCGTTGCAGTAGGACATTTCTAACCCTCACACTGGAATTTTAGTGATGCAGAATATGGGTGATTTTGCAAGTTTCGTGAGGTGGTCCTGTGGAAAACGTATGACTCCACAGAAGCAGTTTTCAGCCCTTCTTCAGTCACCAGCAAGAGCCCTCAGCATTGAGATTTGGAGACAAATGGGGCACTGAAGGTTCTTTCTCTTTCCTTTGTCACCAGCTGCACAATAGACTGCCAGGATCAACCACCAGTTTAAATCATACCTGAAGATGATGCTGTAGTGAGCCCGCTTTGTTCCATGAGCTCAAGCTCCACTGGATTTCCACAATCCAGCCCCATACTATTCTCCCCCTCTGTAAAATGCCTGGAATAGTAACCTTCCAAGGCTGATTGTCACAAATATTTTTTCTCTTCCTGCTAGACTGGAGTAGGATGAGTAAGAGATGGTGAGGCTTGGGAAACAGAAATGGATTTGGAAGCCTGGTTGATTCTGAGATGCTTCCATCTCAGGAGAGAAGCAACCAGAGATTGTCCTAAACTCACAAAGCTCAGAGAAATCTGAAGGTGGAGTGAAAGTTTGCAAGTTTCTGGAGCAAGCAAAAAATCTGTCAAGGTTCATTATGTATGCTGTGAGCCAAAGCAATGGATTTTACAGAAGGGTGATTTTGATAGCTGCCTCTGGATGTACTTCGTAATGAACATTGCTAGCTCAATTACGATGGCTCCCAATGCATGCAGGCAGTTCCTATTCTGTTAGGAAATGCATCGAGTTCGTAATATATGTTGATATCAGCCACAAAGTGGGGTTGAGGATCAATGTCACTTGCCCAGGTAAGCAGTCAAAAACGTCATGGTGATGCTTTCCTCTTAAACCTTGGGGTGCATGATTTGTGGGAATGTGTTTTCCTGGTCTGGTCCTGCTATATTGAGCCTGCACATAGTTTGGACTGCTTATGGCAGCACATCTTCTTGTCATGTTAGTTTTGGTTTTTTCTGGAACTGACGGAAAAGAGTTACCTTGAAAGTGTGTTTTGTTGTCGCTCTGCAATGTGGTAGATATGTATTTTCGTCTGGATGAGAGATTCTTGTCTGTAAAATAGTAGGCTGGCAGTGCACTGTGGTCATCTTGCCAAACGTGCTTCAGCTATTAGAAATTGAATTGATTCAGCAGACAAAATCTCAGAAAATGATGGTAAAAGCAAGTGGAAATGACTGATATCTCTGTGAAAAATGACCACCGTCAAGGTTGTCCAGAAGTATCTGACATGAAATGAATGGGTCCCTTGCATTCATACTTCTACAGTTGACAGAGACTTTGAAGTCAGAGAAGCATAGAAATTAGTGGTTGGAGGAGGATCTAACTATTTTTCCATTGAGCTACCTGAGGGCACCTCGTTCACTCATGGGCTTGCTCCCAGAGAAATTCGCCAGTGGAATCTGGTTGGGAGGTGAGGACATATGATCCTGCTTCCAACTAGGCACTTCTACATAAATTGTACCTGATCTATTTAGATCAGCTCATTTTCCTTTCACATCTGCAAGTTATGGCAGATGTGCACTCTCTGCAACATCAGTACATGCAAACATGAATGTGACCAGAAGCATAACTGACAGCAAGATCAACTATGGGGTCGGTACTTGGAGTTATGAATGCATGTCAGTTTTATTAACCAGTGTGTTATTGTTCAATGACTTGTGTCTAAAGGTGATGGCTAGCTTACAAGGAACACCAGGAAGAGGTGACTGGAAAGGCTGCAAGTTAGACATTAATGAGGAGATATAATTCACATACAGCAAAGTGTGAAGTAGTACCAGGAGACATGCAGCAAAGGGTTAACTAGAAGCTCTCTATCTCAGTCTCTGTCTCTCTATGTGTCACACGGTACCCTGGGTTGTGTTCTTCAGATTGCCAAGCCAGACTGAAACTCCAACCTGAGATGTCAGTAGTTGCAAAATGAAGCAGGTATGGTTTGGGGCTTCAATTGGCCTGGAAACACCTCTGGAAGTTGGAATTACCAATCAAAAATTTGTTCTCCAGTTCCAATACTGCACAAACTAACACCTGAAAAGTTTGGGCAACTTGTGAATCTCTAGTTTGGTTCCCCATATCTGTCTACTCATTTATAGATAGCACTCAACCCTGGAATTGTTGAGTCTATTTGAAACTTGTTCAAATGCAACCAAATGCATACGCCCTCTCAACCCTAGCACTGCTCAATTGCATTTGCTACAAACATGAACACCTAAACAGACAAGAAACAAAGGCAGTAGCATTTGGCCAAATTGAGGGACCAAGAGAACCAAAAAAGAAAAAAGAGGAACTTCCAAAAGGATTTGCTTTAATTATCACAAAGAGGTGAGGTATATCTGATTTCCAGATATGTAAAATAAGCATTCCTTCTCTCTGTTGGCTCATCAGTGCCTTGTCACTAAAAGAAACAGGGAGCAAAACCTCAACCGCAAGTAAACTAAGCAAATAGTTACAAAATTGAAAGAGAACAAGCAATATCTTTCTGTACTTTGAACAAAATTGTCCTGAAGGCAGTAATTCATCTTGCATTTGTTAGAAAACTGCTGTGCTGCCCAAGATGCCAAATTGTACCTGATCCCTAGAATCTCATCAGAGCAAGGCAATTTGGTATTTTGTAGCTTCCATCCCGGTACACCATGTTCCACAAGTGCTCAAGGAAGACTTGGAAATATGTGAAAAGAAACTAATGTGCTACGCAACACCAGCAGGCTCAAAATCTGGTGGAGTCTTAGATTTCTTGATTCTAGCTGATTCCAACTTACCCTCATAACCCTCAACAACAGCCTTCACAGGTTTTTTGAACTCCTCTTTGTCTTTCACAAGATCACTTGGAGGCACTGGATAATCCCCTGAAAAGCAAGCATCACAAAATGTAGGAGCCTCATCTTGGAGCATCCCTCTCAATTTCTCAAGAGGAAGGAAAGCTAGTGAATCTGCATCAATCACCTTCCTTATTTCTTCAACACCCATCCTGCACCACACACAAAATGAAAAGGAAAGGAACCAAGGAAAAGAAATTAAAAACCTTATCACCAGAAACTCTTCCGAAATCCTCCTTTTCACACAATTGTCTCTAAACTAACAAATCTGAGACATCAGCAAACAGTGGAAACAACTAGGGTTTGCAATGCTTCCACTGCATTTCTACTTCACAACAAAATGCTCTGAACTTTCTTCTCCAAACAGTAAAGTAAAAAGATGAATACACCTGAAGTCAATCACATCTTCATAAGCAGAAATGGCAGACACGAATTTCCAATTCCTCAATGAAAACACAAATTACTGAGCCCTTGAAATTGGTCTCATAAATCACCTGTAGGAAATGAGCTCCTCTGTGCTTGGTGTATCCACACCATAGTAGCAAGACCCAGTTATTGGAGGACTTGCTATTCGCATATGCACTTCGGTAGCTCCAGCCTCCTTTAGGAGCCTGACTATCTTGGTAGAAGTTGTCCCACGCACAATTGAATCATCGACCACAACAACCCTCTTCCCCTTCAACACATGGCCAACAGGAGCAAGCTTCAGCTTCACCCCAAAATCTCGAATTTTTTGGGAGGGCTCGATGAATGTGCGACCAACATAATGCGATCGGATTAGTCCTTGCTGAAAAGGGACATTTGCCTTGGCAGCATACCCAAGTGCAGCAACTACACCTGAGTCTGGAACAGCAATTACAACATCACACTCCACAGGCGCCTCCGCTGCCAATATCTGACCATACTCATAGCGTGACTGGTACACTGAGCGGCCAAAAATAATTGAATTTGGAAGAGCAAAATAAATGTGTTCAAAAATGCAGGCTTTGCGTTGCTGGTGTGGCAAGAGACACAGCGAGGATTCACCATCATGCTTGTCAATTACCACCATCTCTCCAGGTTGAACCTACACAAGTAACAAACAAATCAGGACCCCAATCATTTTCTCTACATAACAAATACCTTACAACCAAAACTGTTGAGTCTTCCTTGTAAAGCTCTTTGTTGTGTTACCTCACGCTCATAGGTGGCCTCAATAAGGTCCAATGCACAGGTCTCTGATGCAAAAACATAAGCTCCATTCCTCCTCCTTCCCATCACCAAGGGGCGGAATCCAAAGGGGTCCCGGACTGCTACAAGCTTATCCTCTGTTAAGAACACCAGTGAATAAGCCCCTTCAAGCTGCTCACATGCGTCAACTATGCGGGCAACAAAGGGACGCTTCTTGGAGATTGCAATGAGATGGAGCACTACCTATCCACAACAACCACAGACACAGTAGATCAGTAGTGAGGTATCAATCAGAACCAATAAATCAACTTCATACAATTGATTTAGGTCAGCAAGGAATTCAGGAAAATGCCCAAAACACAGTGGTTTTCCAAAACAACCTCTGTGTCTGAAGAGGTGTTGAATATCGAGCCATTGTCCTCCAGCTCTGCACGGAGCTTGGAGTAATTCACAAGGTTTCCATTGTGGGCTACTGCAACCGACCCAAATCGATAGCCTGCAACAAAGGGTTGGACATTCTTGAGCACTGACGCCCCTGCAGTTGCATACCGAACATGGCCAATGGTTGCACTTCCAGGTAGTTTTGCCAGCTTAGATTGGTCGAATACTTCAGACACAAGACCCATTCCTGATTACACCCCCCCAATAAAAAGCAAAGCTCAGAATAGCAACACCCTGATCATAATAAACATGCGACTTTGTCAATGATGGAAGTCCACGGATTGCAGAGGGCTTAAGATAAACAACACATTGTTGGAAGAAATTATATACTTGGTTTTTAAGTGTTCTTGATCAAGTGATGTGCAGAGCCAGAACAGATGTTGAGGATTGCAGTTCCCTTGAGAGTGATCAATAGATTTGTGCAAGTGCAATAGAATTGTGCAACTGTGTGCATCTATCTATCAACTTACCGGTCACAGTATGGAGGGTTCCATTGTTAGATGTCACAATTCCAGCTCCTTCCTGGCCCCTGTGCTGCAGAGCATGCAGGGCTAGATAACAGAGACGACTTGCCTCTGGGTCCCCAAATATGCCAACAACTCCACACTCTTCCCTCCACATGTCCCCTTCATTATGATTATTCACTACAGTGTTCAGCCTCTCAAGCATGGGATTATTCTCTCCTCCTCCAGCGCTGTCACCCCATGCGGTGGAGCTCGTCTTCCATGCCATGACATGGTCTCCATCTTCCTCCACATGTTTTACAGAAGTAGAGCTCTCCGACGCGTCCGGAATAGGGTTTCGCAATTCCGCTAGAACAGGCGTAGTACAGGACAAGCGGCTGCTGGAGCTGCTACCTCGCGTGAACAAGACTTGAAGAGAGGTATGGACAGGGCGGCATCCCCAACCGCTGTTCTTTGAGAAAGCCAAAGAAGGTGCAGTTGCTCTAGGCAAGCTCCTTGACAAATCCATATTCTTTGCATTGTGCTGCTGATGAGTAACGCTTGCAGGACCTCTATGGAGCCATGATACCTGTGCCGCCATCGCCGCCGCCAAATCCATGCTCACGCCGTGTCGTCTTCCACACCCCTATTCTCTCTTCTTCTTCTTATTCTTCGTCCACTTTGCAAATTGCGCTACTCCATGATAAGAAAAGAATGGGAATGAACACAAACCAAAGCTCCACACGCCGAAGCACCACCCAACTGCTTCCTCAGTCGGAGTCTCGGACGACTAGAGCTTTTCTTCCTTGCGGAGTGAGTGAGTCAGTCAGTCAGTCAGTCTCGGATGACTTGCACTTTTCTTTACCCTAACAGAAACAAGAGATGCAAAAACCGACAAACAAACAATGTTTGTTTTTTTCCCTCATTATTGTTGCTTTTTTTTTGGGTCCTCCTACAGTGATGGGATCATCTGTGCATCAGCATTTCAAGCTGGGCTTCTGTTGTGTTGATGGGAGCGTCTGTGATGCTGCAAGAGAATAGAAAATCTCACTAGTATTACCCATTTCTCCAACTCCCTGCTGGCTACAAACTTGTATGGAATTCCATGGAAGTCAAGCTCTTCTTAAATCACAAAAAAGCAAAAAGTGTGGGCTTGTCACAAGATTGTGCTACTGGGACCGCTGCATCCCCCCCCCCTGTAATGAATGAATGCCCAGTCGCCACCCAAATTCCAATAAGTCGAGAGTAGTATTCATTTCTTCCTTTTCTGGCAGTTGAAATCAAGAGCTCAAATGCAAGCAAGCATTTTTCTCCATTCCCTTTTGAAGTCTCCGCAAGCTCGTACGCTCGCAACCCCAGTAGCAGCAAGCAAGCAGCACATGTCACTGGAATCTGTGAAGCACGGAATCTTCTTCTTAAGGCCCTTTTTACACTAGGAGTCAAGGCCAAAGTTCAACCCAATTCAAGGATTCCTATTGGTGCAAAACTTGAAAATCAGCCCCAAGGGCTTCACACTAGCCTGGGTCAAGGCTGAAATAGAAAAAAGCCTTTTCAATCTGCCCCAAGTTACTAATAAATTAATGCACAACTTTATGGCCTTGTATTGGCCCCAAGGCTGACCAAAAAAAAAGGATACAATCAAATTTGGGAGGCCAATTTGCAACCCAAAATTTTGCAACTCAAAGTTGGTCTCAAAATTTTTTTTGGCCCTCACTCATTCCTAGTGTAAGGTTTAGGCCCACTTTACACTAGGAGTTAAGGCCAATGTTCAACCCAATGTGTTTTTCTTTGCAAGTTTTCATGTGGTTTTATGCAAGTTTTTTTTGGCACATGGTTTGTGTGTTGTGTTTTATTATACATTTTGGACTTAAATTCATGCTTATTATTATAAGTGAGTTTTATTTTGAATCATCAAAAGTGATTTGAGAACCCACACTTGAGGATTATATCCCAAACATTAAATAACCCAAACTAATTTTGAACTAAAAGATAAAACTAACTATGTTAACCCAACTTAACATTGAAATACTTGTGATTTAATTAAGTAGTTAAACTTAACATTCCTAACAACATTCTATTCCAAATTACTTTCATGGAGTTATGCCCTTTCCTTGGCAAGCCATTACTATAGTCCTTTACAAATAATTCCAACAAGGTAACACCAATATCAATGACAATTATTTGAGGTTATTCTATTGGGATTGAATATTCATGAATTGAGTAATTTTAACACATATCTACCCTAGGTAACACATATTCTAGTAATGCATTTCAACACACACACAAAAAAAGGTATAAACCTTTTTTTTATTTGCTTCATAACCACATTGTACATAACTACTAAAATATTACAATAGTAGATTAATATCAATATTATAAACTTTATTTAGGTTTGATTTAGACACATGCACATGATAGAGCTCTTGGAAATATATTATAAAAATGTAGTATCTCTATTATAACCTTATTCAAAAATAATTATTTTATTATCATACACACTTAAGCAATTTAATAACATTATTATAATATTTCAAAACTAAGTACTACCTACTCCGACCAAAATAACATTTAAAAAATAATAATTTTTAGGGGTTTACACCAATAATAATCCACAAATTCACACTTGGAATCAATTCCTTAAGTGAGGTAATATTACTTACCTCCTATTCAAGTGGTAAACACAACAAATTTAGATCCACTATTTTTTCCTTAGATTTTTCTACCCCATTGAATTTATTACCTATCTTTTAAAATTATGGCAACACTTCCTCAAGTGGTGAAGGTAGTTGGGCAAGTCAATCAAGCTTTATTTTCAAATCATTTAATATTCTTCTAGAGCATTCCCTAAAGTAATTGAGGTTTTAAATCAATTAGATCTCTTAAAATAGTGGAAAGAAATTTTTTAACCATTCCCACCTATTGTTAATAATTTTGAATTATCAAATTATAGTAAACAATAAAAATTAATTACATTCACTGACATAATAATTTTTTTTTTAACACTAAAAATAAACTTGTAGAGGATCTTAACGTTGGTCTAAAAAAACATAATTCATTTTTTGCGAAGGTTGTGTATTAAAAAAAACAACAAAAGGAGGCATTTCCAAAAGAAGGAAATCACATGTAGACAAATTATTCAAACTAGTTCATATTGACATTTGGGGACTAACCAAAACTCCATCTTTTGGTGGAACAAGATACTTCATATTTCTCATGAATCATTCATGTACATTTTAAAGAAAAAAAAGATTTTTTTTAAGCTTGAGGAGTTTAAGGCTTTTGAAACAAAACAAACAAGGGAAAATGTCAAAGTCTTGAGGAGTGACAATGGAGGAAAATTAAAGTAAAAAAAAAACCAAGAACTTTTGAGTTTTGTGGCATTCACTACCAAACTTCTACATTGTACACACTAGAGCAAAACATAATGTAAAGTAATTGAATTGTATAATTGTGAAAGGAACATGATGCATATTTCACCACTAGAACTTAGGTCCAAAGTATCATTGGACAAAGGCTATGACCATAGCAACATACTTCAAAGCACAATCCTTGCATAAAACAGTCCAAGGAACAAAGCTTAAAGAACTTTGGAATGGGACAAAACCAATAGTAAAACACTTGCAAATGTTTGATTGTGATGCTTACATCCATAAATCCACCCAAACAAGGACAAAACTTTACTCAAAAACCACAAAATGTGGCTTTATCGGACATGACTTAAATTCAAAAATGTCCAAATGATCGATGAGGAGATGTCAAAGTTTATCATTAGCTATGATGTAGTGTTTAATGAAAACTTTGGAAACATGAAATCCAATGATGTTTTTTGCAAAAGGATTTGCTTGATGTAAAAGCAAAGCAGAACATTGCTTTCGAACATTGTTGTGTAATAAAATTAATCAACGCAAGTAACCCAATTTATCTTAACTAAGTGGGACTCAACTAAGCAACTCAACTAACACACCTAACAAGATGGGTTTGATGAAGATGTAATGATTTTAAATTGTTCACAATGATCTACAATCTTTGGAAACACCTAGCAAACGATTAATTTCACGTCATTGGATCTTTGTTGACTTGCTAAAATCTACAATGCAAGGAAAATTGTTGTTAACCCTAACATGCCAACAAGATCTTCTAGGATGGCAAAAGCTTCTTAAGCACTCATTGTCTTTGCTTGTGTTGTAATACTCAATGAACCATGAACATGGCAAGAGCCTCTTCAAAGGGATGGTGATGACAAGTGGAAGGAAGTTGCAATCAAATAATATCACGCACTCATGAAGAACAAAACCTAGGAGTTTACAAAATTATTGAAACGAAGGATTGGCCATAGATAATAAACAGGTGTTTCAAATAAAAAGGAAAACAAACATTGAAAATGATAGAGACCACACAAGATTGGTTGTTAAAGAGTTTTTTGAAACCAAAGGCATCAACTTTCATAAGACCTTTGCTCCAATTGCAAAACTCCCCTCCATGAAAATAATGTTAACATTAGTAGTCACACATAAGTTTGAAATACACTAGATGCATGTTAAGAATGCATTTTTTGAATAGAAAGTTGGAGGAAGATGTATACATGGTGCATTAAAGAGGTTATAAAGATAAGGAACATAAAAGTTATGTCTACAAATTCAAGAAAGCCATCTATGGCTTTAAAAAAGCCCAAACGGTATGGGATGAAAAGATAGATAAAGTCTTCTTACATTTTGGTTCCCAAAAATGCCAAGTTGACCATAACATCTACATGTTGATAAATCAATATTCATATAATGTTTTCTTGGCTTCATATGTGGATGACTACTTTTTTTTAGTAGGGAAATAAAAAATATAAAAAAATGAAAAATTCTTGTCACATGAATTTGAAATGAAAAACTTTGGAAAACTTAAATATTTCCATAGAATCCAAGTAGTGAGTCTGAAACAAAGAAAGTACATAAGAAAATTCTAAAATCTTTCAACATGGAAAGTTGTAAACCTATAACCTCTAGAAACCAATAGCAAGTTCTGAAAGTCTTTTACACCAAAAACACAATAGGAAGTTGATGTGATGAAGGGAATGTCATATAAAGAACTGGTTGGTAGCTTTATTTGTGTCATGGTTGCCATTAGGCCAAACCTTTTCAATGCAATAAGCATTGTTAATTAGTTTATGCATGATCCCTCACTAAAACATTAGATAATATCTAAGAGGATTTTGAGGTATTTGCAAGGAATGTAAGGTTTATGACTACAATACTTAAGAGGACTTAATGACAAAGTGATTTTAATAGGGTTGGGTGAAAGCACTTTGGGGGGGCTAAGTTAAGCAAGAAAATGTAATTTTTTGGGGGTATATTTTCATATATTTTGATGGCAATTTTTCTTTGATTTCATCTAACATTTTGATAAGCATATAAAATGGATTTTGACATAGGCCTCGAACATAATTCTTGTCATCTTTCGAATGAAAGTAATTTTTCAACAATTTTTTTTTTTTAAACACATATATGTTCGTTTGAATGAAATCCTTGTTTAGGTTTTTTTGTGAAATTACATGATTCAAACTTTTCAATTGTAATTGAAATGGTACAATCAATTCATATTTAATATATGATTAAGTATTTCATCAAGTTTTACAATTATTTGAACCATTTAAAAAATATATTTACACTTTGTAGTATATCATGACAACATCAAAACTTTCACAAATATATTTTTTCATCATTTAATATTAATAAAAAATGTAGTTTCCTTTTACAATTGCATTATTTAACTATTGAACTACCTGATTTTGGGTATAATTTATGAAATTTTCTTTTAATATTGGCTTGATGGAAGTTGAAAGTTGCATAGATTTGAAAAATAGTATTTGTGACTACATTTTTGGCCACCATAGTGTGTTTTCACCCGGTTTTTAAATACAATTTTGGGTAGGAAACATATGAGCCATAACATTACAAGGTGCAATTTTTTGTTAGTGAATGGAATCGTCAATTGGGCAAGCAAAAAAAACCCAATAGGCAATCTTTTTAATAGAAGCAAAATATATGGCAATTTCCTTTGCTATTGTAAAAGCAATATGTTTAAGAAAGTTGTTGCACAAGTTGGGGTTTCATTTAGGACATTGCAATCAAGGAAGTATTGGATTGATGAAGAACGTTACCCACCATAAGAGGACAAAACATATTGACATTTGACATCATTATTTAGAAGAGACAATGAATGCTAATGAGGTTGTTTTTGAACATTTCTTGATGTTGGACATGGGAGCTGATATTTAATGAAGTCAATACCTCAACTAAAACATTCAAAATGCACAAAGCTCTTAAGCTTCAAGAAGCTTGAACAAGTGGGAGTGTAATTTGTAAGTGGTCAAGTTATTTTAATGAGAGTTTGTAAGACACGACACAAACAACTAATCTATAATATTATTGGGTACAACAACATTGCTAATAGATGCAAATATGCATTTTAAAAATATTTAATATTTTGGATTTGTAGAACAAGGTGTGCATATGCATTTTAATTTCTTTTGGTATTTAGAATGTTTAGTATACATGTGGCATAACTTTTTGATCTATTTGCATATTGTGGTTTAGGTTCCCAAATCCTTATTTAAGTAATTATTTTTTCCACTTATGTGCCCTTTTAGTCCCTCATTACTTTCAATACATGATTTCTGATTACTTTTGAATATATATATATTTTTTGTCTACTACCAAATTTCTACTTTGCCAAGATTGAAGACTTTGAAATCTCATAGTTGATGAAACAATAGAAAATTCCAAACAAGAACCATGGTAAAGACTATGCAAATAGGAATTGTAATGCCATATGTTTTAATCACATGTTTTTAACAATCTAAGGTTGTAGTTCATTAGAAATGTTGACTTTCAAAATGATTATATTTGTGATTAAAAAAAAAACTCTATGAAAAAATTTAATTGTGTCGATGGAATTGCAAATTTTCATTCAACAATGACCAATTCAAATTAGAAGTAAAAAAAAATCAATTAAGTGTTTTATACAATTTCATTTCTTCCACACATGATGATACAAAACTATAATGGTACAAGATTTTCCCCTTTATTATTTGATTACAATTTCATAGATCATAAGTTCTTGCCAAAACATGCAAGAATGAATACTATGAAGAACTTTTGTCTCTTGACTGAAGTGAGGTATTTTTTAAAACTAAATTTTGTGAGGTAGGTGGAACTGATGATCATTCGCAAGAGGAATGAGCCAAATTTGGCTAGAGGTGAAAGAGGAAATTGAAAAACAAAAGAATCCTGTTTTATTTTGCTCCCTCCAAAAACTTATTGTTTAAATATGGCAACTTCGGAATTTTTTCTTCAAAATGTGATGAATTTGGTTCATATTTTTCAAGATTTCTTTTGTATGCTTTGCACTATATGTTTGGCTTTGCCCATAAGGAAAAGAATAAGCATTGGATGTACAATTTGGATGTAAAACTTTGTTTCTAACTTGACCCAATGTGTGAGCGACATCTAGAGGATTATGTCTACATATAGTGGATGATCATGTTCCACATAAGTGCATGCATCTAGATGCTCAAAAGTTCTAGATCCAATGAGGCAAGTTTTTTAATTTTGAACTTTGAATCAGATGTCAAGGGCATAGTCATTATGCAATGAGCTGCTTGTTTATTGTTAATGTGGTGCAAAATTTTGCATTAAAAAAGAAAACACTAAACCCAACTAAGAATTCTTTTAAATTCTTCAAAAATAGTCATTATGCAATGAACTGCTTGTCTATTGTTGCTGTGGTGCAAAACTTTGCATTTAAAAAAAGAAACACTAAACTCAACTAAGAATCCTATTAAATTCTCCAAAAAATTAGAACTAATTTGCATAATTACCGTTGTCGCATTAACACAAAATTTGATAGAGGTGTGGAATTTAACTGACCCATAACCTTAATAAGAAGTTCACATTTTCACAATTTATTATATAAAAATTTAATCACATTCCTGAGAATCACATAACCTCTTGAAACAATGCAAGTTAGTGCACAAGGGATTTTGTTCTAATCATTATTATGGTTTTTGTTTTCTAATCAAGCACTTTTATAGGCATTTTCGTAAGTGAGATAGACAATCATTTATTGGTTCTATTTTGGTGTTGTTCGTTGAGGGAGGTTCTAATGCAAATTGATATCAATAAAGGCACTTGAAATGTGAATCGATGATCCAAAATTGAATATGGTTTGGAATAGGCCCTGAAAGAACCTATTACCACCCTATTAGGCTAGCTGCATTCCTCGGTGGAATGGGCCTAATTCACGTTGGTGTTCAACTTCAACTTTTTGAAACCATGCAAAAAGCAAGAGCTTAAAGGATCTTGGAAATTCATTTGGAAATTTGCTTCAATTGCTATGATGCAATTCACATCTCCAGATCAACCTAGGTCCATGCACTCTATCATTTTACCACATCCAGAATGAGACTCATTTCTTTCACTAACTGATACACCGCATGCTCTTTCTCTTTCTTCTTACTTTTGTATGGTCTGTTGTTTCAGAGCTACATCTTCTGTCAATTTCTTCAGTGCCACCTTGTACCCAATCTTGCAATTGGTTTCAGCCTGTCTCCCAGTCTCCTTGCAACCAACTCTTTTTCTGTTTCCCAGAATTCTGAATGAGATCGCAAGGGAATGTCATAAAGAAAAATGAGAAGAAAAATCTCCTGGAGAATCTTCAACTGTGGTGCAACACGTGCTTTGTAAACAGTCACATAGTTCCACTTGCATTTACATAGCCTTCATGCTGTTGATTGCAATTAAATTGACCTTCTGATGCTGTCTGTAGCAATTAGGTTTAACCATTTGATCTGTTCTGTTGACCACAAATGGACAGAGCATGATGGCAACAAGATAGAAACTCAACCTTGTGTTCCTTTACAAAACCTTGGACATGAAGTACAGTTATATGTTGCACTACCATGTCAGAGCTCTACTTACATAAAAACCCAAGAGGCCCTGACTAAGAATCACATATTCTTTAAAATAGTCAAGCAAATATCTTGGAAATGAGTTCTCTCATGTGTAGCACCATTGAGTTGTTTCATTTGTGCATAACTCAACCAATGAATATTTGCAAGCTCAGGACCAATGCACACTTGGAAGGATAATCAGGGGTCTCGGTTGACATGCAAGTTATTGTTACTGCCAAATGTAGCCAATAACTTCAACAAATCTGTCACTGAAAACTCTTCACTAATATTCCCTTGAAGCCTTGATTGTGAGCTCTCTACAGCATTCCTCCGTGTATACTGGTACTCATATGCAGCAGTCTTTGTTGTCCGTGATATGGCCAACACACTTTCAAAGTCTGATTGCTCAAGCTTCCTCGGGGACTGTTTTGAGAACATGCAATCCAATGTGAGCTGTCTGCACAGTTAACTATACAGATTGATGATGTATGATAAAGCAAATAGGAAACAGTAGGTTGGAAACTCACCTTTGCAGTAATAAAGCCCTCAGGAAGTAACTTTTCCTCATCCAAGAGATCACGGATAGGTAGATATGCAGCTTGCTTGCAAAGGTCGGTCAAATCAGAACCACTGTAACCTTCACAGAGGCTTGCAAGCCGGTCAATATCCAGATTCTCAGCTACATCCTCATCCTTGAGAATGACCTTCAATATGCTAGCCCGCTGCTGCCTGTCAGGCATGCCAACCTCAAATGCCCGTGGCAAGCGCCGCAGTATTGCTTCATCGAGCTCCCAGGGCCTATTTGTTGCAGCCAATACCATCACCCGTGCATCCTCTGAATTCAAAAAGAGAATTTGTGTCCTAGGTTAACACTCAGCTACATGTGTATTCGGCCTGGAAGATAATGGAGGAGAAAAGATGAAGGGAAGAACTTACGGTCTGTGGTAAAACCATCCCAGAGAGCCATAAACTCTGTCTTCATGTTAGTGAGTGCCTCATGCTCAGCAACCCTGCGCTGACCCAGAAAGCTGTCTACCTCATCAACAAAAATGATTGCAGGTTGCAGTTTATCTGCAAGAGTAAAAACTGCAGTAACTGCAAAAGAAAAAGACAATGTCAAAACTCAGGGTTGTAAAAAAATGGATTACAATACACACATATGTTCATGAAATTGAGCACTTGGACATTGAAAGAGATGCAACTAATTGAAGAGATGGAGGGCATACCCAGTTTTTGTGCATCACCAAACCATTTGCTCATCAATGTTGACGTCTTAACATTGATGAAGACTGCACTTGACTCCTTAGCTATGGCCTTGGCAAGCAATGTCTTTCCTGTTCCAGGGGGTCCAAACAGCAGAACACCCTTCTGTGGCCGCAGCAGCTTACCATGCGCAAAAAGATCGGGCCGTTGCAGTGGCAGTATGACTAATTCCTTAAGATCTTGTTTAACAGCATCAAGGCCACCAATTGAATCAAACGTAACATCAATGTCTTGAGGATTGATCACATCACATGCTATCATATCCTGCAAAAAACATGTTCACAATCATATCCCCCTTAAGTCTTGCTCAGTTCCTTTCTTCTCCTGAATTCAGCTGTCCTGATTACAAAACCATATCCATACCCTAATTCCACAACTTATAACTGTTCATGTACAGATCCCCAAGACACAAAAAAAATGGCTTCCTCGTTCCAGACATAGGCTGGTGGGCATGTGAAGGGGTTGCAAGAAACATGCACACTTCTTTCTCTGAACAAAATAAGCTCTGGAGCACTCATGGCCTTTGCAAACCCATCAGGGGCTTGAGAACCACCATATCTCTTAGACTTGAAGTGAATTAGGTTTTTCTCTCACAGCTAACTCACCAACTCACCCGAAGAATTCCCCTCCCTTGTGGGAAAAAAGCAACAAGATCAAACCTCATAAGTATTTGTCTGTATGAGAGGTCGGCCAAGCCGCTTGGCAATCTCCTTCTTGCGCTCCGCTGCCTTCTTCGACTGTGCAAAATTCGGATCCAGATACTTAAAGCCAACCACCAAGATGAGGCAACTTATTGCAGCGCTCACTGCATATAGCAAAAGCTCCTGACCCACCGACGAGGCTCTACTTCCTGCCCCCATCGAATCCTCTCTCTCTCTCTCTCTCTCTCTCTCTCTCTCTCTCTTCTCTGTTCACTTACCTCCCAAAGCTCCAAAAATAGCTCAAAATCTGAAACTTCACCTCTGCTATCTTTTCAGCTGCTACAACCAGCCATGGCGAATCCAAAACTCTCGTCTGCAATTACCGCTACCGAATTATTTTGTGAGAATTTGAACAGACCGGGACCTCCCAGATGCATCAAGCGCAATCGCACATCCTCCCCCGCGACCGTGTCCTTCATTCGTTCTCTGCCATCGAAATTTTAGGGTTCCAACTTTTAGGGTTTGGACTTTTCGACGTCCATGATTCATAGAATCATCGCAATGGCCAATTCCCTTACCCTATTCACACTACGTGGTGCCAATAGTCCCTAACTAGGCCGCTTCCACACAAGGAACCGGATAAAATTGACGCCTGTCTTCCTTTACACACCAAACGAGATGGATGGATGACCGGACGGATGGACAGATGGATGACGGGACAGATGGATGAAATGATGCTTCACGACGTCCTTTACTATATGTTCCTTTACACACCAAAATGTTATATGTCCCCTCACGTTGCATAAAATATGGTATGTTTTTTCCATTTTCTTTTGCTAAGTGATGAGAAGTTCACAACTCCATTGAGTTGATGTTTTGTCTTCCTCTCAAACGTTGCAATTTTTTTTTAATAGAAGAAGGCAAATTAGTAGACCTTTACGTATGTAAAGAAAGCATTGTTGTAAAGGACAACATTGCAATGACAAGGACAGTGAGGAGGAACAGACTAATGAATAACTTTCACCCATTGGTAGTTACTCTAACAAGCTGAGAAGTACTTTTTGAATTGTGTAAGTTATTGTTCTTGCGACATCGCTGCAAACATCAACAAATAAAATTTCTTCACCCTAGCGAGAGACCAAAATATACAAAAGAAAAAATGCAGTGATACTTTATGCTAGAGGAATGGTTCTTTTAATTGAGCTCAAGGTTGTTCTTGAAATGTAAGTAGACATTCGCATATTGTTATAGATACCGAAATTAGGTTTCTGAAGTGTATTCCCCTTTGTAATAGCTAAGTATTTTCTAAAATAATATTTTTTTTGCATCTACCTATGCTAGCTAGGAGATGAGATCAAGTTAGTGCCTTGATGGGTATGGATCATCAATGAACTATTTTGTGTTCTAAGGCTGCAGGACTTGCACATCTATATGTTATGCAGATATCATATGCCATTGGCATCCGCCTGAGCTGAGCCTCTCTAGGCTTTTGTTGGGACATATGGAACCAGTACCAAAATTCTCTGAGTTCTTGAAGCTCCACAAACTGAACCTCAATTTCAGATCAGGAGTGATGTGCACTAACCTTGATTTGTGGAGAGCACACTGGAGGGAAGAAGAGATTCCAGAAGACAACAACAAAGACAATGGACACTTACAAACTCAACAACCCCAACTTGAAGACCTTGAACATCAGGAAGTTTCCATGATTACTTGCTTGTAAGAAACCAATTCATCACTAAAATTGCAGCCTGAAATTTCTCTTACATTAGAGATATCTGTAAAGTCACCCTGTCTTTGGGCCTCCTTTCACACCTAACCCCTCTTTTAGTGGTCTCCATAAAGTAAGGAAATTTTATTAAATCTCAGTATGAAATGCTGAAACTCAGTTCGAAATGCTGAATCTCAACATTTAATGCACGAGGTTTGAGAGGAATTATAGTAGCTGTACAGGTAGGAGCAGTTCACTCAGGGTACCAGTGCTGTCTTTTCCTGACTTTACGGATATCTCTATTGTATCCAATAAGTTCATCAAAGATGGGATGCTTGTAGCCAACAAAGTTACAGTTTACCGACATACACAGTGATGCTCCCAACATCTATTTGTGTTGAAACTTCCACAACTATGTAACACATTTGACACTGGACATGGTGAAAGGATGTGCTTTGTACCAGGTAATACTGCATCTGCTGCATTCACTTGGTCTTGATGTTGTGAAAATCTCAACACTTGCTTTGCTGCCAATAACCTGCAGCAGAAACAGAGAACATGCTATTTTTTGCTGAAAATACATGTACAACCATGTCTCAACTTATTGCACTCAGTCTGGTCACTAACTCCAGTAGTCAATGGCTGCTAACTGAACACCACTGTTTCTGTGGTTCTGTAGAGCCAATGAATCCAAGTAATCTCAGAGTCAGGCTACTCAAGGGCATGAGACACAGAGAAGCAGGAGGTGCTCTCACCTGGAAGTAAAGTTTCAACCTTGGACATAGGTCATTTCTTGAATATTCTAATTGAATCAGGATACTCAGATAAATTGGAGACCTGACATAAAATGAAAGTGAAGCAACACAAGCTCTTTCATTGTATGTGTATATACACAATAAAGGGGAAAAGCCATGCATCCAATCACCAACAACTCTATCCTGTGCACCAAAGAGCACCATAACCTAATACTAGAAGAAACCTCTATTCTGGCCTCTGCAAAGTTGAAACAAAACTTGAAGCAGCAAAAGCAGCTGATCCTCCAAGGACAGAAAGAGCAGCAACAAGAATTTGCAGCACCACCAAGGGTGTAGAATCTTCAGGGATCAGATACACAAAAGCTGGTCCTAAGACCAAGAGTAGTAATGCAGTTGTCAAAAGGGCTCCAGGTGTGTTACGATTAGTGGCAGCTGACAGCACCCCCAAGTCTTCAGCCTTTGACAGAAGGCCCAACTTCTCGATAGATGAAAGAGACAGACCCAAATTCTCCGCAGCGGAGAGAAGGCCTGCTTTCTCTGCCTTTGAAAGCAAGCGCAATTGCTCCACTCGGGACAACAGTTTTATAGCTTCTGGTTGCTCTAAAACCTTATCACGGATTTTTGCAGATTTGTCACCATCCTGGATCACCTTCACCTATTGTAGTTTTGAACACAACCAAAAACAAAACCAGTAATACATTATTAAGCGACATCCTCCAAAGTGCAGGCTGGAAAAACTAAAACCTTATGCAAAGTTCCAAATTGTTCTCAATCACCTGAACTCAATTTCTGAGCAGCTGCCAGAAAAAAAAAATAGAGACATGTGAAATTGAGAACATGGAGTGTCACAGTGTTTATATCACTGGTATAATGAAGGGCTAGCTCAGGGTAAACTCTGAAGGGACAAGTTTGGTTCTGTTCTGTCATGCCTACAGAGAACTTCTGCAAGTTCTATTATCCAAGCTCCAGCTCCAGTGTGGAGGGGCTGCACACAACTGGGTTTCTTTTCATGATTTATCAGATGCTCAATTGCAAACATCATTGGGTCACAGATTTGTCCTTGCCATTCTATTGTGTCAATGTTAGCTAATAGTTTAGTCCTACCTGTTTAGATGCACCAATGTGATGCATACCTAAGATAGCTTGTAATGCCAACTTCCAGAACCATGTGATGCATGGAACCACGATATTCCCAATTGTGTGAACAAATTTGAACCCTAATGTGTTGATGCCTGACAAAGAACTATGCAACTTCCTGCCAACAGGCAAAACCGGCATCAATTGAGCAAAATAACTGAGTATGCTGCCGTCTGAGAAAATTTGAAACATGACAGGAGGACGCAGATAACGGGGAAAAGGGCCACAAACATCGTATACATACCCTTTTGCCACCAATGTAGCGAGTGCCGGAGCCGCCTGGGCCAGTGGATTGCGTCGCAGCTCTCACACTCGTCCTCAATGGTGCAGCCGTTGGAAGCCGGAGGCCTGTTGAATGAAATTGCACGGCCGTTCCCCCCCGCATTGATCTCGAGCTAGACAGTAGTGTCGATGCTCCACGCATGCTAGCCGCACATATGCCTTCCGCCATCTTGTTCGAACTCTTCGTCCTCTTCTTCTTCTTCTCCTTCTTCTGCCTTCGCGTTCTTGTGCAACCGAAATCTTAACCGGATTCCTTTCCTTTCTTTGATCTCCTGAAATCTCCCTTTCTTCTCTCTCCCCTGTCTGGAAAACTCAAAACCTTACCAAGACAATAATAACATAGGAAAAACAAATCCACGCCAGATCTTGGAAGATGAAGATGCCAAAGAAATAAAAATGTCAGACTATTGTCAAGGCTGCTCTTAAAACATGCCGGTTTGGCTGAGCAAAACGGTTTTGGCCCAGCAAACTGGATTCTCTCCTCCTCCTCCTGTTGTCCGGCAAAACAGAGTCGAGCTTCTTCTCCTTCTCCTCCTCCTTAAGCGACAACGGAAATCACTGACAACGACACACGGCAACAAGGAATCAAAACAATCATCATCTTCATCATCTCCATCATCATCGCAGCAACTTAGCATCCATTTGACATAAGAGAAGAAAGCAAACGGCGTACAAATTATTATCCGATGATTCCTTCCGGACGCAGCAACAAATCGGCGCGACCAGTGGAGTCGTCCCGCGAGAGTGCGGGCGCGACTGGGTTGCAAACACGTCAGAAGTGTGCACCCGCGCGCGACAAATGACAATGAGCTCTCTGGATGAGGCTCAGATCGACTTTTTACCCGCCGGTCCCACAACAACAATATCCTCTGGTCCGAGCCTGTTCCAGGAAAATGCTAGATTTAACCTCTCAGACCCTGATTTAGTTGAAGCATGGCATATTTATAATGTTTTTAGAAACAAGTTTTTTTATTTAAAAATAAAAATAAAATTTGCGAGTTTTTTGGCCTTGGCTATCAAGGCAAGGATATTGTGTTTAGATTTATTATAGAGTATAGTAGCTTAATGGATTTGGGCCCCTAGGTAATAATAATAAATAATAGGTCTATTTTAATATGATGATTTTCAAAAGATGATATTTTGGCTTGTGTTGAAACTTGAGATTAGTTATTATAGAGTTATAATATCTTGAAGGATTTTGGTTTCTTTTAGAGGATTTTTTGAAGATTATATTTTTGCATGGTGAAATATTTGAGTTTCCATAATTCTTCTAAATTTGCCTTAAGATACTTATTTAATGCAAATGGCAAGACCATTGTGTGACACACCCCTTGTTTTTATCATGGTATTAGTGTGGGTGCTGGTTCATCCAAGGCCTCATTTGATTATTGAGAATTCTTCAATCACTTATTGGTCTTGCCTACCAAGGCAAGGATATTGTGTTTAGGTTCATTATAGAGTATAGTAGCCTAAGGGATTTTGGCTCCTAGGCACCTAATAGGTCTATTTTGATAGGAGGGATTTTGAAAGATGAGATCAGTTTTTGATCGTCAATTCACATTTCAAGTGCCTTTATTAATCTTCGATTCACATTAAAACTAACATTGAGAGCATCAAAAGTAAAGTTTTTAGTCAGTACATGGGTTCATGGGTTGCTTGTTTTGTTGTGCTTACGAAAATGCATGTCAAAATGACTAGATAGAACAAAGAATTTGAATATGTACACAAAAAGGGCGATTTTCATTCCACATGTTTCATTGACATTTTCTTAAAACATGTTGGATGAATATGAAAAGGAAATTGATGTTGTTGAATGAATGAAGTGTTCCCTCGACATACACATTTGTAATCAAGGTGAGTTCATGCATCAAATAAGATTTAGAGTGTTGAATGCACATTGTGCTAATTGATGTTATATTTGACATGGACATCAGGGATTTTTTTTTTCAAGTATTCATGGTTGCCAATGTGGCTACACATCTCATGTATGAAATAGCACATGTGGTTAAAACTTTATGTGAGGTGGAGGTGACATGGTGATTTTGGTTTTTGGCGAATGGCCATGATGACGAGTTGTGATTTGCAAGTGTCTGCAAAGTGGTGACAACAACTCAAAATGTGCTTGAACATAGTGGTGACATTCACATTGCCACGAATACATATTTGACAATCAAGTTATTGTTAAAGGGGAAATGAACATGCATCCACACATTGCCAATGGATGTGTAGGAAAGGAGAGAAACACATATTGAGTTCACAATCAAATGCACATAGACATGCTTTGCATGACTGACAATTTACATGCAACAAAGTTTCATAAAAGACATATGTTATTCAAATATTCTACAAAGAACAAGAAACATACATTTCTCTACAATCTCATGAGGAAGAAAGTGGATTTGTTGGCTTTGTATGACCCATACATATTTCACCTTATTTCGCAAATTAGTTCAGAAATTTGACACATATGTTCATTGTGCAGTCTAGAAAAATTATGGAAAACAAATAGATAATGAATTGACTATGTTTGATGCACTCCCAACTCCTCAAGGGACTCAAATGTGAGCCCAAGTAAAAAGCAGCGGAATAAGGAGGAGTCGGAGCACGCTCCCTAGTTCACAACCCTTTGAGGGGTAGAGGGGCGGGTTGGAGCTCTGGGATGGGACTAGGAAGAGTTGACAAGCTTTAGTCACTCACACGGGCCTGCACACAACCCACACAAAGTGGTTAGTGCAAAGT
>Ga0116227_10000873_pt1 | contig 63340 bp, 36 predicted proteins | sample S1TSphgellanicum_FD_89693 | JGI IMG/M metagenome (GOLD analysis project Ga0116227, IMG submission 89693) | Host-associated microbial communities from peat moss isolated from Minnesota, USA - S1T2_Fb - Sphagnum magellanicum MG | ecosystem: Host-associated > Plants > Peat moss > Unclassified... | reverse complement strand
TTTTGTTCCCCCGAGACCAAAAGCGTTTCATGGGCCAAACCCGTTCTGAAGGGGGGGGCAGACACAAAACCACCCCCCCCCCCCCCCCTTTCACTGGGCACAGATTATGAGATTTTTCCAGTCACGTGCTCCTGCCAATGTAGACATGAGGTTATCACCTCAACCAATCAGGCAATACGGCAAAATCAGGTTATGAGTTATAACTTGCGTCCAACCAACCAATAAGAGTGTGACGCACCCCTCCATACTCATAGACAGGGTTCTGGCACATTACTTGTGCTTTGTGCTCTTCGTTTCTTCTGTGTATTGCCATGCCTTCCTGTGGTGGTTACAGAATATCCTTGAACAACTAATGTGTTTGAACAAAGGAGAATTCAGATATACTACTTACATAGCATTTTGAAATCCACCAGTGTGGTAAGGAAATAATTTCCAAAGTTTAGGCTTCTTAAAGACATTTGGGTTTGTAGTTTGAAGCATTCCAAACTTGGACTTCTCAATGCTATTAAAAAATTATTAGATATGTGATTGGGAAAACCTAACCACAGTAAGTACACAAGATGTAGTAAGAGGACCAGAATATGAACTTAACATGAAATGGCCCAAGATATATAGCAGCTAAGGAATACTGGGACTGCTGTCTGCAAAGCTTATCCTCACTGGACTCCTGCATCCAGAACTTATCCTCCCCAAAGCTGAGAGGAACTCTGGCCCACCTCTTTGGAGGTCAGTTTAACCTCTCAATATCAACCTTTTATGTTGCACTGGTGTCCAGCAGTCAATTTCCAATTTCTGGGAGAGAGTCTAGTGTGGCCTTACTATGAGACCCCTCTGATCCAGACACCTATGACATCCAGATGATTATAAAAAGAATGGAATCCCTGACCCACCACTTTTGGAAGCTGTTCTTTTGCATCAAAATTTTCAAAATTTTCCCAGCTGCATGTCAAAGCATCAGACTGGCAATCCAGCATTCGAATATCAGTTTCTTGAACGGAGTCCAGTGTGGGCCCTGTAGAACTGTGATGGGTGGTTCCAGGGAAATTTTATATTAAAGCTTAAACCTGACTTACCAGCCTTGGAATATTATACTATACAGTATAGCTCATGTAAGGAACTGCAAGCAAAATTCAGGAGTTTTTCCTGGTCAGGAATGAACTCATTTGAACACTGATTATAAAGTAACATGCTTTTCAGCACCATTTTGGTCAAGTTCAACCCAAGTCACAAAGTTTGAATCATTTGTTGCCATCAGCCAAAGACTAGCCACAGCCAGAAAGACTTCAGATTTGGCAGGTGGGGTTATAATGAAGTGAAAAATACTTGTAGTCAGCCACAGAAAGCTTACTCACCTTCACACTTTGAAGCCATAGCTTAGTACACCTTAGGACATCACCCACACCCCGTACTTCTGCCTTTACCAGTGTTTATCACACCAAGGGAAGTTAACTACTCTTTGTATATTTTATGAAACATGTGGAATAGAGGCAGGATTCTATTTCGTACATTTGTGAAAGGATATGATATTAAAGGAATACTCTATAAAATTACGAATATTCAAAATATATATTTAAAATATTTTCATAATCAAATTCTAAGCATGATATTTAAATTTTTGAATAAATTGTAAATTATACTGTTTTTTCAATAAGTTGCAACCTGTATTGTTTTTCAAGTCATTTGAAGAAAAATGGAACTGACTTCCCCCTACTTATCACATCTAACAAAGACTGTTAATTATTTTCTAATCCTCACCCCCACCCATAAACATGAAAAATTGAACAGTGCCTTGAGTGAAAGACTATTTTAAACTTGCCACCACATTGGCTGACCATTATGATTGGCCAATCAAAAGCAATCATTTTCTTTCACTGTCCTTATGAAAGTCACTATATATTATCTGACCAGTGCAAATTTACATGTTCACACTGGTGGGCATGCAATATGTACGAGTATTGGGCAGTTCTTAGAATGAAGGACAGATACCCACTGGTTATCAACCCAGGTATATATTCACTTGCCCTTTGGTTCTCAAGATTTTCAAAGAAATCGTCTTGGCATATAACAGTCATTCTGAGATTTTTCAAAAAATCAGAAAACCAGTCAAAGAACCATGAGTCCGCTGAGGGTTTTGAAATAACTGGAACTGGCGGTTCTTTGATTCTGAATTTTTTTCCAAACAACCAGAAACGACAGTTCTTTAAAAGTTCCAAGAACTGTCCAACACTGGTATGCACAAGTAGAGCTCTCAGACAAGTTTCAATTAGCAACTTTTCAAACTACCAAATGAGGGTGTTTAGAACTGTAGCCAAAATCAGGCAGCTGGTTAGCAAAATGGTACAATTTTAATCCAAGTCCACTTCAAAAGTCTGGGTTTTCTCCATTGTCAGGATTGTAGAGAGAGAGATGGACACTCTATAGTTCTACAGTTTTTCTGAATGTTTTTAGACTTATGTAGTTACATATATATATATATATAATTGCATGTACTTGCTTGAGTTATAAAAGTCTGGACTTGGTTGCGTGCTGGACTTACATGATCTTAGTATTAAGATCATGTAAGTCCAGCACTTTGACCCACAAAACAATATTAAAGGGGGAAAAGAAAACTTGCCCTTCCAGGAGACACAACAGACAAAAGTGTCTGACTTGATAAGAATCAAGAGCATCCACTGAGAGCAACCCAGTTAAGTATGCGCTGTCTACATTGGCCACATTCCTTCCAGATGTATTAAGGTGGTGTGTTCCATGGCAATATCAGGCAGGTTCTAGTGAGAGGAAGATCTGGGGACTTGAGCCTTCGTTGAACTCGGTTAAAGAAAGCCCCGGACATCAGATCTCAGCATATTATAACCGAATTCCAATGTCTGCCTGCACACCCCTGATTCATTGCCAGTAACTGTCGGCTTCACTTGAAGCTGCTATCCAGAGCACCCATGGAAGAAGATTGATCGAGTTATAAATGCCACATATGTTATGGCTCACTTGGGACCAATCTCAAGAGAAGTCATCATGCAGACTTGAATAGACAAAACAAGGCACCTCTCTGAAACTTTCTGATATAATTCCCAGTTTCAATCAATAAAAAAGCAATTGGCTGAAGGACCCTCAAATCAGGACCTTCACTTGAGCCCTGGCAGCAGACGTTGTCTTGGGCAGCCTTCTCAAAATCTGAAGCTCCTGATCTGCAAACTAGCCAGCAGAAACCTGCACCCTAGTACACTACAGCTTGGTTTCAATAGCATAATAATAAGGTTTTTCTTATGCCCTGCTTTTACCAAAGTCTGGAGTAATGTGACTCATGATCAGCTTACCCCCCTAGTCTTCTGCAAACAGAGGTCATACAGCTTGACAGGCTGGTCTAGAGAACAGTTTGATAAACTTTGGAACCTTATGCAACATTTACCCAATGGGATGGATGCCAAGCACTGTGTGTGTGCGCCCACCACCAGCTTAAGAAGTTTGGACCCATCTGAGGCAATATATTGGGAATTAAGTCCAATGCAGCAGCTACTACATTCATGAGTTGAACTCCTTGGTGAAGCATACGGTCTTATACCCCTCCACCAAACGTTTTTGCAACTAGGAATCATGTCACATGACTATCACCCACAGGTGGGGCTTGCAAGAGCAGTTGGAAACTCCAGCCGGGCCTCCAAGCTTAAACCATTCATTACTTTAACAGTCAGCAAGAGTAGTAGTTGCATGTCCGGCCTGACATTTAAATGAATCCTGCTAGCAATAACTTCTTCAAAAAGAGTGAACTGAGAATTCTACATTCGTCCCTGGTAATAGTTCTGTTACTGTTGACACTACACCAGTTGAACTTTCCCTTCTTTTCTGGAAAAGAAATATTAGAATGATATCAGAATTTAACAGCACCCAGAAATTAGACTCTGAATTTATTATGACTACAATATGGGTGAGCTTCTAGAAACTAATGAATTTCCTTTTTCCTCTTTTTTCTGGAAATGGCTTTCAAGTTTTCCGCTCTAAAAGTCTAGAATTCAGTCTCCTTTAGAGGAAACAAGGGCAAGGAAATTAGGGAAGAAAAGCTTTAACACTACCAGAGAATGTGGTTTTTCCCACACAAAAATCTGAGGCTCATGACACACGTGTGAAGTAAACTTTGTGGTTTCATCCATTACAATGTACAATGTGCTTGATATATATAGTGACATACACTACATTAAAATGACAATTTGACATTAGGTAATGGCACATATTACATTTCTGCCATATGTATTACCGTATGTCAAATTGTCATTTTAATGTAATTTATGCCACAATAAATATCACATATTGTACATTGTAATGGATGAAACCACAAGGTTTACCTCCCACGTGTAATGAGCAGTGGCATTTTTGGTGAGAAAATCCACATTCTCTTGTGTTCTTTTTGTTCTGGATCGCAGTTCAATCATGGCAATGGAAATTACTATGGCTCAAATACCCACTGCAGGTGCTATACAACACCTTAATCAAGCTAGCTAGCAAGCAAGCTATGGGAGCGTCCGTATAATTTGAAGACTCTGAAAGACAGCCGAGGTTTGTGGTATGAAAATATTATGCAGTGTTTATGAATTATACTGATTCTTCACAAGTACTAAAATTTACGTATTCGATTTTAGTGAAGCAGCTGTAATTAGGCTGCAGCCTCCAGCTTAAACAATTACAAAATATTTATACAAATGTGGGATTTGTAATCAATCCAGCAGCTTGTGACATGCAGAAAAGCAAGCAAATTGCATTCACTATTGAATGAATGATCCGGCACCACCTCCGCTTGGTGGGATGCGGTCAGCGCGAATCGCTGCAGCAGTGATCTGCACTTCTGTCGCGCCTTGGAGCAGGTCTACGTGGGTGTTGCAACACTAGCTTGTGGAAACTCCTCCCTCCCGCGTGTAGTAGCTGTAGTACTATAGATTCGATAAGCACCACAGGCAGGCAGGCAGGCATGCAGGCAGCAGGCGGGGCCAAACATGCCTACTTGCAAAGTTGGTACATTGAATTCCGAGTCGCTGCAGCTTCCAACGACACAGTCCAAAACTATAATTATATATATTTATTCTTTTCCACACATTCTTACAGTCCCAATTTCTGCATATTCCTGTAGAAGCTTTGCTCCTCGCATCTGGCAGTAATGTGCAGAGCTGCAGCTTAAAATAAGTCAGATTTGTATAAATCATACGGAACAAAGGTCAGGGACTTCACGTTCCGGGTAAGTATCTAGCGAGTAGTTCGTATAAGTTGAACGCTTATAATGGGTGTGGCTGCAGCTTCAGTAAAATTCTTGAGAGACGATTAATGCACAGACATCATGATCTCATTCATTTGTTCAACTTCTACGAGCAAGATTTCTGTGGTAACAAACTTCTGCAACTGTCTGTCGTCGACAGTAGTTCGCTAAACCTGCTGCACAATTATAGTGGGTCACTGCTAGCTGCTTGTATTGACGACCTGCATGCTAGCTATTCGTCGCAACCAGCTGCAGCTGATTTCATTGCGTAAAGACCATTAGACCTGCTGCTGTATGTACATAAACAGCAATCTGGCAGTACTTGCACCTACACTAAGAGTTCATCATTGAGTTTTGCAGTAGATTTGAAATCATCGTTCTGAAACTTCGATTCAACGATGATCACAAGGATTCCAACTTCGTACAACTCCTGTGTGCAATGTGGGAAAGCTCTCAGTTATCCCTCTTAGAAATCCCTCTTAGAATCAATGGCAAAGGGAAAAATTCATTTGTTTCCCCCAAGAATAGGTGCTTTCCAAGGTCAGGGAAAATTTACCAACTTCCCCTTTAACGTTGGTTCACAGTACCCTTCTAGATGGCATAATTGAACTTTCCCTGTAAGGCTGGCTCCCTGGGAAGGAATGTTGCAAAACTCCCTGTGTTGCACAATTCCCTGTTACTTACTTGCATTTTTAGTCTATCCTTGGAGGTAAAAGTTAGACAATTTTCCCACAAGTGATTCATCCAAGAGCTCCTCGTGAAATAGTTATTGCACGAAACATTTGGTCAAAAGATGTAAGTAGTGGAGTCCTGCAAGCGGGGTGCAGTCCTCCTAGACTGTCGTCCGGCCGACTGATCAGGCTACTAGTAAGCTGCCTTCATTCTCTGATCTTCGTCCTTCCTTGTCTACAGGCCGCTATGATCTAGTATACTCCTCTGACGAGTCCGACGGGGCCTAGAGAGCCTTGGCGCTCCTAGTAAGTACTAACACAAAATTAAAAAGTATAATCTTCGTGCAGGGATAGAATCAGCTTAGGATCCGAATGTCGTTTCTAAAACTGCAGCTAGCGTCAAGAAGGTATGTCACCGCGCGCGGGGTGTGCGCCTGGCTAGCTAGCATAATATTGCGGGAGTAATTTTGATGTCAAAGAGAAAGAGGTCCCACCATAGCTGCTAACTGGTGGTGCTGCTGCTGCGCACAACTTCTGAATTCTTTACTGATCAGGAGGTCAGCGCCGGCCCCTGTTGGCTCTTGTGGCGCAATATTTCCACAAACCCACCAAGTCAAACGCCTGTACACCATGAGCTTCACGCCAAGCCGACGCCTCCTGCTGCTGCCTATAATGTCGACACTACTGCTGCAGGTTCCCTGATCCCAGGTAGAGCGCTTCAGCTGCTGGCATATAAACCTCTTGGTTTTTGTCTCAGCTAGTCCATCTAACTTATCTTCATTCTTGAAAATCGTTTCCCCAAGAAGAGGTGGTGAAATCTGGCTCTTGAAGTCTCTGTGGTGTAGACTCGTCGAAGAAATTCTAACTCTCCCGTTTGTTTTCCAATTGTACCTCACTTGTCCAGAAGATGGTTCTCGTACAGATCACAACAGATCATACTATGTGATATTCAACTGTCTCAACGTTCTCCTTAGTCCGCCCCTGCTGACCAGGTTGTAGAACTCATTCACCCGCGCAGTTCTGATCAGAAGAAGCCTCAGGAAGAATCATCGCTACTGCAGTGTTTTCCTGACCCGCGGGACCAGATTTCTCCCGATGGGTTTGATCACATCTAGAACTATATTACTTGCCATTTTTGTATGCTCCCTGCTAATGTTTTCTGCTGAATCTAGGAACATACAAGTACTGCAGCCTGAATCAGCAGATGTGTCAGCTGCCGTGTTTCCTGCATCTTCCACGGTGCACACGAGTACTAGTGTTTCTGAGCGACATCAGGGTCTTGAGCTAAAAACCAAGTTGAAAATCCAAAGCTTTCCACACCGCTCCACGGCGAACAGCTCCAGTCAGGATAGTAGATATAATCAGCCTACACCTTCAGGTCCTAGCCGTGGTCACAACAGCGTGCCGATCCCTTAAATGCTCAACTGCACGTCGCGACGCCGTATTCGCGAATGAATCACAAATTGATATTTGTTCCGTCGTTGAAGAACTTGCACTTAGGATTCCAAGCCTATGAGACCTAGTGCACTATTCTGGCCAGCCACAGTGATGGAATATAGTTCAGTTAGCGGATTCTTGTATTTTATGCCTATGATCATGCTGCAGTACCCGAGGAAGCGCATTGATCCTTCCCATGAAGAGCTGGGTGGAGATCAGCTGCCAAGCTAGTTCTTATCAGTTTCATAATGAAGGGAGCTGGTAACAGCAGTTGCGTTGTCCTTGAAGATGTAGCAGACCTTCTCTTGACCCGTAGCTGCTGATCAAGCCAGGAAAGCGATTTTCAAGAGCAAGAAGGGAGCTTGGAGTTGATTCCAGATCGCCCTGCTAGCTAGCTGCAATACTAGGCCTGTTTAGGTATAACTGTTGACAACAGTCTCTTTCTGCACCAGCAACCCGAGCAAACTAGCCACAGTAGGAGCGTGGACGGCAAAGCTAGCTGACCGTTTGCGCACGAGAGTTCAAGTAAAAGTTCATTCCTTTCATTAGTGCGGAGCTGTACTCTAGAATACTAAATCTGAGTGTGCTGCTGATTTGGAGGAGTTCACAATGACAATATTTCCGAGGGGTGGCGACGGAGGCCGGATCTGCTGCATCCAGGCTTAGTTACTGGCCATGAGTACTTGTGCCTGCGCGCGTGCGGCGGCCGGACTTCCAGCATCAGAAACTGGAGGGATACTTACTTCAAGACCGTGAATCGACCTAGCTGCAGCCTGCTTACACGTCTGAAGATTGTATGACAATCTCAACATGAAGATTGCTTGATGTTCCTTCCTGCTTGAACCAAAATGTCGATCCAGGCTATTTATGTACAATGCTAGTCATTTATATCATGATCTAAACTGAGATCTGCCTCATTCCGCTCAAGGTCTCGACTCTCACCTCAGTGTACACATCGTCGTAGATTGAAGCTGTAATATATATATATATATATATATATATATATTCTTGGGTCCTTTATGTGCAATCCTGTCACGTAGGTTTATCTTTCAATGCAGAATAACTGATTCATGTGTTCATTCACATTCTTATCAACTTTGCAGGCTGTTGAAGTTTCTAATTTCTGAGTAATTCAGGAAGTCTGATGATCCTGCATCTGCACAATTCATGAAAGCATGAACATTTGCTGCAGATCTGATCATAGGAGTAAAACGTTAAAGCCGGTGTCGCAGACCATTGTAATGATATGAGAGCTCAATATTTTCAGATGATAATGCGAAGGTCGTCGTCGTCGTCATCCCCTTCACACTTAATCGAGTTAGTCTTAAACTTAATTTCTCTAGCACCGGTTCAAATATCCTTCCAGTCGAGTTGTTGAAATTAAAGTTAAGACGCTGAGAAGACTATGATCATCAGCTGGCAATTGTTGAGAAGTTTGTTCGATTGCTGGTTAAAGCAACTAAGGATTTGGACATCACGGCACAGGGCTAGCTGCTCTTCATGACAGGCTATACTAATGATTTGCTAGTACTCTAGTAGCTGGTGGATAGCAACATCGAACTAGAGAATGTTCGAGCTAGCCAGCTTGGATAAGTTCTTGAAGGGTTCTTCAAGGACCTCATCAGCAGCAGCTTGCGATCATCAGAGCTGCGCGTGTCATTAAATCAAGTATTCTCTTTGTGAGTCCTGTGTGGAGCAGCAGGTTATGTCCTAGCTCGCCGGCCCACTTGCGGAAAACTCCGTTCTAGAAAACATCCTGACAGCTGCAGCAGTAATTAGTTTCTGGCAATATCCTCCAACACCCAAGCGTCTTCGCATGAGAGCTTTCTGCCTCAGAAGTCGATCTTGAATTATCACCAAATTAAATTAATTCTAGCAAGCTTTTCGAGTACCCAAGCCACGTCTTGGCAGATTTTTCTGCCTCAGAAAACCATATTCACATAGCCGGGGAAGCAAAGCAATCTTGGTCTTCCCAGGGCTACTCATCCAGAGCTTGGCGACATGTCCTTCGAGCGAGCAGAATACCCTGAAAGGCCGTCATTGCAGAGTATAAGAAGCAGTGTTGGGCGAATTTGTCCATTTCAACATACTTTAGACGAGGGTCCAGGGTCCAATTTCCTAGGAACCAATTTGGACTGATTTGAAGCAAATTATATCCTTGAGTTGGACTGTACCTTGGTCCCTAGCCTGATTCTTGGTTCTCCAAATCAGGCAGCTCTCCTTTTAGCACTGTGTTTTCTGGTCCGAACCAATTGATTTTCCCTCCAAAACAGGTGCCATGTAAGTTTAGCCTCAATTTGCCACTATTTGGTCTTGGACCCTCGTTTAAAGGCCTTGGGACCAATTTAAAGCTTTTGACCAATAAGATTGCTTGAATTCATTGGTCCCTGGACCCTCGTCTAAAGTCGCCTTTTAAATATACTGTACAACTATACCTTAGAACTTTGACACTTGTCTGTTAAAACGATTTCAGAATTTTTATTTTGATAAATAAAATATTATTCTTGAAGGTTCAACATTTTCCTTCACAATTTTTTCTTTGAAGTTCTTTTGGGGGAGGGGGTTGAAAATGTCAACATTTCTGAAAATAATATTTAATTTGTGTCAAACCTTTGCCAATACTTAATACTATGGCAAATATTTCAATATTTCAATTTACATGAATATAATGGGGATTTATTTTCATTTTCAGATACCAAGGCTGGTTTCAATATAATAAACTAAAATGCTTCCAGGGATCTTGGGTATGAACGTGAAGATTCACGAATCACACATCAGTTGGTCTAGTATCTAGGCACTTGGTTATGAACACCAAGACTCAAGACTTTCAGACCAGGTGGAGGTCTGATATTTGCAACCCTGCCTATCTTCAAAATTTGTAAAGCCATAAGGATTTTATCACAGTTCAAAGAGCACAGTTAACCTTGGTAAAGGGCGGACAAAGTCAACAAACAAGAAAACAAGAGTTGAAATTAAAGCTATGGAGGGACAATCTTTTTTTTAATTTACAAAATATGCACTATTAAAAATATATGGTCTCATATATTCATATATTGGTTTTTGGGAAAATTTTATAACTCGCTTGATTTTATAATAAAATTATGTGTGTTTTTTTAATCAAAAATATAATTAATATAAGGTATACATTAAGCCTAGGTTTTTATCGATTTATCTTAATCACATGGTCTTACCACATTATTCAATTGCATTTTCATCACTCCTCACAACTTCAAATATTTAAACTAAAAAAAAGTATGTAGTGTCAAAATTTAATGTAAACATCCCAAACTTTACCTTACATCATGAACATTAAATAAAATAATTAACATAAAAATGGATGAAACCGCAATTGAAAACTCTAGAATAGCTCAATAACAACTAGAAGAATCTACTTCCAAGAAACTAGGAAAAAATAAGTTTTAAAAATAAACCAAATGTATCTCCATTCACTACATGGCGAATTCGTAAACAAGGATATTTTTTGTCTATTGTATTAATTTATTTTCTACTTTACTTTTATACACATAAATATAATTGTATTCTTGATCTACATGTCTAATAAAAAGTAAAAATTCTATTTGTTTGAACCTACTAACCATACATTTTACAAAAGTTCACATTGCAAAAAATGAACTTCAAAATTACTTGCATTTCAAACAAATAGGCAAAAACATACTTGAAATAATCTGAAATTAAAAAGTTAATGCACAATAGTCAATAACTATATTATCTTTGTTCTTTCAATTAGAAAAATTCAATGTACAAAAACATTTATGACAATTTTGTTGTTGTTTTATACTTATTTTCATCCAACCTGTGACATCTAGGTATACCTTATAAACAAATTATATCATATAAATTAAACAAAACAATGGTGGGGTGCAATAACAATCAAATGAGCCTAAAACCATGTGATATCCTAATGAATTTTTTAAAATTTTGTACATATGCTTATGCATTGTCTTGTGAAAATCATCATACAATCATGAGCAGTTATGCTAAATGATTAACTGAGTGTTGGGAATTCAAATTAAACAACCATTTAATTTAATTTCAATTTTGGTTTTAGTTTAATTATTTTGCAAGTCTTGAACAACAATTTCATCAAATAAGGACAATTTTGCAAAGGACTAGATTAATGACTCTCTTAATAAAAAAATATTTTATGGTAAAAAATTTAGATAGTAATAACCTATTAACCAACACTCAATTCAAAAGATGTGAAACTTGAAATTTTTAGAAATTCAAAATTTGTTTCAAAATCTCAAATTTTCAAAATTCCTTACCACATGTAAATGGGGTGTAATGCACATGAAATCTAAAAAAAAGTTGTATGTACTTATAATACAAAATAGTGAACCTTAAAATAGTTAACATAATTTGGTGTGATTTGAAATTATTGTGATCATTTCTCAAGATAAATACAAATTTGCATGGTTTTGAAAGTTCATATGTATTCAATAATAATAACATAAGATGCACAGTATCTTCATGCAAAAGAGTCCCACCCAAGGCTCCTTTTAAAGACATTTGAAAAAAAAATTTGAACTTCAATGATGATGAATCATTAGAACTACACCGGTTTCCATAATTAATGTTAATACCAAATTAATGTTAGTTCCCATTTAATGTTATTAACATTAATGGAGGAATGGGGGATCTTGGGATGAGAAGGCAGCTGCACTGCTACAACTCGTTGTAAGGGTTGCAGACTGCAGAGTGGCGCCAGCTGGCACTGAAGTATGTTCAGATATTTTCGAACATTTCTTCTTCAACGATAGTCCCATACCTCTGTTGCTTCCCCAGCTCCTTCTCGCTCCGAAAGCGTTCTCTTCACCATGTCTGCACCGTCGAACTCTCAATCTTCACGGGATATACAACGTGGAGCAATACATTTGTCAGTGTTTTCCCTGTCTCCCATTGTTCGTGCATTTGCTCGTCAACGTCAGGCTGCCGATGACGAAAAAGAGCCACCCGAACCATTGGACCCGAATGGCGCAGCCAATGACGTGATAATTGTTGCAAACAATGACCGCGTCATCGTTGGTGAACAGCTCGCCGACAATCCTCGTGCTCTGGGAAAGAGAAAGCGTCCTACCGCAGTCACAACTTAGCAAACTTGCATTAGAGTTGTTGAGTGGATGATCAATGACAACGAAGCGAACGGGGAGAAAGGACTACACGCACGAACCGTCAAGGCGTTCCCCGAGCATTTTCGAGGGACGACATCCGCGACGATCATGAAATCGTCACGCTGGTGGGAAAAACGCGCTACTATTCTGCAGATCCGTGACGATCGTGACAACATGGTATCCTGCAATTCTGCGCAGTCGAGGAAAGCCAAGAAGGTGCTCACAAAAGCTGCCCCTGGTCGAAGACCAAAGCGGGCTCCATGGGTTGACTGGCTGTACCCTCTCATTGTCGACGAATTTGACCGCTATCGCAAAATGGGCGTGAAGTTCAGTCCGAAGCTACTAGTTTGCCTCGCGAAGGACATCCTAGTAGAGATGAATCATGCTGATTTCCCTCCCAACCTACAGCACAAGGGCACCACTATCATTGATCGCATCAATATAAGATGGATTCAACATTTTCAGACGGTCAACAATATCATCGGTCGAGCTCAAACTGGCAAATTAATGCTGAGCCCTACTCGTCAGCAGCATATCGACAAGCAAATCGCATTCCATCTCGGACAGCTTGTGAGAGAATTTCGTGCTGGTACGCTCGATGAGAACCTGGTTGAGAACATCGATGAAACGCATTGCAAGGTCAACTTGGACAACGGCAAGACACTAGGATTTCGCGGTGACAATGATGTCAAGTATGCTGATGTAGTATCCAACGGCATGGGAATGACGCTGATGATTCGGCTAACGGGTGGGCCACATGCAAGAATCTATAATCCATGTGTCATTTTCCAAAACGCCAGCGAAAGCTATCCTATTCGCGGAGTACCCGATGACGTCCCTGGAGTCTGTTACAAGACGACCAAAAAGGGTTTCATCACGCAGAAGTTGTGGGCGCAATACCTCCAAGAACCACGTGCTCACTACCGCGGACATGCAGCCGATCGGTCCAAGCAGAGAGTGATATTTGTGGACAACTTCAACGGCCATCACGATGACAGTAATGGGAACATGCACGCAACGTTGGAGTCGAGCAATGCCACTCTTCACTACTTGGTGGCTGCCGCGACCAACAAGATTCAACCGTGCGATTCGTTCATGATCTCGAAGATCAAGGATGCTTAGATGGAGATCTGGGATGACTATAAGTTCAAAGCCATCAAGGATGGCCTCTGGCGTGAAGGATCTGGCGCGCTGCAAAATCCCGGAAAACCGTTTTTTTTTGCGCATGGCTGCCAAAGCAGTTCGTCGGATAAACGAGCAGCACAATCAAACCGGCCTCACTTACGCCCGTAAGGCAATGATTCACTGCGGGCTGACCCTCGACATCATAAGAGAATGGCATGAAAAACAACTCAATTGCGATCTTCAAATCGTCATTGAAAAACATCGTCTTGCTATACCGGATCTGAATCTGCATGTTGATGACGCCCCGTTGCGCGATTAAACCTCAGCAGACTGCCTCTGCCGCGTTTCGCGTGATCAGGCGCTTCATCCTCCGTAACATCACAACAATAAATATTAATGTAAAACTGTAGCAGTTTCGTAGCCGCGTGGCAAGCCACTCCATTCGCAATTATACATCATTTGGCAACCAAATACAATTTTCTCTTATTAACATTAATTAGGTATCGATTTAAATAATGTTATTAACATTATTTAGATTACGCCTGTATTAATGTTAACGCGCTATTAAGGTTATTAACATTAATAATGGAAAGCGATGTGTAAAAACATTGTTCGCAAATAATGTGAGTAACATTAATTACGGAAACCGGTGTAATTAAGACAAAACAACTATAGCGTTTCATAGTGTTTTGTCCTACCAAATTCTAACCTAAATTTGTTTAATCATTCCCAAGTAAAGATGCATGGAAATTTATTTTTTTCATATTTGTGTATCTTTAAGTTTTTTTTTCCAACACCATATTCATGAACAAATTTCCAATATCTTTTCCACCAATTTGCACCCCATTTCTTGTGAATTGAATTGAAAATGTGCATGCAATGGAACTGAGGTATGTTATAAAAATGAATATTGTAACATTGAAGTCCTTAGTCAATGCACTTTCTAATTAATCATGCACATCCTAGATTATCATTTCTCCCAACGTATGAAATAATTTAGAATTCATATGAATGAACTTAATGTAGCCATAGGCTATGTAAATTAATTGAAGTTATTGATTCATGATCATATATTGCATCATAAAAAAAATGTCCAATTCATTTTATATAGATAACACCTAACATGTACTAGGCTTTGCCTTGTCATTCCATGATTACATTACAATTTTAATATTGTACCCAATTATCAACATTTTTTATACAAATAATTTCTGAAAATATGTATATACATTTTATTTGTCTATAATTACTAACAACTTTTTCTAACTTGTATGCTTGACATTCAAATTGTATCATAATTGTTAATTTATGTGTAGTTATGGGTATTATTTTGCCAACATGATAATAGACAAATTTCATTGATTATTGTATTAATATTCCCCTATACTTTTCAAATGCAACAAATGTTAATATTTTCAAAGACCGATATTCAACAATCTTGCTCACACATGTGGTAGATTGTAATGAATAGTTTGGGCATTCTTCACTTAAACAATTATGCAAATTGAAATAATTGCCATAGGTGTAAATTTACAATCATAGTTATGAACTTGATGACTTTATGTCAATAATATAACTAATACTCATTACCAACTTCCAGCTAGTGGGAATGAGTTTAATTCATTATAATTGAGACATTTTGTAAAATGTTATTCATATATACCAGATTTTAAAGCCTTGCAAAAAAAAACTGGGGCATACTTTAAATACCTCAAAATCAATCACCATCCAATAAGAAGTTATAATTTATGTATTATGGTCTTGAGTATGGAAAATCATTTAAATCACTTTATTGATTGCAATTTACTTTTAATTTAGAAATAATCATAAACAAGATGAAAATTGAATTGAACATTATGTTCCATTAAGTACAATAGATGAAATTTGGGTGCAACCAAGCTCATAGAATTGATGTTGTTTACTAACAAAACTTCTAAATAAACATTGTGTCTAGTGTTAAGAGATTTCCTAGAATATTTTTGTACATAATATAATATTATGCAAAGGGCTTAGGAAAATGAGATCATTCAAAACTATGTTAAATTGTCCAATGTTATGATTTCAACCCACATTTTTAAATTAAAAAATAACTCCAACATCATGTGACCAAACTTTAAATACAAATGAGTCCCAAATGTTTTTTCATGGGCAATATTGACTACTTTTTTAAAAAAACTAAATGCCTTACATGAAAGATTCCCTCGATTTGGATCAAACTCAAAATGCCTATGGCATATCTTAGCTTTCCATTTCAATTTGGAGAAAGGAATGAAAATTTGAAAATATGGTGAACCCATCAAGTGGACAATCAAAGTGATAGAATAATTAATTAAGTGTAAGCACTTACAATCTTTCTTTTCTTTCTTTTCTTCTTTTTGTCTAGCAAATTTTCATAGTGCAACAACAAAAAAAGCTAATGTGACAAGGTACAAAAGATTTTTTGCAAAAATGCACCAAAGTTGCCAAATTTTGAAGAATTTTTTATTTTGAAATTGCCATATTTAAACAATAGGTTCCAACAAGTCACTATGACATAATAGGATTCTTCAAATTGGTGTATGATCACCAATGTGGCTAAATCACAATATATGCTTACAATATATGCAAAAGACCATTAGATTTGATTCAATAATCAAATCCTATTGTAAGTTCAAAAATGTGTCTTCTAAGTTGATTTGGAAACAAATCTAGCCACATTATTTTTTTAAATGAGTGTAGCCCTAGTTTAAAGTCTTCAATGGATCCAATGGAAGCATTAAAAATATATCATTCAAGAATACACAAATTACTCCATGAAAATGTCCTAATAAAAGGTTTTAGGAAAATATGTTACATTTTAAACTATATATTAATTTTATAATATAGTGTTAGTTTCATGTCACTTTATATGTGAAACTTGCTTTTCAGCCATTCAACAACTTCCTACCATTATTGAGTTTCACTTTGCTTATTGCTTATCGATAAATTTATTGACATCCCCAATGGAAGTCACAAAGTTCTTTGTCTATTTAAGGAAAAGGTCTTACATGGAACAATTGTTGCTTACCACCAAAAAATGAAAATAATGACATTAAAAAAAAATGTATTTGCTAGGTAATTCAAAATCATGGAATTGGGAAAGTGAGTAGGTACATGTATTGAACAAGCCAAGTTGATATTTTACACAATGGAGATCAAAAATATCCTACCCCACCTATAATATGTACAAAATAATTATATTATTGTTTTCCTTCTAATCATACAAAGTTGCTAAATATATATAATGGTATTTTGAAGACTAGAACCTTATGGTTGGGGAAAAAGCTTTGGATTTATGGAATGTACTCTAATAGTTATAGAAATCTTTTAAAACTTTAAATTTTAATTTAATCTTCACTTTGAAAATGTGATAAAGAGGTAAGATCAATAATGGTAAAGGAGAATCTAAAGGTTTGTCAATTTAATCATATATCCTCCCCCTTTTTATTTCCCTCATATGTTCCCATATGGTTTCCAATAGTTCATTATTTATGTCAATCTTAATTTTGATTTTTTATATGATATGGACATGTAAATGTACCTATTCATTTCCATGTCGCTGGCTATGTGAAAAGAATAGTTATTCGTAACGAAGTAAGGTGGTCCATGGAAAAGCACATGTTATTGTGCCTTTTCATATTATATTTGGAAAAGGTATTGAAATAATATTTTTTTGAATTACATACATAATGAACCACTTGAAATCATAAACTTTTGATAAATCTAAAGAATTTCCATTTGGCTGAAAACATGGTCAAAGGAACTAAGGGCACCAAGGTAAAAGTCATTTTCCAGAGACTGTACATGACACATGTCATTTTTGTGTTAGTTTATAACTTTTAAATTTGTATTTTGGACCGTACCCCCTTTAACACTACATTTTAGATTAAAATATATTTTGACAAAGAATTGATTTTATATCATGTATATTATGCATTCATGCCTTTCATCACATAAACATAAACAACTTTTGTCAAAGGCACATTTTCAAAATCCATAATTTTCAAGGTCAAAAACATTTTTGAGCGAAATGTGCTCAAATCGATTATTAAAGAAAAAATCATTAACTCAAGTCCTTTTGCCTTTCTAATTATCAATGTTAAATTCTTTCCAATTTTCAGAAAGAATGGTGCAAATTTGGTAGAAAAAAATGAAGTTTGAAAAAAACAAAGATTGTCCACTCTTGAGGTTTGAGTGTTTTGGACATGCAAAGACATTTTTGATTTGTGTCAAACTTTGAGCATGTACACAATTTGCAATTAATGGAAAATATTCCCAAAAAAATTATGACAATCCAAACTATTATGCTTCACTTGTGATCTTTCAAAATACAAAAATTTAATTTTAAAAAATGTCCACTCACTTGCAATTGGGTGGCTCCTTTGACTATGTTTTTACCCATCTTTTATATTTGAAGTGAATCAAAATAAACTTGTTGCATTTGTCAAATTATCCATTTGATATCATGAGCTTTTCAAAGTGCTTTTTATTTTTTATGTGCACATATTCAACCATTTAAAATTAACCCATTGAGAATTTGTTTCTTAAAATTCCACTAATGACAATGCTAACATTGGAATTAGTATAGGGGTTACCTTTAGGGTCAATAATTTTTGTCCTAACCAAATACATTTTGGTTTGGAATGTGCTCTTAATGGAATGTATAGATATCTAGGTATCTAATAAATTAGACTAAAAAGCAAACACATAACCAATTATGAGTGTCTCTCAAAAGCATCCTTATCATTTAGTAGATCCAAGTCCATGGCCTTTTTAGATTGTTCTTTTCAAAGCTAGTTTTTTTCAACACTATAATCACAAACAATGAAATGACACGCAAATTTCAATACCTTTTTGCACCAATTTGCTTCATGTTTATTTTTTATTGGGTTTGAATTTAATTCAATCAAATTTCAGTCCAATGTAATTCTCAATCCATATACAAATCTAATTGACCAATATTATATGAATTGACAATATATAATGAATTGAATATCATATTTAATATATCAAATAAATTATATATATTGAACAAATCTAAAAAGATGTTTTTTAAATTGAACAAATTTTATACGAAAAGGATAATGATTTGAGCTACATGGTTCATACTAATGTTGGCTAATTCTTGTTTTTAAAGGAAACATTTGGTTTTGGTTTAATCATTTTTTTATTATTTACACTACAAGAAGTCATGACCTTTTAAAAGGTTTGACTTGACCAAAGTGTATGTCTTCACTAGAAGTGATGTCCATCTTGACTAATGGGTTGCGGCATGACAAACACACTTTTTTTTTACTTGTAAATTTGACTAAAATGATTTTTTGACTAGTTGTGAATTGGACATCTGGTCAAAAAGAACAAATAAAAGAAAAAGGTCTGCCAAAATAACCATGGCTTAGTCAAATTTGACACACGAATTTGACATTAGGTAGGTAAGCCTAAGCCAAGGTTACCTACATACCTAACATACCTAACTAACTAGCCTATTATAATTAACCTATTAACCTACTAATTAGGTCTAGGTTACCTACCTAGCATAATTAGTAGTCTATTAGTAAGACTTAGATACCTACTACTTACCTAATTTAATAGGTTATATTTAGGTAGCCAAGCTAAATCTAACAAGGTACATAATTGCCTAAAAGCCTATTATAACTATTATAACTACGTACCTACCCATTTACCTTACCTTACTTACATACCTACCCAACCTATACCTATTTATTTACCTTACCTACCTATCTACCTATACCTACCTACTTATTTACCTAATTACTTACTTATCACTACCCACCTACTTACATACCTACTTATACCTACCTACTTATTATACTAATTACCTTAATTAGTTAGTTATCTACCTACTTACCTATCTCAACCCACTACCTACTTTACCCTACCTTACCCTACCCTACCTACTTACCTTGTTTTGTTTAATCACATAGTGAATGGAATTTGAATTAGAAAAACAAAAGTTTACATTTTTCCAAAAAAATTTAAGAAATTCATTTTAGCATTTATAAAATATATTGATTTTATTGAATCAAATTTCACATTACATTTTTATTTGCTTCATTTGACGAAAATTTAAGACCAAAAAAATGTCAACTTTGGGATTTCTTAACAACTTCATAGTTAAAAACATAAATCAAAAAGTTGCACAACCTTTACCAACAAATGGTGTTGTAGCTTGATGGCAAAGGAGTTGGGATGCCTCCACAAAGTCTTGGGTTCAAGCTTTGGGCAAATCATGTGTATGAAATTTGTATGTGGTCATGTATACAATGTACATGTACATGTACATCGTAAATGTATGATTGTAGATAGGGTATAAATAGGTATCTACCTACCTACCTTTAGCAACATACAATGCCACATTGCCTTCAAAGATGTAATATAATGATGACACATGGCATAAAGCAATTGTGAGTAATGAATGACTCAATTGATTATTGGTCAAATTGACAATTGGTCATTTGTACTAATCAAAATGTCCCATGACCCCCTAGAAAAAAACAAAGCTAGTCAAAAAGACTGTGTCAAAATCAACTTGTCCAAAATGGCACTTTGGTCAAATTGGACAAGGGGGTAAAAGGACTAAAATGGGGGTCTATTTTACTAATTTTCTAATAAAAAAGTTCATGATTTCTTATTTAGTGTAAGGACAACCTTTAGATCATTTTTTTCCATTTTTTTCAAAAAATTGAAACCAATATTTCTTTTGGTTTTTTTTCTAATTAATGAGTTTTAGTTTTTATGGTTTCATAATTTATAAAAACCTTTGGTTTTGAGGCCAATTCTAGGTATAAGAACCTTCAATTTTGAACCCAATTTTTAATAATTCTAAGGTTGGGTCCAAGTTTTGGCAACTTCCATAATGATGTCCTATTAAAGTGGTGTTACTATTTTTGGAATTTGAATCAAGTTTTCTAGGTAGGGGGAAAAAAAGCTTTTTGGAAGGTAGTTGCAAAATAGACAATCCATTTTTTAGTGTTGCAAGGGCAATTTTTATGGGGTACCTTTACATTTGGTATAATATGTGTTGAGGGTTGATTGAAATTTTTAAAAGGGATTCATTTAATTAAACTATAACACTTGAAGAATCAAAATTTAAAAATTGAAGATAAATTGATGTCATCATTTCATTACAAGGTGGACTTTTCAAGTGATACAAGATGGATGATCATAGTCCATAAAAAGTGTTCTGGATTTTTATTACATAGTAAACATGTTTTAATGTTGATTTCTTCTTCCTAGTATGATTGTGAGGCTATTATAATCCTAAAATGAAGGTTTCCAATCAAATTTAATATTTTAATTTACTAGGATTTTACAAGAATACCAATAATATAGAAAGTTCATAACTTATTGAAATGGCAAAATTGATCAATGTTGTTTTGTAAAAAATGATATTATTACCCAACATAACATCTGCCAATTATAAAATTTCAAAAAATCTATGTTTTTTCTTCCAACCTTTCCCCTAATTGATCAAATTGAAACACATGTTATAATTTGAAAACTTTTAAGTTTAGGGTTTCGGTACTCTTTTTGCCTCCTACCTTCAAATGGACTAATTTGCATTCTCAAAACATAAAATATTTGCATTAAAAATTCTGAAAATAGAAAATTGATTTGCAAATTGGTTTGAAATGAAAACCAATATAACTATAGCATGTTTTTTAGAACATGGACCTTCTTCAATGGTTTAATCGTCAAAAATTCTAAAATGCAAAAGTTATAAAATATATAGGATGTATGTAGCTTCAAAAAAAACTTCTAGATGTTGTTGTGTTAAACAATCCATTATTTAATCCAAGAATCACATGAAACATTATCATGGTTTGCAAGAGTTTTGAATGTTTGGAAATGTACACAATCAACAAAATTTTGTCAACCTACACTCTTATGTTGAAAAAAACTAATCATTATTGCAAAAAAAGACCAGATGTGAAAAACATTGTACACCAACATACAATAATTGTCAAATATATACATGATCAAATTTAATTATGCATATAATGGGATAGAAGAAAAGAATAATGCAAAAAATAACATTAGTAACTTAAAAATCACCTTGCCAGCATTATAGACTTAACATTTCCTCTCAAGCTTCAACACACTAGTAAAGGATGTGGCCAAATTCACACAAGCATTACAAAGGCCTTTATTTGCAACCTAGTGTAATGATTGATGTCATGCTCGTACATGGCCTCATACATGCCTTTTAGGGTTAATGTATGTTTTTAGGGTAAATGTACATTCATAGGTGATTGCATGTTATTACATACTTAGGGTTTTAGTTGTTGGCGGCTATATAAAAGGCCAAGCCCTTCCTCTCTTTTTTTAGTTTTTCTAGAATTCTTTTGTCACGAGAATTTCTTCCATAATCAGATAGGATTTCTAGATGCTCACAGTGGCCATTACACGGCCACCGTCTACATACATTACATGTTCTTCTTTCTTTACAATTCAATTCTAGAAAAACTCTACTATTTGTTGCTTAATGTTGAAAGCGGCAAATTTCTTTTGCCTTTGAATTCTTGAGTTATCACTACTAGTGTTATTACTGCCAATGTTGCTACTACTAGTGTTATTAATGTTAATGTTGCTACTACTAGTGTTGTTATTGCTGGAAGGAACGCAAGTTGCTACTAGTGTTATTGTTGGTGTTATTGGAGGGAGCTTGTGTTATTACATTTTTGCTAACCAATAGAGCAGGTTTCAAACCTCCACCTCCCCCCCTCTTTTTCTTTTTCTTGCTCTCTTTCTTTTTCTCTCTGTCTTTCACACGCAAAAACGCGCCCTCTTGTGGCGGAAGGTCTTGAAGCTATTGAATAAATAAATAAATAAATAAATTTCGGCAATGGTGCCCGCCATCGCTATAAAACAACGTCGTTGTCATGACACGAACTGTAGCACTGCCATGACGCGAACTATAACACTACCATCGCAAGTACAGCACCGCCATCGCTACAGCGTCACAACGTTGCACGCTATTGCACCACCATCGTTGCAGCGCCGTAGCGTCACGCACTACAACACCGCCATCACTACAGCGTCGTAGCATCGCATGCTATAGCACGCTGCAACGTTGCAAATTGTAGCGCCATAACGTCGCGTGTTGCAGTGTTGCAAATTGTAGCACCACAACATCATCATTGTTGCAACATTGCCATCCCTATCACACCAAGATGTCTGCTCAACGTTCGACTTCCAATGTCCAACATCTGTCAGCTTCTATGCAACATCGGATGACGTCGTGGCTGCCCATGAACTACCGTCCACAAACTTCCGTCCAACGTTCGTCGAACTTCTGTTGGACTTTCGTCCGACTGTCACCCTGCGTCTTGCGTTCTACCGTCCTGTGTCTTGTTGTTCTACATCTTGCATTCTATTGTCCTACATCCTATTGTCATGCCATTTCGTTCGACGTCTGTTTAACGTTCGTTTGACCTCCATCCAACATCCGTTTGCCACCGGTCATTCCCAATGGCACACTGTATTCTTCACATTGTATGTTGTGTTAGAATTTTATAGCTAGGGCTTTATATTACTGCAAAATTTTGGGGCATGGGACAACACCATGTCCTCGGATAATGAGAGCACTATGGCTCATCCAGAGCCAAGGTATCAATTACAAAGTAACACACAATCCTTTGAACTAATATCTTTGAGTTCACGATCTTCCCGACAGTACCATCAAGTATCTACAACGCCACCGTCATTTAGTACAACTCCTATTAGGAATTCAGGTTTAAGTTACACTACATCAACAGTACATCAGAGTCCATTTGGAGGGGTTAATTAGTGCGGTACACCTATTGCTACACCTGCTTTCACACCATCACCGTATATTCCGCTCCAAACCATAACCTCTACACCCATATACACCATGGAGATCAACAGTTCCTCTGGGAAAATTAAGAAGTTCAATGGAAGGCCAGGTACCATTTCTTTGAGGGAGTTCAAGGCTACTTTCTCAACTATGGTTTGTGAATTGGAGCTCAAGTATGGCGCTAATTACACCGAGGCGTTTGCATTCAAACAATTGGCCCGTTTTGTGCACTATGAGGCATTAAATGGTTACGAACAACATTTTGCAAGGATTTTGGGCGTCACCCAAATTCCCAATCCAACTTACGCCATAGCCATTGCCATCGCCTCTCAAGCTGCATTGCAAGCTGCAATTGCACATCATGGGACTGTGTCCAATAATCCAAACTCGGTACCTACCTCAGTAAACCTTTCTCCTCAACAACTCATTGTTGCTACTACAAACATTCCTCCCACCATCGATGCGCCAACTTTTGCTAATATAGTGGGGGAATTTTTTTGAGTTCTTAAGCTGGAATTTCTAATCAAGAGTTTTGAAAAAATTCTGTAGCTCACCACCTTTTCTCGGCAAAAGGATGAAACCCTCAAAATGCTCTACAAGAGGCTTCTAAAAATCAAAGAGGATACCCAGAGCATCACAGACCTAGAAGCTACCCACCGGTATCTTCGTTTGTTAGAGGGTATTCCAACACTCCATGCGCAAGTTTTGCAATGGGTTTTTGCAAAAATTGGAAACTCGTACACTTTGCTAGATGTGTACAACATTTTCGAAAAGCTGGAACTAACTCATGCACACTATGAGGCTAGTACTATGAGGCGTCCATTACGTTCAAGGCCTCAGCCTACACCAGCTATGCCAACCAAATCATCACATTCTTCTTCAAGGGCTAAAGCAGTGCACTTGGCTACACCCATCCTAGCTTCTTGCAACTACTGTGGCAATCCTGCCCACAAAAGCTAGTGAGTGCAACATTCATTTCGAGGATCTCTTTTTGTGATTATTGTGGGAAAGAGGGACATCAGGAAGCCATTTGTTTTGCCAAGTTCCCGGAACGGAAGCAACTCCGATTACCATGACAAAATCTACCAGCATCTTCCATTGTCCCTAAACCACAAGCCAAGGCACCTCAGCCTTCCACTCAAGCTTTGCCCACCAAGGGTAATTACAATAAGAATGTTAAGAAGAAGGAGCACAATGCTGACAAGAGGGAGGTGCTTCAAGCCCATGCAATTCAAATTCAAACTCTACAAAATGAACTCGAATCATTGAGGGGCTAATTTGCTAATCTAAAAGGTAAGTCCTCCCAACCAGCTAATCATGCCCAACATGTACAAGGTTTAGTATCATGGGAGGGACCTCCTAGGTCGTTCTATGGCCTCCCACATGATGCCATGGTTAGTGAGTATGTTCTTTCCAATGCACACAATTGTAGTCTCACACCAAAATTTGCTATTTCTTTTTGCCCTTCCTATGTCGCAACACAAGAGGCTAATGTGGCACCTAGAGTTTCTACCACTAGGCAGGTAATTTAGACTAATGGACTCGCATTTGGTTCAAGTCCTATTATCAGGGCTAGAGGAGCTCGAGCAGTCATGCCACAATCTTTTCGTCCTCTTAACATGGAAGAAGAATGCACCTTGTTGGCGAGGGGGGAAAAGACTACTACACCACAAGTTGTTAGGGCATCCAATTCATGTGTCCCAAGATTACATGTACATCAAGAAAACACATAATTTTCCATTGATCAACTTATGGAATGCCAACTTCAAATGTGTGAAATGACGCAAAAGCTTGTGAGTACATTATTGTTTAGTTTTCAAGATTTGAAACTAAGCGCCAGGGACATAATTTCAATACTAAAGGATACCCTAAACACTACATCAGGTCCTCTACCAATCCCTGATCCACATGCTATAGAGGTCCCATCCAACACCTTGGAGAGACACTTGATTGGCTCACGTGTTGTAGATGGCGTTCGTAATCTAGTCACTAGTTCTAGTATGGCTAAACTAATGGGCTTTCCTACCTCTGATTCTACATTCACATATCAAAAGGGAGTTAAGAACACCTCGCTTGTGGATTTGTTACTCAACAAAGATGTTGTGGATAGTCATTTTTACCACAAAATATCTCACTCATTTCCCAAGGTGGTGCCTAGTGAAAGAACTTCCATTGCCACCAGAGTTGCCATTGTCGACAATACTGGGTCAACAATCCAAATGGGAGGACATACACCCAGAGTGGTACTTCTTGATACAAGTGCCCAACCATTGATTCTTGGAGTTCAATTTGCTAAAAAGATGGGCATGCTTGACTCCAAACTACGAAAATCTATGTGGCAGATTTGCACCACTAGTGGGAACGTAAAAGAAGTACTTGGGGAAAGCTCGGATTTGATTGCACTTAACTTCAATGAAGGTACAGATTGGGAGCTTTGCTTACATGTCAAATGTTTAGTCACCAATGCCACCAGTTATGATGTGCTCATTGGGCAAAAAGCCCTGTTTCCACCAGGTTTCACAATTGACAACTGGTTTGAACATGCATACTACCGAATGGATTAAGAGACTAATGGCCACCACCTTGGATACATACCCCTTGATTTACATGGGAACCATAGTCCTATGGCTCACCATTATATGCTCAAGGAAGCACACACCATTTCCTACATCCAACAAGCTAGCCACAAGCGAATAGAGGGAGATGAGGAGGAGATAGCTTACGTTCAAGCTACTGAAAGCTTGAGGGTGGTTCCTACTGACATTCAACACGGACCAAAGGTTTTACAGAGGTTCAAAGTAGCCCACAAGCCCTTGGTCAAAGCTTTGTCTAGTTTTGAGAGCACGAAGAGCCATGGCGAACCAATTAAGCCATTACTTCGTCAACTAATCACCTGAACACCACCTAAGGAAGGGATTACATTACTAGAGCTTTTTGGTGGTATTAGTACAGGTCTCGAAGCCCTACTACAGTCAGGGATGGTGGTTCGAAGGTATTTCTACATAAACATTGATCCTATTGCAAGGCAAATGGCGGCATCAAGAATGAAGGAGTTCACAAGCAGATTTCCACAATAGTTTGCAACCACCGCATGGAAGGCTAGTTTCACGTTTTTGCCCTCTAACATATAGCTAATTCAGAATAAGCATGTGGAATTACTTGGCCCCATCAACCTCATCATTTTAAGTTGGGAGTGTCAAGGATTTTTAGCGACTAGATTTGGGGAAAGCTTGAATGACATAAGATCTGGTTTCTTCACGGACATGATACGATTGATCACCTGGGCTCAATCCATTTCCCCTACGCTTGGTTATGTAATTGAGAACACCCCTTCTCAGCTTGACCAGAAGGAAAAAGCCCAGAAGCACTACACACTGGTCAAGCATTACCTTGGAAAGCCGTTCCTACTTGATGTGGCACAATGCGGTTCCTATGCGCACCGACTGCGCAACTGGTGGACCAACGTGGCACCATTTTCAGTTCTGCAACTAACTTTGAGAGACATTATCAAAAACCCCAACCTGCAAGTTTCCCACATATTGGATGATCAAAGTTCTTGCCAACCAGTTACAAGGCAAGAGAAACCTCCTTGGTTTCCTCTGAACACAATAGGAAAACCAAGAGGTGTTTGGCCCACCTTTGTCTCCTTCCCAGGAGCACACACCTTTCAGGGGGATGGACCAGGCCTAGTGTATCGTCTACTTCAACCTTGGGATGAACCAAGCCTAGAAGAAAGAGAAAGGGATATGGGGTTCCAAACTGGCACTATTAATCACATTAAGGTGATTAGATTAGAGCGTAACACTCTACTAGGGAGAAGCATGGACCTAAACTCCCTTACATGGTTGTTGGTAACTTGTGTACTCTTTCAAATGTACACAACACCAACACTGATTCAATCAACTTGTAATTATGGCGATGCGACCACATGGCACCCGGACCAAGTACACTTGCCTCTCTTCAACACTCCACATTTCACTCTAAGTGTTGGGGGGAAGAGGTACCATGTAATTTGACTCAAATTGTGTCTAATACACCTAGAGGTACATCAGCTTCTAGAGAAACAATTATAACCTTTTATGAATCTGCATAGTTGGATAGTGGAAAACCCAATACACCAAGTTCTTCAAACACACTTTCTTATTCCATTCCATGTGTTTCCAACTACCCTTTTGTTATGGGGAACCGACTCACCAAGAAGGAGAGAAACCAAGTCACAGACTTGTTAATTAAGTATGAAAATGTGTTCGCATTCTCAATGAAAGACTTAGGTAGGTGTAAGACCATGCAGTTCTCTATAGACCTTATAGATGAGACACCCATCTATCGAAGGAAGCATAGGTTAAACAAGCATGAATGGGAACTGTTAGAGGAAAGATGCAACAAGCTCCATGAAGCTAGTCTCATTCAACCATCAAGTTTTGATTTTGTAGTCATTACAGTAATGCCAACAAAGAAAGATTCAGCTACATTATGGACTGAGAAAAGGATGTGTGAGGATTATAGGCCTTTGAACCTAGTTACACCTCAAGACAGATACCCTATGCCCATCCCTAAAAAATTGTTTGATAGCATTGGAGACTCAAACATCTTCACAATTATGGAACTAAAGCAAGGTTTTAACCAAATTATGCCCATTGCAAAGGATCGCAAGAAAACAACATTCCATGGAAGCAACAAGTTGTGGGAATGGCTTGTGATGCCTTTTGGATTGAAGAATGCACCTGTCTTCTTTCAGCAAATCATGGACCAGGTTCTCGAAGGGGCAGATTTCCTGAAGTGCTACATAGATGACGTCCTAGTGCATAGCAAGGGTCTCCTGCATCATTTGGCTCATCTTGAGGAGTTATTCAAAAGGCTCCATGAAGTCAATATGAAGATCCATCCTAAAAAGTGTGAGTTTGTTGTCACCTCAGTAATCTACCTTGGACACAAAATTTTGCCAAATGGTATTATGGCTCATTAGGCCATAGTAGTAACCATTTTGGAGATGCCCAATCCTACTAATGTTCACATGTTGAAAAGCTTCATCGGACTATGTAATTACTACAAAATTTATGCCCAAGACTTCCGTACTATTGCTCATCCTCTCTATGCATTGTTAAAAAAGGATGTTACTTGGACATGGAGTGATGAGTCTCAGGAAGCTTTCAACACAGTCAAGGAAAAGCTTTCAGAGTTCCCCATTCTGAAAAGACCTAATTTCAACAAGGTCGTCATTCTACACACTAATTAGAGTGCTCTTGGTATTGGAGCTATTATTGGCCAACTTAATGAGGAAGGCAAGGAATATGTTATCGCCTATGCATCTCAAAGCAACAACAAGGCTGAGAGCAACTACCTTTCATACAAGGGGGAGTGCCTTGTTGTATGGGCTATCATACATTTTAGGCCCTATCTTTATAGCACTAATTTCACTTTGTATACCGACCACCAACCTATCAAGTGGTTGATGACCAACGATAAGTTTATTGGTAAGTTAGTTTGTTGGGCACTTATACTTCAGGAATATGAATTCAAGGTTATTCATTGACCTGGTATTACACATTAAAATGCGGATACCATGCGGATACCCCTCACTACCTCTGAAGATTTTTCAGAAGCCAAGCAAGATTTTGACCAGATTCCAATAGTACATGTATCTGATGCATCTAGTTATCTTGCACTATTGCAATGTAACCTGGTTGAACATCCCATTGTGGATATATGGGAGGACTTGGACACTTTGAGTTTCTTCAGCATGGGGAATAACTTCCCCAAGTTACATCAAGTCAGCGGGATCGCATACAACAGTGATCCAAATGCTACTCATGGAAGGACAATCACCTCGTCCGATGCTTACCACAAGGCGATAGAATGGTTCCTTCACCACATGAACAGCCTAATCTTATTCAAAAGGTACACTCGGAGCTTGGACACTTTGGAATTAAGCGTACTTATAGCCTTCTCGCTCTTCATTACCATTAAAGAAATATGTACGTTCAATTCCAAAACGTCATTGCTAGGTGTGAACAATGTGATAGAGTGAGAACTTCTTTCTCCTCTCGACAACTCACGCTTTTTCCACTCCCTATTTAGGGCATATTTTATCGTTGGTCATGTGATTTAGCTAGAGAGTTACCACAAACCTCTAAGGGTAATGTTTACATCATGATTATGATTGAACATTTTTCAAAGTGGGTTGAGCTTGTTGTGCTACCAGACAAATCATCACACAGCACTAGCCAGGCTTTCTTACAACAGCTTCTAAATAGGTTTGGGGCTTGTGTTGAGTGCCTTACTGATCAAGGATCAGAATTCAGGGGAGAATTCCAAGACTTACTTGACCAAGCTCTCATTGACCATCGTCGAACTTCAAGAGATCATACCCAAGCTGATGGCCTTGCAAAGAGGATGGTTCAAATGTGTAAGAAAGGACTTCAAAAGATTTGCCTCACTAGGAACAAAGAGGATTGGGACTTGGCCCTCCCTTACATTGCCATGGGTTACATGATGTCCAAACACACCTCTTTGTTTCATTTCTCTCCTTACTTTCTACTTTTTGGGAAACATCCCATTCCACCGTCTTCCATTACTGCTCAAATGGACTAGGTTATGGACTTGGACTCCTTAGTCACTTGGGCTAGGGTCATTGCAGAAAAGATTACTCTATTCAGGAAGGTTATGCCCATGGCCATGGAGAACTTATCCATTGCATAGCATCGAGACACCTTATGGTATGCACACACGAGGTGGCAATTACAAACCTAAGGTGAAACAATTTGATGTTGGTGACTTTGTGTATCTCCAATGGCAACCTAATGATACTCTAGACACTTCTTCCGATTGCACTATCTTAAGGATTAAGGCAATTAGGCCTTCTGGTGTGTTGGAGTTGCAAGGAGTTGACAAATGCACAATTCAGGATCACTCCAAAAATTGTGCGCCCTGCCACTTGCTAAATTTGGATCCTACCATCATCACGTCGACTTGGATTCCTCCACTTGACTATCCATGTCAGGTATGTCAGAAGACAGACGATGCTGATCAAATGCTACTTTGCGATAATTATAATGGTGGATACCATCTCTTCTGCTTCAAGCCGGAGCTCACTCAAATTCCCGCCGACATTTAGTATTATTCATCATGTTTTCTTGCAACACCATGATTTCTACTCAGACCATGCCATGTTTTTCCTAGCTCAGGTTTGGGGGGGGATACATGAGAATTTCATCTCAACCTCCTCTTGTGCATTATATGTATATGTGCATGCATCTCTTTCTAATTAAATAATTTCTACCTTTGGCTAGTTTTAGTCTTTTTGTTGAGTAGAATTTACTATGGATTTACACCCTTACGACACTGTACATCATGACATTACATGTCACGACATTGAGCTATCGTTTGACCTTTGAGCTTCATTTTTCACAAAGTTGTGCATATCCCACTACCATAAAAAAGACCATACACCAACAACTACACTATGGACTATTGGTGGGCTGAATTAATTTATCAAAAACATTATTCTAAATTTCACTTAAACAAATGGGCAATCAAATTTTTGAGAATTTCAAAAAAATTAGCATTTTCATGCCCAACCAAACAAAAATATGATTATTTGGTTCAAGATGACCTCAACCCAAATTATAATCCTTTCAAGGAGGAGTGATCTTGTTTTGCCTTGGTTGCATGTTCTTTCAAAATTTTGAATTTGACCTACTAGAACAATGTGAAACAAATGTTTTTCAAGAATCTCCCCATTTTGCTAGCCTAGCTTTACATGTAATTTTGTGTGTGTGTGTGTGTGTGTGTGTGTATAAATCTTGCAATCAAATCTATATTAAGTAATAATTATTGCTTATAAATTGGTAAATAGAAACCTTGATAACTACAAGCTACTAAGTTGAAATGAATTGAAATTGTGAAGTTTGATGAAACAATTAATATTGAATTTAACATTGTGTTTATTGAAAATCACCTCCACATATTGCGAAAGCCTTAGTGCTTCAATGATCCCCCTCTACTCTATATATATATCCTTCTCCATTGCTTCAATCCTTGCATCTTCAACAATGTCAAGATATGGCAATAATAAATAAAGATTTCCCAAGTTACACATTAGGGCTTGGTGCCTTGGATGGCAATGGTGTTATTATACTAACAAGGTTGCAACACAACTACAATAAATTAAAGAAAAAAATTACTTATTCAAAAACTCCAAACAACTTGTTATGAATGTAGAATCGATAGTTTAGATAAGCACAAATTTATAATTTAAATACTATGAGATCACTACAAGTCACTTCTTAAATAACCCAAGTGTTTCATCACCTTTGAAACAACCCAAGAAACATTTTGTTGGTCCATAAATCTCCAAGACTTTTATGTTCCTTTGGGTATTTTTCGACAATAGACATGCATTCATAGCTTTCAAAACCAATTCAAGGGGTGGACACTACCTAAAATTTCAATTTTATATCTTTGAAAAATCATTGGGGAGGGGGGGGTGGATTGTCAATCTTTTTTTTGAAATATGTTTCATTACTTGCAAAGTCTCAATTCTCAAATTTACATGGAAATTGATGATGTTTCAAAAGTGATACAAAGCTCTAAAGATGAATAGTCTTTTTTTTCAAACATCCTTTCTCCTTATCAAATGTGCACCATCTCTTTTCAAAATTTTAAAAAATTCTGAAAATTGATTCTTAAAAGAGAAAAAGGAATTGAAATTGGTGATATTCATTTTTACAACACATATGAATGCTTTTGGCTCAAACATGTTTTTGGCATCAAAAATCATGAATTTTAAGGATGTGCTTGTGTGTTTTTTTTAAGTTATTCATTTTTATATGATGAACAACATTTTTGTAGTAGTGAATTTTTTCCCAAAAAACCATTAATAATTAAAATTTTGAAGAAGAGGTGATTTTAGAAGTTTTCAATCACTAGAAGTGAAGGACAAAAGTAGCAAAAATCACCAAACTTGTATATTTGGTTTTCATTGTGTGGCCAAAAATATAAAAAGGGTGAATAAATATTTCTATTTTATTTCCAATTTAAAACCAAATTTGGTTGAATCTTCCTAAAGATGATCACCACCTTTTTCTACATCTTACAAATAATTGCCCCTTTGGCTACAAACAAAAATTCCTAAAAAAAAACATTGGTGATAAATAAGATGAACGCGTAATATGCATGATGTATGATGAAGATGCAATCAAAAAGTATATAAATCTAGGTCATAGTTATTAACTAATTGTGAAAAATGCAAAATTTTGAATAGTAAATCAACACATGTCAAATGTAATCTTTGGAAAAAAGACTCTTGCCTTCCTAAAATTGTGAACGCAACTATAAGTATTTAAAAGGACTAACATTGCCACCATCACTATTGTCACATTCATACACACCATGACCAACTACACAACAAAAAGTTGACTTGTAAATATCATATATTGTCCTTTTGGAATACAATGGAACAACAAGTAGCCACAAGCATACTCACAAAAACATGAACCTTGAAACTTTTCATTGAAACTTTCACGGTAGTTTTCTCCTAGTTCTTTAGAAAAGTTCTAAACCTTTAATGCAATTCAAAAGCATATCTTTTCACACATTGTTAGTATAGTGTGGGTCAAATGATAATTCCACTAAGTGAATCCATGTTAAATTAATGACTCACAAAATTTGTAACCATTATTCTATAAGTGCACCATAGATTTTTAGCATTATTTCTTTAATTGATAAGTAAAATTAATGCTAAAAATCTATGGTGCACTTATAGAATAAGTTTTTTGATATATTAAGGTGTGAACATAGTATTAAAACCCAACCCCACCTCCTTAGTGTTTTGCTTAAAAAACAAGTGTGTGAACCAATCAAAATGATGTGGTAAAATTGGATTGGCTATTCAAAAAGAATATTTTAAAACTCTTTATTTACAAGTTAACTCACAAAGCATTTTTGGAAAAAAATCGAATAACAAAAACACCAATTACACGCCTTTAAAAATGTTTTTGGGTATTCTATGTACATTTAATTTGTTTCAAACTTATTCACATAAAAAAAATTGAAACATTATATAAAATGGTTTTTTTTAAATCAATATTAACTTGATTTACCACTTAAAAACATGAAAAATAAACAATTGTTACACCTTCCATCATGGAAACATTTTGATAAGTTTGAAATGAATCTAATGAATATAGAATTACAAAATAAAAATAAAAAATGTAACCAATGTTTTCAATGATTAATGAGCTTGTAACAATATTTAAAATTATGACATATTTATTGGAGAATTTTTAGATATATCTTCACATAACAATATGACGCAACATCTTTTGTGTGAATAAGTTTTTTATGAAAGCTTGTAAATCATGACTATAGGAATCTTATCTTTTAATAACCAATTCAATTTTATCATGTTAACTTGCCTAATTAACTCATTTCTTTTAACAAGGCAAAAAGGAGTTGACAATGCTTCCTTTTGGCATGTATTCACCTCAGGAATGTTGATTCTCAACCCTAACCTTCACCAAGCACGACAATTTTTTTCTATTTTCCAATGGATAAATGTCTTTCAAATAATAGTTTTCAAGAACTCCTTATGGAAAGGAATTTGTAAGTGGTAACTAGTTTGTCAAACATCAGCTGCAATCCAACAAACCCTATGACCTCGGGACACAAGTAATGATTAATGGAGACTTAAAACAATCTTCCTGCTTTGATGTTCATGGGGAGGTTGTTAATTATTTCTTACGGTGTCAACAATTACTTTGTACGATAGAAACTAATATATATGACACAAACAACACACATGCAACAATCTCCTTTGATTTCCTTAATTGACAAGGATAATATTAAATAACAATGTTGCACTAACTAACAATAACTTTCCCCCGCACAAAAAGGAAAAAACTTGGGCCCTCTTGAGTGCATGTTGAGCCCTCCAACTGAAAATTTTATTGCTAGAACTACTCGTCACCAATTTTTAGCCTAAGCTACATAATAGAATCAAGTGGAAGAGCTGCCTATTGTTATATCAAGTGGAAGCCACAATGGGGCTTCTCCTTCCAGTCTCTCCAAACTGTAGAGGACCTCAAACCTTACTGATTTGACTTCAAATATACATACAAACTTATCATACTAGGAGTCTCTTGTCTCTTCCTGCACACTCCAAAAGATGCCTGGTAAGGAAGCAGCAAGGCTCACTTGTGAATCTTCAATTGAGCTGCAGTTGTGTATATTTATGCTAAACAGACTTTACAATCAAGCAAATCTCAACCTAGGCTCTAAACACTTAACCCAGCAGGTGCAAGAACCAAAGTGCATCAAAAGTACTCACCTACACAGGTGCAAGAACCTAAAGTGCATCAAAAGTACTCACCTATTATTAGGTATTATCAGCACAATATTGAGTTGGGGGGGGAGGGGGAACTTTAGGGACTCTGACATCAAAACCTCCATTTCCTCTTACAACAGTAGAGAAATGGACAGAAACTCTATCAATTTTGATTCATGCCATCCTCATGAGAGAAGTTATAATGGCACTACCCTGAAGGGTAGCTAGGTAGTGCCAGGAGAATGAATATCTAAACAGAGGCATTGAGAATATACTAGTGTTGGTTGAGTACCAAGCTAGGACCCTAGTATATGGACTGATTCTGATCTTGGTATAAAAACCCAACCGCACTGGTATGACCAGAGACAATACCAGCCTCATGGCAGTACCTACTTGGTAGGGACATGAGGCATTAGCAGCCTCATACTAGTACTAGCCTAGTAAGGACCAAGGTAGTACCATACCAAGATTGTACCAATCTCAACATTAGGTATATTAACCTATTGCATATCAGTTGAAAACCAGCCTTCGAACCTAATACCATGACCAGACCAGTATAGAAGTTTGAAAAAAGGACTAATACAAATACCAAGCTGGTAGGAAATTTTCGTAAAAAGATACAATACCAGTACCAGCTGGTATGTTATTACTTGCCCCCAACACTGGTCTCCGTGCATTGCAACACAGTGCTCATTCTGAAGAAAGACAAGTACATTCACAATGAGAGTAATGTTGAGCAAGGAAATCTTAAAAGGAAACAAATCTAACCAACAGCAATGGTTAGGATACAGCCAGTTGGCCACTGTGAACCAGCACCCACCAGCGCATCATCCACTGGATGCCCATTATCACTCAGTTGTGGATGAACCTTATCTGAGTTAATATTTGGTTTCACCTTGGTAACCAATTCTGCAGGAAGTAGGTCTCGTATATAGGTAAATAGGTAGGAAAATTGGTAACTACTAGGCAATTAGATGGTTTATACATAGGTAAGGGCTGTTTTTTACTACCTAGCTACCAACAACCCACAAGCAGGTTGTCAGTAGGTAGTTAGAGGAAAAAAGCAACTGTGCTAACCATCATGGTTAGCTAGTGAATTGGAACTCAACAGAAAACTGTTTCCTGACTACTTATTATTCATCCTTCACGGTGTGCTGGTGGGTGCTGGCTCACTGTAGCCCAAACACACAGTTACCTTCCAACCAACACTCCTTGTCTTTCTTAATTGCAAGGTCAAAAATTGACCTCTACTTGCTGATCAGCAAATAACTTAACTCCCTCCACCACCCATTGACTTTATCAGTTGCCAACAAACATGCAAAATGAATTGCATTACTGTTACCTTTGAGGTCTTAGCTCAAGGAAGCATCATAGAGACACAGAATTGACAGCTCTCACTAGTAACAAGGAAAAGCAGACAAAGATTATCTTTCACAGAAAGCATATAGAGTGCAGGAGAGGCAGTGCCACACCAATCTGTAGATTTTGTGACTTCTAAGGACCTAGCAAAAACTCAAAAAAATGCAATTCAGTATCCAGAAGCTCAGAGGGAAGACAAGACAAAAAAATCGACTACTTATGTACACCTCTATATATAAGCAATCCCATGTAAGAGATGCAGAACTGGGACTGGACAAGAGGTTGTCCAATACTGCACCATATGCTGGACATGTATCATGTGCACAGAAATGCTAATCAAGGTCCAGAAAACTCAACAAGATTTTGTTTAATCTTGCATCTTAATCCAAGATTTCCTCACCCATTAATTCTTGCAAGGAAGTGTCCTGTTGACTTGAGAGAGTGAAGATAGATCAAGAGAGACTGACTCCATAACAATGTGCATGTTATGATCTTCATCACACTCACCAACCCAGGAAAAAATGATCTTAGCTGCACCACAACAGAGATGAAGATTGGGATTTGATGGAGTTAAACCTGAAAAATTGACCTTGTACCACCCATGGACATCCATAAACTCAGTATGATCAGCACCCGCATTTTGTGTGCTGTAAAGAGAAACAATCACAGACCAAAACAGTCGTGTGTCTTCAGTACAATGACAGTGCCAATTGTGCATGCACAAATTGAATCAGAGCCTGATCGGAAGTCCATAGTTGTGGAAGATTGTGATTTGGCCACCCAGGCTTCCAGTCACTATGACCAAACCCCAGCCAGCATCAACCGCCGGTAAGGAATCCCCCACAGTGATTGCCTCAGCAATAATCTGCCTGCTTGTAATACTTCTTTCTGAGGCAGTTCGGCCCGATCCAGACTCTGAAGCTGATTGACTGCCACTGTTAATGTGCTTTTCATCCCCAAGAGACCTTTTGGAGACATTCTCCAGCAAGAAGTCTACACTTTCTGAAGCAGGCAAGATTGTTGGGTTAGCTTGTGTCAGGTTCATGGCATCAAAACCCAGCAATGCCGAATCCGGAAAATCCAACTTCCCACCCTCAGGTTCTGGGATCTCAACCTTGGCTTCCTTTGGCGAGTTGACCAGACCTTCACCAACCTGCTTGGAGTTCCTCATGTCATTGATGGGCAGGGATAAAGCAGAACTGCTGGAGAGGGCAGCAGAGCAATGTGGACCCAACTGCACAGGTGCAGGGAGGCACTCCTCTCTTAAAGAAGAATTCTGGTTGCCCACAATCTCATCTCTTGAAGATGACTTACCTCTTTCATCAAAGGGAGGCAATTCATTAACATTTTGAGTGTCATCTCTGGAAGGAGAAACAAAACCCTCACTGCCACTTTGCATTGACCTTCCTGGAGTCTCACTTCCAGGGGCAGATAGGCTAAAGCCAGGTGAAACACCAGGCCATGGAATGGCCACTGAAACATTGTGGCAATAAAAGTCCTCACATGATTGCTTTCTATCTTTCCAGACAGATTTTGTGGATGGATGCAAAATCCCAGAGTTCCACATGTACACTCGTGAATGCTCACTAGCACTCAAAATTAACTCTCCATTTCCACAAAAGGAGCCAGAGATCTGGCTGTTGACATTTCGCAAGCCTGCCAGAAATTGTATTTGCTCAGTACAAGCTTCCTGACAAAAAACTAGAATTCAAAATAAATTATCTAGAAGACCACTATTGTCTGAAAGATCATGTTGAACTGAATGGATGCATGATTGTTGCTTAAGATTCTTACCAACATCAGTCTATACCATTATAAGGTGAGTGCTTAACAACTGGACAAGATCAAGTATGTCAACTGAGTTTCTAATCTTCATCTAGAGAGATTACACAATAGAAGAAGCAACTCAGGTCACTCTTCTGTACCCCTTTTCAAAAGTTATGGTTATGACACACACCTCTGTACTCGGAGATCATTTCCAATTGATCATACACACGGATGCAGGAATCATTTGAAGTCACCAACACTTTGCTGGGGTTACCTGGCATGCACTGCAGACCACCAGCCCATCCAGCAGTCTTAATGAGATATCCTTAACTAGACAGGAGCCATGTGCAGAATTTTAAGTACATGGTAAAGATGGTCCTCAAGCACTGCACACAGATCCCAATCACAACAAGGATCACTTCAAGATTGCTTATCCAAATGACATGACTTCCTCAAACAATGTCAAACACAGACAAAAGACAATCATGAGAAAGCAGGTGGGAAAATTGACTGAGCAATCAAATGAAAAGTGAGACAATGGGACTGGAGACAGTGGTTGGCAGGTATCTACCTGAAGCCCTGTGATCTTCCTACCACGGGATTTCCTGTTTCTGTCATCGCGAACATCTATATGGGACTCCAGCTGCAGCCTGTTCCCTGGGCATTTTGGAAAAACTGCTCCTTTATGAAGTAATTAAGTAGAGTATTTATAACATAATTATAAAGCATTTAGTTCATTCCATTGATTTGGGAAAATAGAGTATGCTGCAATTTGTGATAAGCCACAGAACTTTGTGGAGCTGAAATTTACAGAACAGATAGGGTGAGTTCAAACCAGTTGTGTTGAAGTAACGACAGGTTCCCTTGTAAGAACCCACAATTGCTCTCTGCCAAGCCATATATTGGTAGATGTCATGTAAGCAGCTTGTTCTTGAAGAAAAGATCTCAACAAGGGGTCCCTACGTCCCATAGTTGTCATGGGGCATAAAAAGAGAGTTTATACTGCTACTTGTACTCCACCTTGCTGATGTTTGCTAGACATGTTATCAACTAACAAAGAGAGGAAATGTGGAGAAATGGACAGTTCAACTTCTAAACCATCATGCAAGAGAGGCACAATAGCATACCTTGCCATCGGGGGTATAGCACAAGGCTGTTACCCTCTCCCCTAAATCTGTCCAGTCGACAACGTGGTGATCAGGAATACTCCATATTCGAACTTTATCATCAAACGCCCCACTTAGGAAGTAGTGTTCATCAACTGGATTGAACTGTATGCATGTCACTGGAAAGACGTTTCCAGCAACCCACAACCACAGTGCACAATTGAGATAAGCTTAAGACTAGTTGCCCACTCAGGAAATCTCTCAAAGTGCGCCAGTCATAGAAGCAATCACACTCTTTGGTTCCAGGTCACAATAAGACACAAGAAAATTTGACATGATTCTACCTTTTCCCATGGCCATGCAAAATTAAGCTGAGAATTTTCTTCATCACTTCCTGTTTATCAAGACAATGAGATCATGTTTCTTATCTCATTTTTGAACAGTTTTCCCACGGGTGCACTCTTATAAGCAGAGTTAACAACTGGATCCTGCTCCTGATGATAATATCCCACTTTGACCAAACAAGCACCTGTATAGTTATATCATCAACAAATGGGTATGTTCAACATTCCAGCATATTAATTGAATGTAGAAGAGTAAAATGGGAACAAAAGGCTTGCTCACCATAGTCATTATGTGAGAAAACTCGTAAACAGCCCTCATAGGACATATGCCACATTCGAACTGTTTTGTCCATTGATGATGAGAGTAGAACCTGATTCACCCACATACATACCACCAATTATGACCATAATATTATACAGGATTGTTCAGGAGGTCAAATTGGCTCATCTTTTTGAAACTCCTGATTCTCTGAAAGTTCCTGACATGGTCACATGAACCACAACAAAGATAGTCATTGCTTTAAATATTCCTATGAAATTCCCATGTTGAAAGTGTATTGCAGAAATTTTTAAACTACCAACAATGTTTATTCTCAGGTGTGACACTACTTCTCCCATGTTTCTCCAGCAAAAAGGTTTCACCTTACAAAAACTATGAAGCCCTCTTTCAACATATTACCATACCTGAGTGTGTGACCAGGATAAGTCCAGAACACCCGCAGTATGACCACGGAAAGAGCGCATGGCTTTGTTTGAAAGCCAGAAAAGCTTGGCATGCGGACCCTTATTATTGAGATCAGCAGACTTCCTTTTCACTGAGGACACTTTTCCAGACTTCCATCCCAACACTGCTTCTGATCTGCCATTCTCTATAATCCCACCCCTTCCACAACCATCTGCACCCACCCCCAACATATCCACAAACTAAATACACACATCTCTAAGGTAAACTGAGAAATTGCCCAAACACACATCTGGATTGAACAATCATGAGAACAACTCTGCCTATCTAACCACATTCACAAAGGTTGGAATGAATTCAAACTGTTTGTAAAAGAGCAAGATTAAATTCGATGATTCCTCCACAGTTCATGATTGAAAAATTAAAACCTCTCACATATTTGAGAAAACCACCTGAATCTACTATTAACGGGTGGTCCACAATCTCCCAAACACAGACAACCTGATCCTGTCCTGCACTGGCAAGGTAGTGTCCATCACAACTGAACTTCATTGTCCAGATTGCACCCTGGTGTGCTTCAATTTTTTGGCCCAAGTGAAGCTCAGACAGCTGCTTGCAACTCTTGCGACGTGACCGCACTTTGATCCGCTGAGGCCACTGCCATGTTGAGGCTGACTCAGAGTTTCCCTCAGTTGCAGATCCAGAGTGCAGACCTCCTCTGGATGACCCATCTCTATGGTCACCGGCTATTCGGGATCCCTGTGCATCATGACTTCCCTTAGACGATCCCTCCTTATCTTGGAGTACTTTGGATGAACTCTCCCTGTCAAAATTTCTACTCCTATAGCCTCTATCCCTTTGCTTCGCTGACTTGTCCCTTGAATCCCTCAGTAGTAGTGCACCCTTGATATTTCCAAGCCAACCCTTCTTCTTAACAACCACATGCCCAGCCTGTGATCCTTGTCCAGATTCTATATCACCTGGATGTCTGTCAGCCTCTCTCTCTCGTCTTTTCAGCTCTTGCATAACAGGATAGAGTCCCAAAGAGCTCTCAAACTCTTCCAATGTCAGCTCCTTCCCTGTGTCTACATCCTTGAACTTCTCCAGGGTGCCATCTGTCCCAAACTCATCCACAACAAACTCCTTTCCACTGTCCAGGTCCCTTATGCGGTATACAACCCCTTTCATGCCCTCATCCTGCATTGAGGTTCCATTTCCACTAATTGTGTCCACCCTGTGATCCCCATCACAGGCTTGAAAAACATCAGTGAACTCATCAAAGGAACTGGACGGCTGGTGCTGATGCATTGGCTCTAATTCTTGTGAAGAATTGCTCCACACTCTACTCCCTTTGTGCAAAGGTGATGGACTGCTTTTGTAACTCTTTTGTGTCCTACTTCCAACTTCTCCATGGCTGGGGCTGCCTTCCGGGGTTATCACAGAAACCCCATTCCTGGAATCAACCCTGTTCTGCTCTGCAAGGTCCTGAGAACCCTGGCAAAAGGACTCTTCAGCAGAATACTGACTTGGCCCTAAAAAAGACACTGCAAAGGCTTTTGTGTCTCCCTTCTTTGCTAGTAATTGATCAGATAAACTCCTCTTTCTGATAACAGCCCCATTACTCTCGGCAAGCTGTTCTATCATAGACAGTTCAAACTCAGGAGAACCTGCACCATTCTTGTGTGCACCTTCACATTTTCTGACACCATTTTCAGCTGGGGCTGCCATAATCCTTCGCCCCTGCACAGTACAGAATTTATGTATCTTTATAAGTATTACAAACATCTCCATACTTAAGATTGAAGTAAACCTTAGAGAACTAGGAAATTACAGAGATTACAAAGATTTTCAGATCTGACAGGGATCCAAAATCCCAGCAATCAACCCAACCCTAAAGAACAGAGAAGACAAAACAAAGCCCAATCTACAGAGTGGTTTGCACAACACCTGCACAGTATACAATTGTTGACCACATTGAGTTCCTTCCCTCCTCTACCTCTTATGCAGGCTTACAGGATGGATTCAGGACTAATTGATAATATTGGTGAATTTCCCTGCCCGTGTCTTGCTCATGTGCAAATCAAGTCATAATCAAGTCCTCCCCTACGAGACAATTTTTTTTCACACTCACACAACAATGGGAACCCCAAGAACTGCGTGAATTGGAAGGGCATCAATGCAACAGGAAGATAACTTGCACTTCACCAGATATGGAACACAAATTGTTACATGGGCCCCTGCAATGCAGTAGAGAGAGACGGGTGGATTCCATTGACTTCAACTGTGACATATGGTACTTGATAGTTCGGCTTCTTACATGCTTCGGGAAGCTCTCTTTTCCAACTGCCAGAGACCTCTCCACAGCAGAGTTCTTGGTTTCCAACTCAGGAGCGGACAGAGATTTGGACAAAGAGCCACCAGATCCGTGACCAAATCGCTGCTGCTGTTCTCCTCTCAGGTTCTTGAATCCAGTTTGCTGGAAGAAGCGCTGCCTCCTATCCTGGATACTACCAGGGTTATCCTTCCACACCGAGAATTTGGAATTGAGGTTGGAAGAGGAAGACGACCAAAGTGGAGGCCGCTCTTGGCCACTACTACTGATGGTAGCCGCTGCCGTCATAGCAGGAGGACGATTTCGCACTCTGTTTTGATGTTTGCGTCCCTGATCTTCGTCCACGCTTTCGGAACCTGACGCCGATGTCAAGTCTTCCTTAGATTCATGATACTCGTCATTGTGATCCGAGATTTCACCCTCCATGCTCCTCCTCTTCCTCCAGAGGTCGCTGAACACGTGAACACTGCCGACAACATACTACTCCGAAACTGACAGGGAGCTTCGTCAATACCAAAAGGGAATCATATCCTAACGGGATTCTTCTGCTCTCTACTCCCTCCCGCACTCAATTCTCCTGCATCCCGGTAGACAACAAGCCCCTCAACGATCTGTAACGTCGCAGCAGCACTGGTGGTGATTTTGAACCCCGAGGCTTCCACATTAGAGCATTGTGCCGACGAACAAAGACCAGACCTCACAGAGCTCCTTACCTCATCACTACGCAACACAATGCGCCGCAGCTGCTGTCGTCCCATTTGTTACAGAGTGAACAACAAGTCACGGATCCATGAACAAAAGATGAATAGAGTGCCTCCCGCTCACTCGGTCTTGAGCTCGAACGCCAAGCAAGCCAGTCAAGCAACGCCTGCAGCCTCCCCTGAAAAACCGGCCAAAACAACTACCGCAAATCCCCACGGCAACCACGCCGCTGCAGACCCCGCAACAAAACTTACCACAAACATCCGTCCTTGCATCCGATCCGCCAACTCCATATCTCTAAACCCCATTGTGTACGCACAGGTTCATTTCCTCCGCAAAGTCCTGCAAAATCGCCCGATCCTCCAATGCTCTTCTAGACTTGTTCTTCTTCACCTCTTGATCCAGATCTACTCTCCCTCCTAATATCGCCCCAATTTTGATCTTGTGCCATGAACCACAGTATGATAGCGGTCACGCCTACGAAGACGAAGAAAAATGGAACGAAAACCACGACAACGAAGACACCATTTCTCCTACTTACTGTCTCCTTCGTTCCTCACGCTCAAACTTGCTCGATACTAAACCCCGTTGCATAAAAAAAATTGTGGCAAGAAGAGCATGCCTTCTTCAATCCGTCTATATTTTTCCTCTTCTTCTTCCACGAGCCTTGCGCATCCACAGCACGTTATTATTGCAGGATTGCAAGAGCTCCGGATCACCATCGCCATGGACACGTACCTACTCTTCTGTCGCGCAAACAAGACACACACACACACAAACCCCTGTTTTCTCTCTTTCGCACTGATTTCCCCCTTTCACACCCCCAGAATAGATGGATGATTTTTTCATTCGATACAGACGGAATGGATGAACTTCTGTAATGGATGATTTTTTTCCCGACACGGAGGCTTCAATGGATGATTGATTTTGCCCTCTAACTCGGATGCAAGATGGATGAACTTATGTAATGGATGATTCTCCCTTTCAATGGATGAATGATGTTTCCCTTTGACACCGACGCAAAATAGATGAACATCTGTAATGGATGGTTTCTCCTTGAAGAGGATGCAAAACGGATGAACATCTGTCATGGATGATTTTCCCTTTTAATCATTTTTCCCTTTCACACGGATGCAAAATGGATGAACTTTAATGGATCATTTTCTCTTTGAATGGATGATTTTTGCCTTGACACAGATGCAAAATGAATGACCTTCAGTCATGGATCATTTTTCCTTCCTATGGATGAGTATTGGTCTCTGATAGGAGCCCTAGGTAAGCTTTTTTTTCTTTTTCTAAATAAATATCATGATATATTGAAATTTTGGTTGCTAATTGGTCGTCGAATTTACACTAGGAAAACAAAAATTTCCCAATTATTTTGTCGAAAATACAACAAAATTTGTTGAAAAACAAAACAGTGGCCCTAGAGGAGGACCCAAAATCAGTTTTCTCTATTTTCTTTTCTCTGTTTCCTTTGACGGTTTTTAACCGCTCAAGTTGGACCTATTACATTTATTTTCCAACTTCAGCCTTGATGACCCCCTATCTTTGAAAAATTTTAATGGTTTCCGCTAATTTGAAACACACATAGAAGAGCGATATTTTACCCAACCATATAATAATTTGTAACGGAAAGGGAGTAGCCGACAATACTTACCCAACCTTATAATAATTTTTAACGGAGAAAGGGAGTAGCCAACCGACCATAGTAGAAGAAAATTCGCAATTTGCATTGATGAATAACAACAACAATGAAAAGAAAGCTCTCTCGGCTTGTGTTTCTTTGCATTGTGGATGGACGGACATCAATGGGTACATAACAAAAGCACTTCCTTGGAAGGAAGGGTGTTTGTTTCAAAGTTTTTCGCCGAGTTTTGACATTTGTTTTTTGTGGGTCCATTTGCCCCTTCAACAATTATTATAGCCATGTGAGAACATAGACGGATAAACCCTAAAACACCTTCAACCCAATTGGTCACGGTCAAGTCTTCCTCAATACCAAAAAAAAAAATTTCACCTATTCCGTTCATCCTAAACACCTTAAACCCAATTGGTCATGGTCCCATCTTGCTCAATACCAAAACTTTTTCGCTTATTCCGTTCATCATTATTATAGAGACTTGAGAGCATAAACCTATAAGCCCTAAACCTAATCAGCTGCACTTGAGAGACGGTGTTTTTTATTTCTCTTTCCTCTTCCCAAAAAAAACCCATTGAGGAAGGATTTTTATTTTTTTTTGTCACCATAGTGCAAAAATTTGCTCACAAAAAACCATTGATCCTCACCCATAAACATGAAAAATTGCATAGTGTAAAGCACAAGAGACCATTTAAATGCCATCACATGGGCCAACCGTTATAGATGGACTTTCAAAAGTAGTCATTTTTCTTTTATTGAGCCTTTTGGATATCACTATATCTTGTGCATATTTTATATGTCGAACCATCCAAACTCAATTTTGTGTTCTTTAAATGTTTTTATTTCATCCAAAATACTTTGTATAGGTCATTCTATTGATGCCCATGGATATGGACATAGAAAATCAAATTGTCCCTTGAACCCCATTAATTTTTTACCCTAGCAATATTGTGTATCATGTTATGATGAGTACAAATGCCTCAAGCTTCCAAATAGCAACGACTTCATTATTCATGTACCAATTCATTGGTTTAAAATATTGAATGTAATTCATGCAATTGTCAATCCTCTTTTTTGTAATTTTGAAATGTTGTTAAGTCTAATTAGTGTTAATTTTTTTTATTTCCCAACTTTCATTTTGAGGTATACTTGTCAATTAGCAAACCAATGGTTATATGTGATTTGGTCTTGACTATTGTTGATAGGTTTTTTAATTTAGGAAGGTTTAGGTGCAAATTATAGGTTAATTTTTAGAATCTCCAAATCAAGGGTTTCAATTTTTGTTGGAATTGTCACTAGAACCTAACTACTAAATTGGTTTTTTTTCAAAATTGAATCAAATGTTGAAATAAGGGTGTTTCCCTATTTTAAGTAGGTTAATGTTTTCTAAGTACATAGGTACAACTTTATTATTTTTTCAAGTATAAGTTTTGCCTTATATTTTATGCAAGTTATTACATTTGTTCAATTGTACATAATTAATATTGCGTAATATATATCTTGAACTATGTGCATAATCAAACAAATTGATATTACATTTTTTTAAATGCATTCAATTATATGTAATGGAAATGGAACCAAACTTGGTCTTAAACTAGATTGGTTTTTTTAAATTTGTGTTCAAATGACCAAAATCAAAGGTTTTAGAAATCCAAAATCAAATGTTTTGAAATCAAACTAAAGCTTCCATCAAAAACAAAAAAAAAAAAATTAGAGCTGGGATTAAAGTGAAATAAAAAATTGAACAACATTAGTCTTGACTATTAACAACTCAAGAAACTTTAAGAACCCAAAAAAAATGATAAAATTAAATGAAATTAGGTTTATAATTTATGTGATGTTCATCAGGTTGCTTATCACTTAGTTTAAACACAAATCATTCATGATTCCCGATTCCCAACCCTTGTTAATTGGATGAAAATGAATTATCATGGCACCCCAATCCTAATTGGGAGTCATATTTTCTAGCATGTGCAAAAACCTTTGTTGGATTAATATATAGGTGAACCATTAGTGTCAACAATGGTTTCAAATAACATACCAACTTGATATCAAATGTCCATTATTCGAGGCTATATTGTTATACCCATGGTATCGAATTCACAAAATTGGCATATCATACCATGATTTTTCATATCAGTTTAATACATGATATGAAGCATCCATGTTCATTTTCCCCTTCGTATCAATCCCTAACCCTCTTCTAGTATGCATGCTCAAATATTTGCAACACTTGTGAAATATATGGTGACATTTCAATAAGGTATTTTTTGTTGCAAGCCAATGCCCAAACCTCTCCTTCAATGTGCATTTTTTGTGAACTATGTTTCACCTTCAATGATGATATGCTACAATTACTTTGTACAGCAAAAATTTATGTATTGTGTAAACCCTAAACTTTGAATGTTAAACCTGAAAGGCAAAAAAAAATTGGTGTGTTTTTTCAATCCATGTCAATCACATGTTATTTAACCAACATTTGCAAAAAAAAATGCCAAGTTATATCATAATTGTTTTAGTTGTCATTTGGTGGTTGGTCTCATTGTTGTGAATCTTTGTTAATATCATGGTGGTCATTGCAATCATGTGCATGGAGTGAAGTTTTTGTTGTTGGGTGTATTTAGAATTCATTAGGGTTTTAATTTTCAGGCTCCATGTTGTGTGAATGGATTCTAGTACATTCTTGGGTTGTGATTTTGAAGAGATTGGGGGAAAAAAAGTATAACTTATTAATAGTATAATAAGTAACTTAGTGTAAAAACTAACAAACACCATGGATAAATCACAAATTACATAGACTATGAATGAAAAACTCACTACTGAATACAAAGCCATTTGGATTGTGCAATTGCAAGAGCTACCAAAAACCATAAATTATAGTTTTTTCATCATTGCAATACACCTATTGGGTTTCTTTGCACTCAACAATCCTATTGTTGTGGTTAATATTTAGGTTATTCAAAGTATTAGATGTGTCTTATGCCACCCATGTCAAACATCCTTTAACAACCACTAAACATGATCAATAATTTTTTTTTGAAACAATCCTTTGCACAACATCATAAGGATCAAAATGTGCATCAATAATGTACATGTTTTTGCCCTAATTTGTGACAAATAAAAACTAAAGGTGGTCAAGGAATCTAGTTGAATGTTTTACAAGAAAGGAAAAAAAAGAAAACAATTTTTCTTATTACAATCATTGAATTTTTTCCTAACCTTTATAAGCCCAATTACATGGGTTAACAACAATTCATAGAAGAATCAGTTTTATTCAATGAAAAAGGGTACTTGTCAATTTGTCACTAATTGAAAATCCTTCGTTGTAACATCTCATGATGTGGAAATGTAAAAGATCAAAGTTTCCATCTTGCAAATTGTTAATCCAAGAACACATCCCCAATATGTTAACTAAGATGATGAGTGATATGCATTCCCAACCATCATACAATGTACAATTGCCATTACCTATTTTGACCTCTCAATGTCCAAAACAAGGTTTGATACATTTGTTCTTGTGTTAAATGTTATTAATGTTGATTAGGTACCCTATCACATTATAGTGCTTTAATTGTTTCCTATGCACCACCACAACTTGCTTCAACTTTCAATCGGACTTATTTTGCCATGCAATGTCCAAGGCATGAAAATATGCCATAAAAAATAATAAGGTAGGGGTTGCGGTGAAGGAAGTCAATTTGGTTAAATTTTATTTACTTTATAAAAAACCATTACATAGACAAAAGAATCTAAAAAAGGTAGCTAAAAATGGGGATTAGTTTGCAAAAAGGTTGGCTTCAAGGTGTGAAAATTGAAAACACCCATCAAAACAACATTTGTTTCCAAGGTTGTTTTAGTTAAAAGACATTAAAGTTTTGTACAACCATAAAACCTTTATTATAGCCAACAAATTTCCAAGTTATAAACTTGATTACCCTTAAGCAAGACACATAGGAAATTATAAAAATTGTCACTAAAACTTTAAATTGTGTTATGAATCAATGCATTTTGAACCAAACCAAGGGGTAGTGGTTACTCTCTAATGCCTATTAGAAATCTTTCTAGTTGTACTAAACTATAAGTTGAATACCAAGCTTGAATAGTCATAAACCCACCTTGACAATATGTGAAAAAATTGACAAAAATCGCAAATTTTGTGTGCTATAAAATGGGCCTTGAGGTCATCAAAATGTGGAGCCCCTCTTTGGCATTTGCAATCATTTGAACAACCTAACTATTACACACAATATGAATGCCCTCCAACTAGATGAATGTTAAATAAGTGCCTTTAGTGTGTCATGGAATATGTAAGCATAAATAAGACATGGGCTGTTGTAAAAAAGTATGATCAACAAGTTTTTGTGCCTTTCTTATTAAGGTGGTCAAGCATTTGAACCTTTAGCGTGTAGCAAGCCCTACCTTTCAACCTTTAACATTGACGATTCCTTATGGAAAATTGAAGCATTAAGCCAATCTTTCTTTGGTGAAAATTGAGTTATCATTGTATTGACAAATTGTTGTGAATGAAATTGACTTGAAATCACCCATGGATTGGTGAAATATCATGAGAAACAATTCCTAAATGTTGCACTCCATGTTTGGCAATTTTTGGGTATTTTGGGATTTCAAATTGAAATCGAAAAAATGTTAATGTTATTAACATATTGACAAGTTTGCAACAATGTTGGTTAGGAGTGTAAATCTTGGACAAGGTGGTGATGATGAAGAATTAATTAAATAATGCAAGGATGAGATGTGTTTTTATTTCTAATGGGGTGAAGAAATTTTTTGTTGTCAAAAAAAATTACTTGATGATTATGAGAACAAGATTGAAGAGGTTGAATATTTTGGGGAAGATTTTCAAAAGATTTAGAATAGTTTCTGGTGCTTAGGATTTTGCTTTAATTCAAGTGTTAAGTCCATGTGTAAGACTAATTTGGACATTAGGTGCAAGGATTGAAAACACAAAAACATTATAAATTTTATGGAAATTTTGTGCAAGTTATAGCTCTATTTGTATATTCAATATTTGCAAATGACTTTGAACAATGAAATGTGTCTTAGCATTGCAATGGCTAATCATGGTTCTCAAGTATACATTTTTTGTCAAATTCATGAACCACCTTGAACAAGTATAACATTTGTTTGTATATGTAGTCAATTTTACAAATGAATGAAGATTTACATGTTTGAACTTTAAAACATTTCAATTGTTGATCATGTCTTGTATATTTCCTTGAACAAGTTTCAATTTTATTTGGATTTTAAATCACTTTCAAAAGAATATGAAAAGTTTTTGACTTTTGAGCATATACCATGTTTCTTATGATTATGGAATTTGTGAATTGCTTTGAACAAGTTTAAGTTCTATTTGGATTTTGATTCAGAGGGATTAAGGACAAATCCTTAATTTGAAGGGATTGTACATGGACACATATCAAGATTTCAATGGTTGATCATGTGGTTATGTCAAAATGCATCACCAATGGGGGCACTATTGATACCATAGTTACTATACATATAAACATAATATATACATGATAGTATCAAAGTCTATAAAATATATGTCAATACCATTGCAGACCCATTCCATATTTCTCAATTATATATAATACATACCATATATATACCAAATTTTAAATGTTTGGTACCATTATGCATATGGTATCAAAATTTTGAAAAACCATATATACTAGTACCAAACTAGTTTATCAAAATAGTGATATTAAACCAACATTGGTAAAAACATGGTTTAGTTTTTCTTTAATGTTTTTGGAGGTAATATTAAATAGATTGTAACCCCACCTTTCATTTTGGAACTTTTTTCCCATGATACCCAACACTATCAAATGTCATGAAAAAACAAATTGGACCAAAATTTTTATGTTCAATAAAATTCAAGGCAACAAGCTTTATCAAAATTAGACTCACCTTGGTTCAATCTTTATCTCACCTTTACATCACATGTGCCCTTATTATGGTGTGGGTTGGAATATTATTAAAAATAATGTGAACAACTTTAGCAAAAGTAATTTTTAGAACGAGGGTGGTTTGAACCCACTTTTGCAATATTTTAAATGTGACAATAAAAGTGGTGTTTAGTTATGGGTGCCATATGGAACAATTGAATGAAAAAATTATTCACCTTTACCAAATGAAATGTTTGGTCTAGGGGTGGTTTGGGCCCATTTTTTCAAGATTCCAACAACACAAGGAAAGGCAAATGTTGGTTATGGGGATGCTTTGGGTTAATTTTTAAGAAAATTGAATAACAAAAACAAGGGAAAATATTTGGTTAAAGAGATGAGTTTGTCACATTTAAAATCATGCTATTGACCATCAATACAAAAACCCTATAATGCACAAACACCACCAACGGCAATTTTATTTTTGGATTCAACAAATATTCACATTTATTAGTAACATGGGTGTAAATTCTTTAAGGTGTACCAAAATCGTGTCATATTGTGACATTTTTCTATCTTTTTTACCTCTTCCTTTTTTACCATGTAAAAACACATTTATGATTGATTATGATGGAATCTAGAATTGAAGTAATCTAAAATATAATCATTCTAAAATTTTTGATAACTTTTGATTCATTATTTTTTTATGGGGATCAAAATATAAAGTAAAAAAGGACTGTAGTAAGGACTAGGCCCTTTTTGTCTTGTGTAGTACACCTTAAAGGATTTTCACCCACCTAAATTTGATTTTTGAATGAACTACAAACATAAACATTTACTACCAACCTAAATGAAAAGCCACCAAATCAATTCCCCCATTTTTGAACATCTTGCATTTCCCACCAAAAATTCCAACAAGACAAGAAATTACAAAGGCAAAGTTTAAATCATTTATGCAAGTACTTTCATTTTATTCCCAATAAAAATACTACAATTTTACAAAATATATCCTCCCTACCAAACTTACCATAGAAAATAAACTATACTTTTTTTTAGAACTTCTAGTTCTTGGTGCAATAAGGTTGAAAACAAAAAGGGTCAACATGTCATGGAACATACTTTGCGTTCCTTTTGTGATATTTTAAATGGTCAAATTAAATCTAGAAAAATAGGCCTAGGAAGATTATTAGTAGAAAAATAGGATGCAATAGTCATTGTTTGGACCTTAGTTCTACAAGAATGTAGCTTGTCCATATCCCTACACCAATTAAAGATGAAGATTACATAGCTAATGTATACAAAGCTTACACCATTTTTGGGAGATAAATAAAAAACAAGGGTTTTAACTAAGAAAAGGTTTAATATAATTTACAACACAATCCTCAAGTCTCAAGAATTTTGAACTATAAATTGCACAATAAATGTTAGATAGGTGGGGTTTTGTTAGGATTTTATATTTTCAAAAATGAAATATTGAAAAACAATTACATTAAACCTTGTAAACCAAGGACATGCATGACAATGCAAAAGAAGGCCAAATGATTTGTTTCTTGTTAAAAAACTTCTTGTCTTTTTTCTTAAGGTCTATTCCAAATGGAATGACTCTAAACAATTGACATTTGTTAATTTTAGATGGGCATGGTAATCATGTAACCTTAGAGGCAATATAACAAGCCCAAGAATTTAGATTAGACATGATCGTTTTGCCCACCCATACATCTCGTGCCCTTTGATCTTTAGATTTTTTTAATTTTAAAATCATTCAAAATAACATTTAAAAATGTTAATGATGTACAACAATGGTAAAAAATAACTATATGAAGTTGGACAAGATTGAAACTTAGTTAGATGAGTGGATCAAGCCTTAGACCATGCACCCACAAAACATAACATTGGGTTAAGATTTATCTAGCTACAAGTATTTGGCCCTATAACCCTAAGGTAATGGACAATTGGATTCAACCTTCAAACTTTACATAATGTAGCACCAAACAATGAAAGAGGTGAAGAGGATTAGATGTTAAATGAACAATATGATTAAGAACAACAATGTGAAGACAAATTAAATGTTGTAAACCTCCTTCATACACACACATCAAATCATCACACAACAATGTAAAAGGTCTTCTTAATATCAATTTAAAAATGAAACAACAATACTATCTAGATATGTCTTTTAACCCTACAATGACAAAGGAGAACTAGAGGAATCAATGTAGTAAACTTAGATGACCCTACCAATTTTAATCAATTATAAGGAAAATAGACCTCTCCAAATTTAACATAGGAATCAATGAACTTGCATAACCTTTTGTTGCTACTTCATTTACTTGCAAAACACACCAAAGGCAAAAAATCATTAGTCAATTATTCATAATCACATGTTACACAACTTTTGTAAAATACCTATAAATATTATGGAAGAAAAAATGATGGAAGATAATTATGGAAGAAATTTAAAAAGTGAAGTGAAAGGAAAGGGAGGAAAAAAGTACTATTAGATTTTGCTTGAATGTGGATTGGAAGAATGGGTAACAAAGCGTGCAGTTAAGAAATATGTAAAAGCTACATTTGTTATAGTTTTGGTCTATAACAATTGTTAAAGAGGTTGGAGATCATTTCCACCAAAGTTTCAAGGCAAGGTACAACCTACATAAAAATCAAGGGCTAGAATGCTTGCACAAAGGCACATTGTAGCAAGGTTGCATCATTTTACTAAATGATTAAATTGAAAAAGGGGGAGGGGCCAATAAATTCAAAACATCATACCAACAACAAAACAATTGTGAAGAAGAAGAGGTTAACAACAAGACTAGTAATAAGACCCTAAAGAGGAGGGCTAACAACAAAACCAAAAACAAAACTACAAAAAATAAGAGAGTTAGCAATAAGACCAATAAATAAAACTATGAAGAAGAGGGGTAGCAACATGATGAATAAGACCACAAAAAGGAGGAAGGTTATATGAAAAAGAAGATGGCGAACAACATAATGAATAACAAAACAATGTGAAAAGGAGGAAGGCTAACAACAAGACCAACACCAATATTATTACAAAGAGGAAAATAATGTAAATTCATTCATGGTTGGGGTTCCAAAAGGAGAGATTAATTAGAAAAGGACTACAAAGAATTTTTTTAGATTTGGGTGTAGGCATGGTCAAGTAGCCAAAGAATGTTCTTTGTCACAAAAAATTACAAGTAGACACAAAAAAAAATTCATGCATTGAAAGTAGAAATATTATTTTATTCAGTGATTAGTATGAAGATAAACTTTCATTTTACTATTATAACTTTGAAAGATGAACATTTTCGACTAGATTTAAGTAGATTTCACAAAATTGCATCTATTTGCAAGTTATGTCTAATCTTACAAAATGGGTTGCAAGTAGATGAAATATTAAACGTTTTCTACTTTCAAGTTATGAAAGCCTGAAAAAATACTTGTGTATTATAAAATTATGCATGTTATAATCATAATACATAAAAATTTTAGTATAAAATTAGGTTTGAACACCAACCCAATCAAGTTCAAATCTACTTTTCACCTTATTTATGATACCAAAGTTTTTCAGATTTTGTATTCAACTTATCATAAACTAAATGGAGGGCCATATTTTTCATATTTCTACTTACAAATTTTTAAAATCTACTTTCATGTGTTTATATAAAAAAAAAATTTATTTTTTAACTGCATTTTGGGCAGATTACTTTTTTTGTCTACTTGACCATGCTTACACCCACTTTCATAATGTTAATATATTACAATTATGGCGTATTGTTGTATTTCAATTATTATAATATTGAGAAAACCAAATTTTTAAAAAAAATCAATAATTATTGAATGTTGTATCAAAGTCTTTTTGAATCCTCGATTAATTTTAAGGCATAAAATAATGCAATTGATTTCAAAACTCTATACAAGAAAAAATATATTTCCATTTATGCAACTACATGTTCATTAAATTAACATGATAAAAAAAATCATATGAAAATTTCAAAGTCTTGAAATTTTGAAATAAAAGGTCGCAAAGGAAATCATTTGGCTAGTTGTTTATATTCATTCAATTAAATTTTTTTACATTTAAATGTAGATCACATGTGAAGGAAATAATCATGCAAAAAAACATGTTTAATTGATTTTAGAAGCTTATTTTGGAAGTTTTTGTTATTCTTGTAAACCAAAATATTGATGTCCCATTAAGTATACATGTGAAAAATGACCACCACCACATGAATTATTTTATCTTGAACTATTCGATTTTTTCATTCAAATTTGTTCCATGTAAACATTGTTTGCAAAAAAAAAGCTGTAAAAAATCATGGAGTCTTTTTTCCTTTTTTTAGGAAACCAAATCATGAAGATGCCCACATACAAGTTTACAAGATGATGATCAACACCAAGATTACCATGAAAAGGAGGACAATTTGCAAGTTCAAAACATTATGACCAACACCAAGATGACCTCAAATAGAAGGACTACTTATAACTCTAAGACGTGAAGACCAACAACAACAAGATGATTGTGAAAAGGAGGAAGGTTAGTAGGCTAACATCTTCACAAAGGCAAAAATCATGACCTAGTGCTTGAACATCACAATTACACCCTTGTGAAAGCAAAGGCATGATTGAAAATTTTGGGTACTAGAGGGCTGAGTTGAAAGGAGGACAATGAATGGGAATAAAATGGTGTTTTGCTTGAATAGAATCATTGCCCACTACACCCATTAACCCATTGCAAATGGGCATTTTGAAAGTTAAGGTTCTTTAAACTTGCAAAGGTTGATGCTCATTGATTTGTTTACCCTTCTTTAGTATGAAACCTACCATTGAACACAAAACAAAACATTAAACACACTTTTATTCATTTTGCAAGTGATGGGGTAAGCAATGTCTATTGGTGAACAAGTGATTCTTTTATATAGGCGAAGAAAAGTTTGTTCATGCATTTTCAAATGTACAAGGGAATATTTTGGGAAAGTTTTTGACTCTTCAAACTTTGAATGGCCATATTAAAAAAAAAAATTGACTTTTTTTTTAGTGATTCAAACGGCCATGGACGTACATGGAAGAATTCTACAACTTCTCTTTATACTCCAAAAATAATGAATAGTTAATGAATAAACATGAATCTTCTGATACACTAAATGTATGGACTAGTGTTGTGCAAGTATAATGTTTTTGATATATTTTAATTTAAAGGTATATACAAAATTTCAATTTATTTACTAAATGAGTAAAGATATATTATGATTTTGATTTCATTAAAGTAAAATCCGGGTAGTTTTTTTTTATAAATTTGGGTAGATGGGTAGAGTTCAAGTACCCCTAGTTAGGATAAATAATTTTATCTTGTTTTATCATATAAAAAATTCTCGCACTTTGGAATTTATTCAGACAATTTTCATAGGCCTAAATCTAGTGGGACAATGCACACATATGATCATCAAATTACACAGTAAGATTGCAAAAAATTATTTCAATTTTGTATTCTTAAACATATATAAAATGAGAGACCATTGAAATCAAATTGGACAACATGCCACTTGTTCTACAAATACAAATCTAAAAATCAAAATTTGTCATATCAACAAGCTCAACATAATGATCTAATTGGTTTTCAAATTCCTCTTCAATATGATTTAAGAAATTTGTTTCAACATCCGCAAGGTCATCAAACGACACATATCTTCTCAATATTGGACACCTTACACAACAATGACACATAAGATTGATGACAATTTTAGAATTTATGTTGTAATTTTAGGATTTTGGTGAGACTTGCGCTAATAAAATTTACCTAGGTTTGAGAACATACCTAACTTCAAGTATAAATATTTTTGAGATATACCCAAGGTTATGAAAAGAATTTTTTTTTCAAATTTATATACCTTTGGATATGCATTTGACTACCATATATTGATTTTGAAAAAATAAGGTAAAATAAATAATGTACCTACCCATACCCAATGGATATATTTGGACAAATGATATATCCACATGACACTGGTATGGACACTGGCCTGTCTACCCTATCTTACATTTTGGTCATTTCAAGTGCATTTTCTCCTCATTTCAAGTGTGATCAATTTATTAATCCACCATTTGTACTGATGAAAGCAAGGTCAAGTTAGCCTATGATTGAACTTCAAAGGGCCAATTATGGATTAAATAATTGATCACCAAATTATGGTTTAGGGTTCATCTCTCTTTATGTTTTTCAAGTAAAATGTGGCATGGGCTACTTATGTCCCACATATGTTCTTTTCTTTCCATTTAGGAAATAAAAGATGCAACCCATCCGAGCTACCAATCATCAATGACCATATATATATCAATATTGCAATAAAAGTGACATGAAGTAGCTAACTACACATGAGTGGCCATATCTTCTATGTGATAGAGAGGAATAGAGATTGGCTAAAGAATATATATGTCAAGAACAAAGGCTCCAAATATATATATATATATATATATATATATATATTTCTTTCTTCTTCTTCTTCTTCCCTTGGGACCTACATACTTCATCATTGAGTTTTGTTCATTGGTGTGTTGTGGGCACCTGTTAGACCTATTTATGTGTTTGTTTGGGCCCAGCTTTTTTTTCAACTTTAATATCATGATGATTCCTACCTGGGCCACCAAAGAACAAGGGTATATATGCCATGCATGAATATTGTTGCACGGCCTTTGGAATATGATACCCAGGGATTGCAAAGGGAATCCCGTGAGGTGGATGGTAGACGACCAGACATAAGACCCCTCGCATCTTGTATTTTGTTCTTTACAAATTGAACTTAACATATATGAAAGAAGGACAATTCTTTTCGTGTGTTGGAGATTTGATATATACTAGATTACAGAGATGTTTTCTACCACATGCACATGGGACTTCTTTTTTTTTTTGCCTTTGGAAGTCAATAGAGGAATCAAACCTCCGTATGTATGTACTACAACTCCATGTCATCTGAACTATTTGGAACCACTCTTTGGTAGAAGTGCGGAGGTTGATGCCCTATATATCATTCACCAAGTTTGGAGTTGTCAAATATGCCATTTATCAAATCTCCGTGTGTTGGAGATTTGATATTCTAGATTACGGAGATGTTTTCCACCACATGCACATGGGACTCTTTTTCTTTGGTTTTTGGAAATGAAAAGAGGAATCAAACCTTAGTATGTATGGAATACAACTCCATTTCATCTGAATAGTTTATTTGGAACCACTCTTTGGTGTACATGTGGAAGTTGATGCCCAATATCATTCACCAAGTTTGGAGATGTCAAATGTGTGGTATCTACAACCAGTGATGTGTGGGTACATGGTCTTTTGAAATTTGTTCTATCTATAAAAAATGAAAATCCACCCTTAAAGTATGGGTTAAGAAATTGAAGGTTGAGTATGGGTTATATAATAATACATGGGTTATATTATATAATCCAGGTTGAGTATGGGTTATATTGTGTTATATAACCTTAAGAAATCGGATGGGTATAACACAATTTGAGAAATTCAGTTCCATGTCTTCCATTGTCAATAATTTTGGTCACAAAGTGAACACAACTACATGCACCCTCTCTTCAATCAATGTTTGTGACCGAATGAGTAGTGGTGACCTTGCAAGTGGGCATTCCATTTTGTGAAATGCACTTGTGTAGGAAATTGTGTTTCCTACCATACCAGTGGGAGGCCCTGCCTTACTCACCAACCTCCATCATTATGCCAAGAAATGCCACCCTACCAAGGCATTACCCTACACTAACCATAGTTGAACCAAAGGGCCTTCGACCACGCAAAATCTTTCCCTTAAGGTCTACTTACAATGACGAGAACATCACCCTTTTTCCCATCACCTCACATATGGAAACCCCCTTGTGAAAATATCTTGCCCTGTGAAAGGGAAATTGTATACCTTCTACACAAGAGGGGTTTGTGTACAAAGTTTATGTTTGGGAAAAGATAGAATGTTGTAAGTTACATTAAACATTCCCCAAATATTGAGATTACACTATTAAACATAACTTTCAAATATGATACAAAAATTCAATCATCATGTCATAATGTTGTATGATCGAGTCTAGTTCTAAAGTCCTTGTACATTTTTCATGAAAATATGATATCTAATAGTACATTTAAATCACGAGAAGAAATTTCAACTTTTATTTGCAAGGCACATTATTCAATGGAATTTTTACTCCACAGAAGGAGTGCCGATTTTTTTAATAAAAAATGCCTCCTCATGCGGGCATTTAATTTTTCAAATTACCTCACCACTTTTTTTTTCTCTTCTTTTTCATATCCATTGAGTATCACAAGAAAAAAGTGAAAAAATAAAAATAAAAATTCTTCCAGGGTGCTTTACATGGGGTAAAGCCCTAGGAATGAAGTGTTGCTGAAGTAAGGGGGGCAGACACAATGCTCCGAGGGCATTACCCTACCCTTAAAATACTTGTTATGAACAACTCTGCATATTCTGCACAAAACACAATGCAGATGAACAAAGGATGGGCACCTGCACTTTTGTCATATGGAGCCAGAGAATCCTCCCTTGGAGCTGCTTAATGCCATGTTACCTTAGCATGATAACACTGCTACTCTACACAGTTGGAAACTCGGAAGAAAATGCATCCACTTCAATGTAACAACATCTTAGGCAGACATTCTGTTTTGCCGCCTTCCGTTCACAATGTGTAATGCCCCAATTGCCAAGCATTACCAGACACCCAAAAAATATATATTAAATTTTTAAAATGCCAACATGGTCCTACAATCGACTATATTAGCTATTGACAAGTCCTAAATGAATGAATGAATGAATGAATGGGTCCCTGCTTCAGGACTAGCATGATCTTTCTATTGCCTTGGAGATCTTGAGTTGGTGATGCCCATTATAAAGCCATGGCACGATGTGTGCACATTATTGCAGCAGTTCTGTTACCAAAATGCTTTGCTTTTACGGTGCAATATTCAACACTCAATCTTTTTTGTGTTTCCCACATGTTATGTGTTTGTTACAAGCTCATATGGTTGGGTGTTCTTGAAATAATGTATTAAGAGGAGTTGTGAGCTGGCTTCAAGTGAATTTTGCCATTTGAACTTGTATTTAACCATGTTTGTACAGTACACAAGAGTTAGAGGATTAGTGTAGAAAAATATGCACAAATAATAAAAGGTCTATAGAATATGCTTGTGCCTGCGGATGAAGAAAAAGCCTATGTGACCAATCTGATTGTTAGAATGGGGAGCTTTGAAATTGTTTTGAGGAGTTAACTTCAATAAATTGACAATTGGATGTTGTAATTGCATCATTGGCTTGTCCTTAAGTGAAAGTAAACATTTGTGATCAATGAGATTGCTCAAATAGGTGCCTTGAATTCTTTTTAAGAGTTTCCTTTGTGAACTAGTACTTACATGTTGGTGCATGCAAATTGCAAAAGAGCTTTTGACAATAATTTAGATTCTTTGAAAGTACACATCATATTCTGATTTCACTCAGGTATTACTCAAGGTGCTTCCTCATAGTAACAGACAAAGTTCTAGCTTGTGCCGTTTTTCTTTCTTTGACCTTGTGAAGGGATCTTGAGCTCCAAGAGTTCCCAGTCAAACATGCCTGCTTGTGAATCCATCATCCTCCTGGTTTCTCTCTGATTGTTTAATGTTAAAGGGCTGGGCCATGGGGATGGGCATGTGGTGCAATCTGTACTTTTATCTATTGAGAATCTCCACCTTGGTCACTTGTGCAGCTACTTTTACAACCCGAAGACCTTTGAGATGCAATCGTCAAACAGGTTAATGTCAATTGGGAAAGTCTGCTTGTTTCCCTTGCTAATCAATTGATTTCCCAATGAATTTCCACAAGGGAAACAAGCAGGCTTTCCAAATTGACATATTCATTGGGAAATCCATTGACTAGCAAGGGAACAAGCAGGCTTTCCCAATTGACATTAACCCGTTTGACGACTGCATCTCAAAGGTCTTTGGGTTGTAAAAGTAGATGCATGACAGTTTGGAGCTGCAATCTGCACATGCAAACTGTGATCAGCTGCAATGTGCAACTCATCTACATATTGGATTCCAGCATTATTCAATGTAGGCATTGGTGATTCTGAAGAAGGAAGGATAGTTCTTCTAGAAACATCAAAAGCCAAGTTTAACAGAAGAGATCAACAGAACCTGAGTTGGTTTGGTATGGACTTTTGAATATACCAGACTGGTCCAGTATTGGGCACTTTCTAAATTATTATTGTTATTATTACATTTTGAAGCACAACAGCAGACCCAACCTGACAAGCTGTTGGCAGCTTCTTTCTAATACATTTCATACGAGCCTAGTAGGATGGATGATAGGTTCTCAATTCCAGTGTTGATACCAGCTGCAAGCAAGGCTTGTCAGGTCAGGTCAGATCTGTTGTTGTGCTTCAAAAGAAAAGAAAATAAGTAATCAAAGCAAACAAAAAAGAGGAAGCTAAGCTTCTCATTATTTCGTGTTCTTCTTATTCTTCATTTTGGGTGCATTATCGAGCCGTTTCATTGGATGTGTGAAATTTTTATTCCTGAAACTGGGCATCACCATTCTGGCCTGGGCAAATGCTCTTTCCTAGGACATGGCTACCTATGAAGGAGTGTTCATAGATGTCATTTCACAATCTAAAAAGCTTTTGCAGGGCAATTTGTTTTTCTGTCCAATCTAAGGTTAAAATATACTCTGATACTACTATTGTCACTGGAAACTGAACATTGAAGTCCCTCCAAGCACCAACAGGATCTAGACTGTTGGGTGTTGTGCAACAATACCATAGTGCCTTGGCAGCTTTGGCAGAAACTATATTATAATTTTTAGAAATGTTGGATTTTTAAAAAAATACTACTATTTGTGAAAGAAAATGAAGGATCTTCAGGAATCTTTGTGAATATTCTAAGTTCAAGCACTAAATCTTCAAAATTAATTTAATTATTTTGGCACAGATGTGCTGAAGCTGCCTCTGTACCACAGTATTTAGTGTGCAAAAAGCCCAGTCAACCCAAATTGGGTCAAAGAGACCGACAAAGATTAAAGCCCTATTTAGAATTTAGACTCTAGACATGGAAATTTTCATGGCCACAGGAGTTGGTCACTTGAACCTGGTGGTTCATAATCTGATGAGTCTCAATTTGTGTTGTGAACTTTGTGACTGGACAAGAGGATTCAACAACAATGTCATGTTGTTGTTCTCATTACTCTACATGCAACACAATGTTATAAATTGAAAATCCATGGGTAGACAATCCATCACATATTTGTCGGTGTTTGTAATGTTGTAGTATTCATATACATGAGTTTATTCATTATTGAGTAGTCATTTGCGAAAGTGGTATCAACATACCATCCACCACTCATTCATAAGGTTTAGGTATTTTGCAATTAGCTCATTGTAAACATGATGAATGTGATGTGGAAAATGACAACCATGACAAGTAGAAGCTTTGAATGAGAAAAAAATGTTGATTTCATACCATACACTTTAGTTAAAATGATCAAAAAAGGTTTTTTGATGGATGCAACAAGAACTAAAGAACTCAACAAAACATAAAGGTGACTCTAGGGTGGGATAGTGTTTCATGGGTTTTGCATTTGGGCACTTCATGTATGATTATCCAAAATAATCACATGTTGGATTAATACTTATTTCATGAATAGTATTGTTAATAGACTTATAGTGCATGTTATGTGGGTTAAGCACTACGCACGAGGTGTAGCCATCATCTTGGTACATGTGATAAATTTTTAAACCATGAGATATGGTTGTTTAATAGCACCTTGTGAAGAGGTACCCATATGTAAAGTGGGTGTGTCCATGATGCAATAAGTAGTTATTGTTATGGTTTTATATTAGGCCTCATTAATGATATAGATTAATCGTTGTGGAGTATGGATGATTTTGGGAAGGATGTGTTATTTGGTTAGACATTGAGTTTATGGTTTGTTGGTGAGTCATACATAGTGTTCACATAAAACATCTAACCCATTCATGTGTTTGGAACCAAAATTTCCATGCATAAGTTATTGTACAACACCCTATTGCAATTCGTGCTTTTTTTTTTTCATTTTTTTGGTATCAAAGTTTTGGCAAAATTTAACCAAAAAAATTGCAAATTTGGTCAAACTAACTGTAGATTTTTTTTTTAAATTCTAATTTCTTTGTTAAAAAATGGCAGAATTTCTCCCCAAAGAAAAAAACTGCTTCTCCACTTAAATTTGAACCTTAAAATGTCAAGAATTCATATAAGAAAGGGTGTCTAAATAGTTAGAAAAGTCCCCATAAGCTTGACACCCCATTTCAAAATAAGGGTTCCTAAATATACAAACATTTTTTTAAAAAAAACATTATTAGTTCATGACCCCTAACATTCTCATAGAGTTCAAAAAAAAAAAAAAAATCTAATTGTTTGAAATGTCTCTAGGTTTTTTTTTGAAAATTTATTTGAATTCGCATTTAAAAGGGTGGTTTTTTTTTTCCCTCTCACAACATGATGACTTGGGCCTATTTGTTTTCCAATAAATGGCTTGTGTATAATTAGCACCCCCACATTTATTTTTTGTCGGATGAAAAAAATTGTCAAAAAAAAAAAAAAAAAAAAAATGGGGGAGGTATCTTTGAGAAAGGTTCCAAAAGTCTTTAGGCATAAAGAATGTAAAAAAAAAAAAAAAATTTTATATAAAAATTAAAAAAGAA